>Ga0208919_1000735_pt1 | contig 20714 bp, 8 predicted proteins | sample 4_EtaG_FD_184076 | JGI IMG/M metagenome (GOLD analysis project Ga0208919, IMG submission 184076) | Marine viral communities from the Subarctic Pacific Ocean - 4_ETSP_OMZ_AT15127 metaG (SPAdes) (version 3) | ecosystem: Environmental > Aquatic > Marine > Oceanic | place: Pacific Ocean | collected...
GCATTAGCATATGTAGGACTAGCATCTGTTCCCATAAATGGTTCATCAGGAAGAAGCCCTCCTTGTGCAACAACCGCAACTACTCCTTGAAAACCCATACTATCAACCTACCTGCCACCAATCTGTCGAGGCTACACAAATATAAGAAGTAGAGTCATTATCTGCTACTGCTGCATTAGAAGCACCACCGCTAACTATTGAATTATTAGTGCCTAAACCTACTGTGCCGGGATTACCAGTATTATTGAATATCGTATATTGTGAGCCTACTGTTGCATTTGCAGGTAATGTGCATGTACCACCTGTCCAATAAACATAAGAACCTGTTTGTGCTAGTGTTAATGTCGTATTGCTTGATACTGCTACAACATCTGCTTTACGATTATTAGCCCAAGTTAGCGTTCCGCTACCATCGGTTTGTAAGACCTGATATGCTGAACCATCAGCAGCAGGGAATGTGAAAGCGTCATTAAAAGTAATTGCTCCTGCTGATGTTCCATGAATCCATTTGGTTCTTCCTGTTCCATCAAAGTTCGCTATTGCTAATTCACGACCTGTAGTAGCACCCGTCATACCATCATCATTACCAATGACTATTTTTCCATCTCCGGTTGTAACATTGTTCGCGGCATTATTACCTATCATTACATTGTAGTTTCCTTCTGTAACCCCTATCCCACATTCATAACCAATCATGGTGTTGCTAATTCCGGTTGTAATTGCCTTTCCATTATCATATCCGAACAAAGAGTTCCTTTGCCCCGAAGTCATTACTGTTCCTGTTCCATAACCAACAGCGGTATTGAAATCCCCTGTAAGAGCCGCATCGAGTGAATAGTTTCCAATAGCAATATTCTTTTCTGCACCATTAATACTGCCACCTAAAGCATCATATCCTATTGCTATGTTGTCGTTTTCTGTATCGGCTGCATCATAGGCAGAAGGGCCAATTGCTATGTTTCTAAGCCCGGTTGTATTAGCGGTTCCTGCTTCATACCCGATAAAAATTGTTTTAGAGGCAGTAGTTAGGTTACGACCTGCGCTTTGTCCTATTGCTATATTGTCGTCACCTTCTGTTGGGCCATCTCTAAGAGCCATATAACCAATTGCGACATTTGCATTAGCAACACCATTAATTGCATACATTGCTTGATTTCCTACTGCTGTGTTATATGAAGCAGCAACACCACCAGAATTGGCGGAAAGCGCATTAGTCCCTATTGCAGTATTACCTGCCCCATTAGTTATGTAGCGACCTGCACTTGAGCCTAAACCTACATTGTATGATTGAGTAGTTAATTTTTCAAATACACCCCAACCACCAACTGCGGTATTAGAACCACCCGTAGTCAAATCATTTAGAGTGTTAGACCCTACACCGATATTGTAATCACCACTTGTTAATGCAGCAAATACATCCTTACCGATTCCTACATTGTCTATTGCACCATTTAATGTTCCTGTTGGTGGGGCTGCTCCATCAGGGGATATGAGAATGCTATCTGTAAAGTTAGTAGCGTTAGCGATTACATCTGTTAAATCATTTAATGTAGAAGCACCACCACCACCTGCGGCTTCTAATGAAATATGTGTGTTAGAATGGTCATAAGTCAAGACATAGTTATCTTGGCCCGAACCTACCGATTGGTCTGCATCGAAAGTGAAATTACCTAGTGATACGTTACCTGTTCCTTCGGGAGTTATGAACATATCAAAATTAGCATTGCCTGTATCTTTCATCTTTGCCCCAATTTTTCCACCAAGATAACCTTGATAATTTATCTCTCCCATCCTAAATTCTATCTGACTTCCAAACCCTGTCGTTCTTGAGCCGCTTGTTATGGCGTTAATGAATTGTCCAGTAGTTTGAATTGCATTAGTAGTAGTTGTTTTCATGGTGGATGAAAACGGAACTACATTGTTTGCATTACTCGCTACCTGCGTTCCAAAGGAATTAGCAGTAGTGGAATAATTCACTAATAATGACCCTGTTCCATTTGGTGCAATGTTAATATCTGCATTTGAAGTTGATACAATATCATTACCATCAACATCTAAATCACCACCTAACTGTGGCGAAGTATCTGCGGCTAAACTTGCTATACCACCACTTGCTGCTTCCCATGCAACGCCTGAACCTGTTGAAGTTAGGACTTGACCATCAGAACCTTGACCACCATTTACTTTGAAGTTTTCAGCATCTACTAATCCAAAGAAAGAATCTTTGAACTTAAGAGATGAAGTTCCTAAATCTACATCGTTATCAGTAACAGGCTCTAATGAACCATCTTTCAAAATGACCTGTGCCGTTCCATTGGAAGTGAATCCTATTTGACCGGAAGCAGGGCGATAAATACCTGTATCTGTATCGTCAACGAATCTAAGAGTTGGGCTACCTGCACCACCATCTGATATTCCTAACTTGTTGTTTCCACTAACATTGATTGTTGCAGTTGCCGTAACTGTTCCTGTTAAAGTTGGACTTGTTAGGGATTTGTTAGTTAAAGTTTGAGTTCCTGTTAATGTAACATCACCTGTATTAGTAGTATAACTAAACGATTCTATTCTATCATTTATTGCAGCAGAAGTCATTAAAGAAGTATCGTTATCTGCAAATGATTCTGCACTTGTCTGTGCAGTAGTTAATGTAATACCATCAAATGTAAATCCTGTACCAATAGAAGGTGAAGTTAATGTTTTGTTAGTGAGGGTTTGACTTCCTGTTAATGTAGCAACTGTTGAATCTATGTTTATAGTAGCAGTATATGCACCTGAACCTGTATTGCTTTGAGATATAGAAAGACCTGTACTTGCTGTAATATCAACACCCGTCATATCTCCTGAACCTGAACCAAAGTTTTGTGCTGCTATATAATCATAAACAGTATTACCATCAACTAAACCAGTATTACCATCTGCTACTGAACCTGTTCCAGCCCATGCTCCATCTCCCCTTAAATATGTAGACATTTTATTAGCCGGTACTTCCGGCACTAATCCGGGTTCTCCTGTAGTAAGTGCAGTAGAACCTGCAAAAATAGGTATATCAGTTGTTTTACTGCCACCTAATGTTGTTCGTATTCCTTTAGCCATTTTAACAGTAGCACCATCAGAAGCAGTAGCCGCCGTTGTACCTGCGTGTCCTCTTGCTACAATAGTTACAACATTAGTGCTAATACTGCTATATTTTATTTTTTCGCTTCCTATTTCTAATATTCCGCTACTTGGGAAACCATGCCCATTTGCTAATGTAAGTTGTGTTGCTGAGTCTGTTATATTTCCATCTAATGTAGTAGCATCAGCATTAAAAGCATTAGCAAATGCACTTATTTTAGCACCAGTAACTGCACTATCAGTAAGGTATGCTGTAGTAACTGTACTAGAACCTATTACATCGGTTAAAGTGGTATTAGCATTTGTTAAAGTAGAAATTGAAGTTAATCCTGTTCCACCTTCTGAAACACCTAATGCTTGGCTCAGCCCTAAACTGGGTAAACGATAATAGGTAGAACCATCAATAGTCCATTTCCATTTATCATCTGAATCATCAAAAACAAACTTAGCATTAGTAGTGCTTCCTCTATCAACTTCTATACCTACTGCGTTAGAAGCCGCACTTCCTGTTTGGCCTTTATTTAATAATATAATATTGTCTTCTATTTGTAAGTTAGTAGTATCAATTGTGGTGGTAGTACCATTTACAGTGAGATTACCTGCTACTGTTAAATCATTAATTCCTGATATATTCTTACTAGCATCTAAAACAACTGCTTTACTAGCAGAAGCAGTTCCCGCAGTAACCGATGCTAATGTATTCAATTCAGTCGCAGTAGAAGTAACAGCAGTACCCGCAATAGATAATTTACTAGCGGGAATATCAAAGGTAGCATTATCTTTTATTCTTGCTACTTCTGTACCGTCATATTGTTGGAATCTTATTTCCCTTCCATCTACCGCAGGTTTAATTGCAGCATCGCTACTGCCGCTTATATCTATATTTAAATAATCCACATCGTTATTTCCGAAAGTAAAACCATCTGTACCGCTTAAAGTAAAATCTAAACTACCACTTTCTATTTTAGTTAAAGTTAATGTATTTGGAACATCAGAATCAGTAATTGTGCTCAATGTTCCAGCACCAATAACAGTTCTCATTTCTGCGGCTGTGATACCAGATTTAAGTGTTGGAGTACCGCTACTATCATATATTGCAGCATTACCAGAATCTCCTGTTGTATTAACTTGTGCGCCATCAGCCACATTTAATATAGATAGAACTTCTGCTTTAGTTATTCCTGACTTAAACGCAGGAGTTCCACTATTATCATAAATAGCCGCGTTACCACTATCGCCACTAACATTTGCATTTGCTCCATCTGCAACATTTAATATTGTTAATACATCTGATTTAGATAATACTTCTACATTACCAGTGTTTGCTGTGGTTCTTCCTAAGAAACTATCAGTAGCCATTGTAGCCATCTTAGCAAGACTTACTGCATTATTAGCAATCATATCAGTAGCAACTTGAACTTCTGCAACAGTACCAGCAGTACCCGCACCCAATACTCTATTATTTGTTGTTGTATCTACTAACATATCAAGAGTTATTGAATCAGCAGCAATAGAAGTAAGATAACTACCTGTCGCCTGTGCGCCAATATTACTTAGTATTGAAGTTTTATCTGAACCGCTAATACTAGATGCAGCAACTAAAGAAGATGTAACATTAGTCGCAGTAGGTATTGTATCTAATGGGACTGTCCAATCACCATCTTCTCTTAGGAATTTAGTTGTAGTTAAAGGGTCAGTATTATCTCTTGCGGGAACTAAACCTGCAGTTGTATTGCTAAAGAGGGGTTTACTTGAAATAGCAGACCACGCTAAAGTAGTCGTATAAGATGGAGTAGACCAACCTGCTTCTCCTGAAGAACCATTATATGATAAGAATTGACCTGAAGCACCACCCGCAGGAATATGTTTGTTTCCTGCTGTTGTTGGATGAGTATAAACTGTATCTGTATTAGTAATTGCACCAGTAGCCGCACCTAAATAGCCCCATTGCGCCGCACTTATTGTTGTGTTACCAATGTTTTGTAATTGAGAAATCTCTCCTGATGCTAAGTCATTAGTAAGAGCATAGACTGTATTTGTGTAATTGTTAGCATGAACCGTTCCTGCCCCATCAGCCGTTAAATCAACTGTAGCAGTTGCACTTGCCGCAATGCCATCTAATTTATTTTTTAATGTAGTAGTGAAGTTTTGTTGTGTTAATCCTCCAGCACCAACTGAATAAGTAGTATCTTGTGTTGGTATTGTAAATGTTGCAGCAGGTATAGTTACTGTATAATCTGCATCGGTAGGATTAGCAGCAGTTAGTAATACTTCATGTACATTGCCATCACCTGCTCTAAATGCTAATTTATTATCTTCTACAATTTGTATTGTTTCATTACTATATGTTGTATCTCCTGTTACTGTTAAATTACCCGGAATAGTAACAGTTGTTGCATTAGTTCCTATACTTACTGCATTGCTACCAAAAGCATTACCAAGAGCAATTTTCAAATTAGCAACTGAAACATTTGTATCTGTATCAGTAAATACAGGAGTAGCACCAATCGTTTGTCCATTAAGGGTAGTTGCTGATATTCCCTTCATTGTAACTATATCATTGGTGTTATCACCAATTTGAACAGCATTACTAGCAAATGGCCCTGCTAATGCTGTCTTTAGATTGGCTACTGAAACATCATCATTTGTGTCTGTGTTTGTGATTGCTCCTGTTGCTGCACCAAGATACCCCCATTGTGTTGCTGAGATTGTTGTAGCACCTATGTTTTGTATTGCTGTTATTTCTGATGATGCTAAATCATTTGTAAGGGCATATACTGTATCTGTATTAACTCCTGAAATATCAACAGTTAAGTCAACCAAACTTCCGGTTCTGCCTACTGTTACTGTTCCGCTACTAAATGATACAGCATCTACATAATCATTGTTATCAACAGATGAACCTGCACCAATAGCACTTCTAAAGTCAGACGCGCTTAATGCAGTAACTCCATTATCAGCATCCATTCTAAGGAATCTTACTTCATCTGTATCTGCTAATGTAAATACTTCTGCACCAAAAGTAGTAGCACCTAGTGAAGCCCTACCTGTTGATGCAGTTAAACCACTACTTGCACCAGACCAATTAGTTACTGTTGTATTCCCTGCTAATGCAGTTGAACCACTTGTGCCTAATGCTAGTATTGCTGTATTGCCGGCTAATGCATCAGTAGCACCTGAGCCAATAATAGGAGCAAAGGTAGAGGGTTTGCTTGTAATTGCGCTCCATGCTAAAGCAGTTGTAATTGTATCAGTAAAGGCGGGTGTAGCCGGAACTGTAACTCCCTTTATTGTTGCGGGAATTAAATCTCCAAGTATAGTAATATCAACATCATTTGCATCACCAATAGTCACACTTTCGGTAATCTGTGGTAATCTTGCCGTTAGATTTCCTATTGATACATTTAGTAAATCGGAAGTACCTACTAATGCTGTTGTGCCGCTTGTTCCAAATCCGGGGAAAGTTACTTTACTTGTATTTGTCGCTATTGCCGATTCTATGTTGGCTATGTTTGGAATTGCTATTGTTCCTGTAAAGGTTGGACTTGCAAACATTGTTGCTTTACTTTCATTAGTTACATTACCCAATCCTACATTAGCAGCAGTAGTGTTTGTATTTAATAAGGTAGTAATAGCAGTAAGTCCTGTTCCGCCTCTATCTACAGATAATGTTCCACTTGTTATTTTGCTAGCAGCCAAACTAGCATCTGTAATATTAGAAGTTCCTGCCCAAGTAGATAAAGCCGTATTTTCTACATTGTTTAATGATAAACCTGTTTTTAATGCCGTAGCACTTAAGGCTTCTACTGCTCCGGTTCCAGAATCAGTTCTCCCTAAGAAAGTCCCTGTAGATAAATTAGCCATTTTAGCAATAGTTACAGCACCATTAACTATATCTCCAGAAGTAACACTTGTTAAATATGTGCTAGTATCAACAGTATATGCCCCTGCTCCTGTTCTCTTTAATAATCCATTTGAACTAAAATCACCATCCATTAATGCTCCTGCTGTTGCAACATTAGTAGCATCTGTTATATCTGCTCCACTTTCAGGTAATGTAGCCCAAACCTTTCCTGAACCTGCTAATTCAGAAGAAGTAATTTTGCCTAATATATTTGCTGCTGAAACCTTTTTATATGCTGTTCCTGAAGCAGAATATACAGGAATAAAATCATTACCGATTACTGTCCCTGTTCCTAAATCAGTTAAGGAATTGAAATCTAAAGAAATAGTATTACTTGCATTGGCTAAACCTGTTGCAAAAGTAAGCGCGGCCTGTTTAGCATTCCATGTTGCCGCACTAGTGATTCTAGCATCAGCAAATGTTCCACTTGTTATCTTACTAGCGGCTAAACTAGGTATATCACCGGCAGTTAAACCATCATCTAGAATGTTTATTTCTCCCGCTGTAGCAGTAATGCCTAAATCGGATAAAGATGCTGCTTTTGCATTTATTTGTGTTTGAAGGGCAGAAGTAACCCCATCAAGATAGTTTAATTCTGTAGTGCTTAAAGTAGCACCCTCAAGAATACCAAGTTCGGTTTCATCTACATTTACAGAACCTATTCCTATTTCACCCGTAAAGGTGGGGTTGGCTATGGGTGCATAGGTAGATGCGGCGGCGGTTGTTGCCAACTTATCGCCTAATTGTGATTGGATTCCTGATGTTACTCCGTCAATATAGTTGATTTCTGCAACGGTAGCCGTGACTCCTAGATTAGTTAGGACATTTGTTTTCTGTGTGTTCGTCAACGACTGATTACTTACATCAATTCTTAATCTGTTTCCAAGAGCCGTTGATGTTGTGGTAGAAAAGTTAGCATCGTCACCCAATGCCGCCGCTAATTCATTTAATGTATTCAATGCGGCTGGAGATGAATCTATTAAATTAGTTACTTCTGAATCAACATATGCCTTAATTGATTGTTGAGTGGCTAAATGTGTAGCGGAATTACTAGCCATATCATCTTCATCTTTAATCGGTACTACAAATTCTAAGTTGCCGTTAGTATCATCATAGGTTACACTAATGAAAGTTTGGGTATCATCAACCATACCCCCAACAATATCTTGAACTTGTTCAGTAGTAAGTTGAGTATCGGTTAAAGATGCGGAGATTGTTACTGTTCCATCAGCAGTAGTTTCGGTTGTTACATTGGTTCCTCCCGCTATTGTGAGAGTTTCCCCATGCGCTATTGTTGTTGCATTGGAATTAGTATCAACACCTATACTAAATGTAGTTAACTGATTTGTGTTTGTATCTGTTGCGGCAAAATTTAGTTTACCGTTGTCATCATCATAAGTAACAGTTATATTAGTTTCAGTATTTCCTGAAACCATAGCACCAATAAGGTCTTGAATTGATTCATCAGTTGCAACACTTAGGGTTCCTGTTGTTGAAGGTATTGTAATTGTTTCTCCACCCTTAGTTATAGTACCATCTTTGTTAATCCTCATCGTTTCTGTTCCAGCGTTTACCGCGCTGAATTCAGAATTGGCCTTGTTAAATCCTAAATATTGCACTTTACGATTCGGAGAAGCATAGTTTGATGTTAATGATTTGCTTATTTGTATCATTGCTAGTGGTATATCTCCACTCTTAGGAGAAGCCACTTTAGCAACAGTAGCCCCTAATGTAGTTGTTCCTCTGAAAACAATGTCACCATCACTTTCTCCACCTAAATGTCCATCAGAAATGCATATCAAACCGTACCAATCGTTAGCAGTATTTTGCGCCCAAGTGGGTTCAATAGCATTAGTGGAAGTTTTCGTCCGTAATTTACCATCTCTAAAATATTTTCCTGAAGTAAAGGCATATTTAGTATAAGTTGTACCTGCTGATTGTGTTATATCAAACCCACTAGCAATAAATGAACCACTGTTTGCTATGTTTAGTGCATTAATTATACCTGAATGAATAACGTCAGTACCGTCTTGCATCCATTCTGCATCCGTGTCGGCGGTTCCCGACAAAGAATTAGACAAACTACTAATATGCCCTGTGTTTGATGCCATTATTCGACCTCCAATCTAAAGGTAAAAGAAATACTCTCAGACGAGGCTAGTGGGCCTATGCTATTAAAGTTTACTCGGCTTAACATATTCCCTCCCGATGCAGAATCAAATATCCCTAATTCGGTAATTACATTTGATGATAGGTTTGAACCAGTAAAGGTAGCAGTATAGATTAAAGTGTTACCCACTATTGAAGGAGTAATAGAGGGAGTCCTATATACCTCATTATCTAATGTTTCTTGTGAAGTTGATGTATCATCTCCACCATCGCCAACAGCAATATATTTAAATGTTTCACTTAATTTAGTTGCTAATTGTTTTTTTCCTTTATCTACAATCATAATGCTATCTCCTTTGTTTCTCTAGTTTCTGTGCCGGGACTAATAACAGCAGTAAATCCTATAATCATTCTATTCAAATCCTATAATTGCCCCTGATGTTCCTGTTGTAGTATATTTTAATGAAGATTCAGATACCTTTGTTCCTTGAAAAGTCGCCCTGCTAGTAATTGTTTGATTTAATTCTTTAGTAAATATATTAGTAAATGCTTTATCTTGAGCCAAATTTATTTCAGCAAGTCTTTCTGCAATAGTTTTATTAAATGTTCCTACTGTTACTTTAGATAAATCAGACATAATATTTTCGATTTCAAATATAATATAGTCATCTGGAGGAATATCATGATTAGGGAAATTTAAGGTTATTAAATCACCGGGCTTCATTAATTCTAACCCCTTTTTCTGTAAAGTCAAAGTAATTTTTCTATATGGTCTACTATGGAATTCTAATAATTCTAATGCTTTCATTTCTGCTTCTCTAAGATTTTTAATATTGGAATCTACATATTTAATTGTTCTAGTTTTTTTATTAGTAGGTATTTCTGATACTGCCTTTACGTTATCGCCTATAACAATTATTTTATTTGCCCTATCAAACAGGCTTTTATTACTATCTACTTTAACCAAATTCTTTCCATCTTTGTATCTCAAAGAAAACTTTCTTCTATTATTATACGATTCTAATTCTTGTATTTTGATTTTATTATTTACGAATGTATAGTCTAATCCCCTTTTAGATGCTAAGAAATTAATACTATTAAATACATCATTTTCATTGAATTTAGCATTTGTTATAAGTGGTTTTCTGCTATATAGTACTATTTCATCATTTGTTACAGGGGTAAAATACATATCTACAGTTGAATCAGAATCTATATCAGTTAAGGTGATTACCTTATTTGATGTACTTGCAACTTTCCCTATCAATTTGCCATCTTGATTATATATTATATCATTATTTGCTATTCCAACAATATTTTCTAAACAGGTAATTGTAGTAGAACTAGTAGTATCTACAATGTTATTTGTATAGACTATGTTTTTATCTTTACTATCTACATCTATGCCATTTTCTTCTAATATTTCTTCAATTGCTGTTTGTGTATCTGTCCCTACTGATATTGTGGTTCCTATGTATGCCTTTGTTGGTCTAGATAATTTAGGGTCACTAGGGGATTCTACTGTAAAGATTTTTCCAAAAGATACTATACCATTACCATTTAATTTTCCATTATATGAAAATCTTAATGAGTTTGTTCCTTCTTTCACCGAAAGAGTTTTTGTTGTAGAATTTTTTCCATCAGTAATATAACATTCTATACTATCTCCATCAACAAACAGGTCTTTAGCATCAGAAACCGTTCTCCTTTCTAGATGGGTATTAGCCGTATCAATATCTAATAGTAAATACATAGAATATAACCCTTCTTGATATACCAAATCATCCTCAGTAGTATCATCATCATTTGTTAGAATTTCTTCACCTGTAATAAAATTCTGAGTTTCTCCTTCATATTTTAATCCGGTATCAAACATTCTATTAACAGCAAAATATTCAGGGGTATCTTCAAAGGTTATTTCTGATGGGCGCATTAATCTAAATGTGCTACCGTATGTGGTTGTATTCAAAGTAGTATCTACTGTAAATACATGTTTACTATAGGTTTCACCATTTGTTACTGCTGTAGTAACAGTATGATTCACTATCTTCATAACAATTTTTGGTGACCCAGAAGATACATGGTCTTTACTGGTATCTAAATTAGGTAAGTATTCACCACTCATTACCTGTTCAGATACTAAATAATAACCAATTAAATTAGGAACAAAATCTAACCATTTATGTGTAGTATTTTCATCTAAGGTGAAATTAAAAGTAGTCGAATTAGGATTGGATGGAAAATTAAATCTAGGTTTAACAAACATTTGTGCTGAAAATAAGTCTCCATTACTATTATCTGAATATTCATGACTAATATCTCTACTAGACCATACTCTATTGGTTCCTTCTGGTTTAGCATAAATATGTCTCTTAGTTTTGGTTCCTGTTAAAACATATGCATTACCATCACCTGAGTTCCCATCAGCAATTAATAGGTTTGGTGAAACTTGGTCTAAATGTTCGTTAGCCATTATTTCTGAAAATGCTTCATACATAGCATTGGTAGAAGTTTCGGCAAATGAAAGGGCCGCACTAGTGGGTTTTGTGAATGCTGCATTATTACCATTAGTGCATTTTACCATATCCTTAAACAATACATGGCAATTTTCATATAAATTAGCAAGAGGGCTAACTTTGTATTGGATTGCATCATTTCTAGCCCAAACCATACTAGAAGTTGTAGGCATTCCTAATGCATTTATTATTCTTGAGGGATGATAATATGTTTCAGAAGAAGAAGAAGTCCAATCATGAGATTCATGATATGGAGATTTATATGTGTTCCAATCATTTGCATTAGATGCATCATGGTATGTTTGTGGTATTATTGGTATGAAAATATTATGTGCATCAAATTTATATTCGTTACTTCCTACTATACTATGCAAAAGAGAAAAATCAAAATAGGACTTCTCTAATTCAGGCAAGGCAATATATACATTTTGAAATTTTATACTACTTCCCACAGCCAAATCATTCAACCCATTATTTGGGTCTGCTACAACCGTAAAATGCTTAGGAGTAACAATAACAACTGCTCCAGTATAAGAAGAACCTACAATATCATCTGCATGAATTGTTGTAGTATTAGCACTAGTTCCAGTGCTTGATGTAATTACAGCACCTAACATTCCATCAGATTTAAATATTAAATCCCCAACTGTAGGAGTTATGCCAGTAGATAATGTTTGACCTGTTAAAGTGTTTGCGCCATTTGTAATCATTTTAAATCTACTATAATTGGTATGTGTTATTTCAGCAATATCCTTAGTATCGGGAGTGCATTCATAGTCAAGAGGATTGAAATGCCAATCAAATGTGGCTTCTACTAATCTCATTATACCAAATCTTTTCATTTCATTTGTATCTATCGTTGCGCTTTCAATTTCTATCCTTTCATAATTTGCATCTGACCTTAGTGTTTCAGAAGTATTGCCTGTATAGTTTTGATGGGCTACAGTATTTCCTACTGTTCCGTTTGATTCTAATAATATACCAAAATTTTCAAACCCATATGCGTTTTTTCCTATATTATTTTGTCGTAAATATGATTCGGGATAAATGTCTCCTAATGCTAAAAGTTCATAATTTTTTGTTCTATAATCAATACTTTCCCATTCTCTCCAAAAACCGGGAAGCCTGTTAGTTCCGTCATAATGTTCTTTTGGTGCTATTCCGTTTAATATTGGGCTTCCGCTAGTAATTTCATCATAATTGCTATCTAATAAATTAGAACCATGAATAGGCCGATTAGATTTTGTTTTATTATCATTAATAAGGGTTTGTTTTGCACCTAATAGATTTATTTTATATATAGGGGTACTTGCCATAATATTCTGTGTCTTATTATTATCATTATAAATATTTGTCGCAGTATTAGCACCAGTGTGTGTTTCTACAATAGCACCTTCATCATTTTCTTGTAAACTTAAATATCTAAATGATTGTTTTGGGGTATAATAATTACCGTGAGTGCTTGTTAAGGTATGAATAAACCCACCATTAGGAATATTCCTATTAACCATATAAATATATGGTTGAGATGCTTCGCCATAACTACTATCACTAGTATTTGTTTCAATACTTCCTAAAACAACAGGAAAGGTAGGTGCTAATACCAATGTAGTATTATTTCCTTTTTGCATATTAATGTCTATTATACTATAATAATTAGGTGAACAAGGAGTATGAACAGACCTATGTGTTATTGTTACAGCGTCTTCAAGAGACAATTTTGTTGCAAAATCAGAATCTTTATTATTAACAATCCCTCTTATGTCAGCCATATCATATCCTAAACTTTTATCCTTTTGGTATGTTCCTTCTGTTGTAGAAGAAGTATAAATTAATTCTGATGTAGTTTGTGTTCCTCCATTAGATGTTAATTTTAATCCATCATTAAATAGAATTCCCTTTTCTCCCGCCGCACTAAAATCTGTTGGATATTTAGAATGGTTTTGGTTCGTACCTAATGCCTTTGTTGCACTTAAATAATTTTCATTTCCTAATTCTATAATTTTTACAACACTAGTAATTGGGTTTATTACATTATCCTTTAGAGTTACTACTTTAGTAGAGTCATTCATTTCCTCTACTTCTCCAATTAGTAGGCCATTATTATCTAATACAATATCATAAACATCAACAGTAATTGCTGAATCTGTAATCTTAAAATTGTCTGCTCCATGTTGGGCAGTATTATATTCTGTGGCAGTATTTACAGGAGTTAAACTGGAATATACTATATCATCAGAATGATTTAGATTTTTGCTGACAGTATTAGATAGTAATTTGGATAAGGAATCTCTACCTGAAATTGTATATGAAATATATCCATCTTCATTTTTAGATTCTATGTCTTCAATAGTGCCTGAAAACACTTCTTCATCTATTGCGAATTTGCCTGAAATATAGTAAGGAAATGATATTGGATTTAATTGATATAATTGTTTAGTTGGAGATTGTAATTTAATATACTTATGTAAAGAATCTCCATAATCTATAGGTATATCATGACCATAAAATTGTGGCTCTAATAATGATAGTTTAGTATTATATAAACTAGTATTATCCTTAGATATAGTGCTACCATCTATTGTTATTCTTTTAAAGTTATTACTATCATAGACTACTTCTGTATCTATTGGAATCGCCCCTGCTAATCCCCCGTTCCATGACCGCACAAATATTTCAGAATTAGTAAAACTTTCTAATAGTGTTATTGTGGCAAAAGAAGAGCCATTAATGTGTTTTTTCTTATTTACTGTTATTATTTGTTCGTTTGATGACGGGGCAGAAGTGGCACTTACTCTATATACCCAATCTGCTATTCTAATTATATCATTTACTTTAATAAAAGAATCATTTCTATAATCAAAACTATTTTCTACTTGATTTAATATTATTTGATATATGCCTCCAACAGTATTACTAGTTGCTGTATATGGTAACTTATATTCATCTAATGTACCTGTATAAATAGAAGTCCTTACACTTAAACTAGCATCTTCTTTTAATTTTAAGTGTTGAATTCCAGTATGGTCTAAGGTTTTAATTTTAGCCATTTGGGAAATTTTATTTCTAGGATTATTTACTCTAGCATCAAGAATAGTAGGAACTATATTATTTTTTAAATGTGCAGATTTGTAATAAATGTGTCTTTTTGCTCCATCTAAATTAGCAAACAAAAATCTATTGTTTCCTGCAGGAGCATAAGAACCGTGTGAAGAATTGTAATCCCCAGTTAATCCATCACTGGAATTATTTCTACTATAATTTCTAATTGCATCTTTCCAAACACTTGGGTCAAATCTAGCATCTAGCCCCAAACTGTTTGTTAGTGCATTATCTATATCATAATCTGTATCAGAGTCAGCAAGGTCATGAATATTATCTACTAAAACCGCATCTTGATTATATCGTCCTAAGTCATTAATTATGGTTCCATATTCCCTTTCTGTTAAAAAGACAGTTTGGTGAATAGTGCTTCCTAATTGTCCTACAGGACTACCTGAAGGAAGGCTAACTCTAATAGTATCTAAAGTAATAGTATTGCTACTATTATTTAATGCTACTACATTACCTAATCTGACTCGATTTCCACTAATGCCATCATAAGCATATAAAGTTTGGCCGGGTACTATGCTTGGGTCAGTTCCTGAATAAGATATGATAGAGTTGGCACTAGATTGATAAAGACTAGAACTAGTAGTAATCGCTCCAGTTGCACTAACACCTGTTCCTATGGTATAAAACGGGCTGAACCAACGACAGGTAGTTAATGTGTATTTAGTGTTATAGTCTAATTGGTTTTCAACATTAAGTCTATCATTATAGAAATACCACGTTGGTTTACTAACAGTATTGCTAACATCATATTTATCTGATAATCCAGATGATGCATTGGTGTTTCCTCTAAGTCCATAACTAACCGCCACTACATCAGTATCATTTACTTTATGTGGCCCTTTGTATATTTCAATATTAGTTCCTTTTGGTATTGGGCCACCATATTTAGGCTCAAATTCAAACCCATCTCCATATTCATCAAAAGTAACAATTTGTTTAATTCTAGCAAAATGTGGCCTAATAGAAACTGCTCCGTCATCCCCTGTAATTTCAGGATTTAACAATACAAAATAGTCATATGTATCTAAATCCATATCTAATCCACCACTTCCTATTACCTTTTCTCCTTGAACAGACTCACTTTTTTTGTATGTTCTTATTTTAAATGATTTTGTTTTTTGTTGGTTAATACCATAATTGTTTATTACAGTAGCGTTGCCTGATGGAAATATTCTATTTACTATAGTAGAATAAGAAGTGCTAGAAATCTCTCCATCATACGGCCCTTTTCTTATTTCAAAGAAATTAGCAGATAGTTTTTCTATTGAATTATCTTGGGCTGTATTGATTTCGCCAATTTGTTGGTTAGAAATTAATGCTTCTCCATTAACTATTCCTGTTGATTTAATTATAGGATTAACTGCACAATTAGTGAAGGCAATGGATTTAGCCGTTCCTTTAACGTCATATGTATAACTATCCAAGTTTGTGCTTGCATCTTTACCAGAATTCAAGACAAAGGTATATCTATCCACCATCAATTATCACCAAACCTATAGTAAAACAAAATGTCATGATAGCCGGGAGATAATGTATTTATTGTTTCAGTGGGTTGAGTTCTCTTATACATACATATTTCATATAATTCTCCCATAAATTGGGTATTTGTGTTTGAGCCATTTTGACCAATAAAAGAATCACTTGGGTCAAAGGAAAATGTTCCTGAAGTTTTTTGTTCTTTTATTAAATTACCATTTATATATAAGCCAACCACTCCATTAGAATAGGAGCATCCTACTTTGTATATGCCTTCAAGATACAGTGCTTCTTTTGGTTGAGAAAAATATACATCTCCACTACTAGCAGCAGTATCTAAAGTTAATTCTGCTCCGCTAATGCTATTTATTTTACCTATTGATGCACCAGTAGAATTAAATAGTTCAGTCCCAACTCCTACTTTATTGGAGTTAGTAGCAGTATCTAATACAATTATATGTGTTTCCCCTGATTTAAGGCTAGACCCATCTAGTTTAGTTTTAGAAGTAGATATTCCATTATATATTCCGTTTTCATCATAATACCCATAAAGGGTGTTGCTTGCGGTGATTACACTTTCACTTATAACTAAAGTATCGTTTACATCAACTACTAATCTATATTCTGCTGGTTGATTTATATTAAATGTGTTATTATTTGTGCCGGTATTATTGTCTAAATAGAAACTAAAATTACTATTGTGGAATATCATCATCTTTTGGTTTCGTCTAGTATAAGTTTCTCCAAAATATTTGAAACTTTGATATTTATTTTTAGTTGTAGAAGAAGTTACATCAGCATTTAGGCTTGGTGGAGTCTTTTCAGAATTAACTATTCCAACATCAAGACCGCCTGATGAATTAGTTCCATAACCATTTACATCATATGGAGTAATAATTGCTTCAATAGAAAAATTACCTTGATGGCCCCAGAACCCACCACGAAGGGCTAATTCTGTAGTGGCTTCGTTCTTAGAAGTGTCGCCACCCGTATAGTCTAATTTAATATAGCCATCACACATTACTGGAAATACCAATGCCTTAGTATCTCCTGCGTATATTCCCGGCATTATACTTCAACCCGTTGCGTTAATAAAATCAGACAATACTGTTGATGCCTGAGTGAATGTTAAACTAAATGTAATTGCTGGATATTGTGTGCCATCGTGAATAGTAGAAAAAGTATCAATAAAACCAGTTACACCGGGCATATCTTTAGTGTCATCTATTACTTTAGAAAAGGGCGTTTCTAATTTAGTCCAAGAAGGAACATCGTATTGGCGATTACCCCAATTAAATGATATTAAAGGCAATTCTTCATCATTAGTGCTATCCGTAACGCCACTTCTAGTTACATAATCTCCATCTACTCTAGAAGGATATAATATAATTAATTTTGAAATACTTTGGTCTTCATGTATAGCAGAAGAGTCAACATATGAATGTAATAATTGTGCTATTTCAAAGGAAGTCATTTTTACTAAATCTGTTACTCCGGTATTAGCATTGTTTTTTTTAATAGATTGTTCTATTATTATACCATCAATTGTTATTGACTTAGAAGCAATCCCCATATCCATATTAAGAGTAGTAGATTCTCCCCTCACTACTCCAGAAAAGGGAACAGGAAGGGCCAAAGACTGTTTATTAGTATTTATAGTCAAATTTGTTGCTAATAAACCAATTCTATTAGTTTCTAAATCAGTAGATAAGTCTGTGTTTACTGCCCTTCTAGCCAATTCTAGCATAACAAATGTTCTTCCATCCCCTACTCCGGATGCATTCATGTTAGCCATTTTAGAATCCCATTCCTGTTGTAGTTGACCTATTCATTCGTAAATTAATTTCTCTTGCTACCTTATTTGCTATATCGCGTATTTCTGCATCTGAGGCTCCAACACGGCCATTAACATGAACACTAATATTGGTATTTCCTCCTACCATTTTATTGCTTTCAGCATTTGAATATACTCTTGAACCTGAAGGTAAACTAACTAATTCTGGGCCATGTTCACCTACCAAATTTATTCCGCCTGTTGTTACTCCACCACTTGCTAATCCAACTGCGGCGAGTGCAGAGGAAACAGCCAAAACAACCCCTGCAATTAACCAACCACCACTAATAATCCCCGCAAGTAACCCTATAATGGTAACAACTGATGTTACTAAAGAAAATATAGCCGCCCATTTTTGTGCTTCTCCCCCAAACTTATCTGCCGCACCTTTAGCCAGCATTTTTAGTCCTTCAACCACTAAAAAGAAGCCAGTAACTAAAGCACCTAATATTATAGTTCCTATCAAAGTAAACAGGCCACCGGCAATTCCACCAAATAATTTGACTAATCCCCATAAAACATCAGTTATGCTTCCATTAACAATTCCATCAATTATTAATCCTAAACCTTCTAATGCTGCAGTAAAGAACATAGCGGCAAACCCGAAACCTTTTCCCATTAACTCCCAAATCTTCTCAAAGGTTTCTCTACTGTTATCTATTATTTTCTTTACTGCAAATATTCCAAGAACAATAAGAGAGAACCACATCATTGCTTTAAGTATAGAACCACCAAATGCTCTCCAAGGAAACTCTTTAATCTTATCTACCATATTAGTAAGTGCAAATTTTTTCTTCATAAACCATTTAGCAATAGGATTCTTTTCAGCCTCTAACATCATTTCTTGCGCCCTTAATTTTTTTGACGTTTTATTTTTAGATGCTAATGGCTTTAACATATTTAACGTTTTAGTCTTAGCCATTTCCTCCCCGTACAGTTCTACTAAAGTTTCATATATATCAACTTCCTTAAATGCCTTAGTAATAGCACCTTTAATTGACGGCTTTAAACTGGCATAACCTAGTGCTCTTATCTTCGTCTTCTTATCGAATACCCCTTGGAATAAATCACTAAAAGACTCGTTCTTTCCTAATTTGTCAGCCATATCTAAAAGATTTTCAAATGGTTTTTTGGTAGTTTTCAGATTAATTTTAAGTTTACCTACTTGGTCATTAAGGTCTTTCCAACTTTTTACTCCCTTAATCATTGCATCATTTTGGTTTCTTTGCCAGTTGTAATACGCTTTAAATATGTTTAGTATTCCCATGAATTTATTCACGGATGCCCATAATTCATGGCCGGATAAAAACCTTCTAAATGCTAAAAAGCCTTGGTCTGCTGAAATCCTTTTAATGGTTTTTTCTAGTTTACTTGTTTCTTGATTGGCCGCGTCCATAGCCCCAACGAAATCAAACGAACCAGCCATAATTATCCTCTCTTTATTTTATCGAATTCTTGAGATTCAAGTCTCTTTACTTCACCATGTATTGATAGCATTTCTTTAATTATAGATACTGGTGTATTATATGCATCTACCGGATTAATATGAAAAGCAGTACAATAAGTATATAACATTATTTTTATTGCAATAATTGGAGTTACTTCGCCACCTTTCAATGCTCTCCGATACTGCTTCAGTTTCCCTCGTCAGCCCCCATTAAATCCTCAAAGGGATTAGGGAGGACTTCTTTTAATTGTGCGCCAACATAAGGACTTAATCGCAATAATTCTATGCTTGATAATGGTGGCTCAGTCTTCTCAATAAAATTGTCAACCATGAATTTATACATTTTATTCAGGTCTAAATCAAATGATTGCTTACTAGCATCAACATTTAGCACCGATGAAAGGGCTTGTTCAACTTGAAGCCATGTAGGTTCTTTAACCCACACTTTCAAGTATTCATCTTTATCGGGGTCAACCCGAAGATGATGGCATTCGGTTTGCACTTGTGCAAATAGGGCGTTCTTATCAGTTACTGTATTCTTTTCCATTTTCTTTTCCACCTAACATATACTAACAAACAAACAAACGATTTGTTAGTGGAACTTAAAATCATTTACATTCTTATTTGTCTTTTTTCACCTTCTTATATGGTCTGATATGGGAAGGGAATCCGCCCCAAGCCCCACAGTTTCGCGTTTTGGAGGCTGATATTCGGCCCTCTCCATTCTAGAAATCCTCCAATTTGCGTTGATTCGTTTTTAAGCCTCTTCTTATCCCATTATTGCCCATTTGCCAACATATGATGCCGTCTTCAAGGTTCGGGGTGCGACCGTCATGGTAGCCTCAAGCGCACCTTTATCTTCAGGGAAAGGAATATCAACATTTGTTACAACATAGTTATCTAAGGTAAGGGTGATTTTCTCATTTGTATTCTTAGTAAAGATTAATGAAATTAAGTCGCCATCTGCTTGATTTTGTGCTTCATCATCCTCTCTTAATTTATCCCATATTTTTGAATCAGTAATTAAAAGATTTAATGATAACTCATACATTCTTTGACCTGCTGTTTGAGCAGAAGTAATTTCTCTGTTATAGTTCCCAATAAAAGAATGTGGAGTTAAATTATTTGTAATGGTTAAAGTACCTGATTTAACTCTAGCATATTCTTGTCCAAATATTCTTATTTCGCCATCAGAAAACA
>Ga0208919_1000737_pt1 | contig 20697 bp, 32 predicted proteins | sample 4_EtaG_FD_184076 | JGI IMG/M metagenome (GOLD analysis project Ga0208919, IMG submission 184076) | Marine viral communities from the Subarctic Pacific Ocean - 4_ETSP_OMZ_AT15127 metaG (SPAdes) (version 3) | ecosystem: Environmental > Aquatic > Marine > Oceanic | place: Pacific Ocean | collected...
CCCTCAGTCATGGCAAAAGTTCCTGAACCATTTGCAGTTGTTATCTCCCTTGCACACTCGTTCATGCTTGGCTGTTTCCCAACACTCAGACTGCCAAGGTGAGAAATACTTGGTAGTAAATCTGTCCACCCAATCCTGTCCGTCCACTGCCCACAGTCCTAGTATGGGCAGAGGTATCAACAGCAAGAACACTACAAAGAATGCCATGCCAAAGCCTTTGTTATGATATGCTTTCATCTATATTCCTTTCCTTATGTTTAAACCTTTTGGGTCATATTGATCTGCTATCTCTTCTGGTAGATGCCTACTGGCTGTAGGGTCATTGAAGAAATCGTTTAGGTACAGCAAGAATATCAGAAACAACATAGTATATCCAAAGTATTTTAGAAACTTATGGAATATTATGTAGGCTTCCTGTGCTTGCTTCAACGCTTGTTCTTTTACATCATCACTCATGCTATCTCCTATCCTGTTTGTAATAATTTACCACAGACACCACACTCATAGCCATGATACCTGTGACCATCTTCGTAGAACTCATAGTATTCTGGAGTGCAGTCATTCTCCTCACAATAGTCATCATTCAATTGTTCTTCATCCATACTGCACCACCTGTCCTGTGTTCCACTTGTCTGCTTCTTTCTGTGCGTCCTCATGGGTGTCGAACAGCTTGATAGGACTCTTGTCATCCCACATAGCGCCACACCCTTGCTTGACGTATTCCAAGCCGTCTGTTTCAAACGGCTCAAAGACTACTGCATACTGTATAAGTTTAGTTGTCATCATCTTCCTCCTTTGGTAAGTGTTCTTTAAGTTGATAGTCCCTATACCAACCACCTCTGCTAGGCTGTCCAAACTGTAGTAAGTCTGCTAGTTTGTACATAAGAGACTCTATCTCACAAACGTGTTCATAGTATATAGGCACTTTCTCTGCTGTATTACAGCTAAACTCCCTCAATATGTTAACGTACTTGAGTAGTTCTATTCTGTCTTTTGGACTCACTATAAAGTTTTTATTTCCTATGTCTATCTTCATGAATATACTCCTTCTAATATGTGCGAGATCACTGCACGAGTGAAGCCATTGCCGATCATCTTGTAGCGTTGGCTGTTTGATATGGGTCTTACCTCTCCAAGGTAGCCATGCTTGTGGTCAAACTCACCATACTGTGTCCACAGATCTGGTAGTGTCTGTAAGCGTTCACACTCTAAAGGTGTTAATGCTCTCCAATGTAGCTCGTCTGTCTCTACCTTGGGCATTCGCCATCCACCTTGCATAGTAGTCAGGGTAGGACTCTTGCCTTGCCTAGAGTACACACGCTTGATGATGTCGTAGCCTTTGAGGTCAGCTTCACCAACTTGCTTGCATCTATCCCAATGAGGATGACCTTTGTCATTGAAGACCACTTGCCTACGTGACTTCTCAAAGTACATCTTCATGCTACCACCTTTGAAGTAGTTGGCATCTACACAATAAGACTTATCCCTGTCGGTCATGCTGTCATCTTCTAGTATATCCTGTAGTACGATGCCCTGATCAGCCAACTCGTTGTGTGGTATGTTGGTTATGTAGACACGCTTCCTAGACTGAGCAGACACCTTGGCACTGTCATGTGTATACATCTCTGCCTGACGAATCTTGCTGACATTCTTGAGCCATTCGTGTTTGGCTTTGGACTCCACGTTCTCAAGCAAAAAGTAGTCAGGGTTCAAGCCGTGCAATGCGTCATACATAACCTGAGATAGATCACGACTGTCTGATGTGCCTTGCATCTTACCTGCCACGCTGTAGGGCTGACAAGGGAAACCTGCGATCAGAAGAAAGACATCTCTGCCCTTCAATGTATCCCAACCATTGGCATCGCCATGATGTATGGCATGAGGTATCTGGTATCTGGACACAGCACTAGCATACTTGTCTGTCTCAAATGTGTGGTACTCGTAGTCACCAGTCGGGGACACGTCAATCCCTGCGTCTAGGCATGAGAGGTAGGCACTATCTGTGCCACCACACAGGCTGACTACAATCTTTTTCCCCGATGTCGGGATAATTGAAGTGTCGTTCCAATCGTGATCAAATGTCATCATAGTTCTCCTTATTTATTTGTTTAAATGCTATCGCCCTTTTCTTGGCTCTGTTCTCTAGAACCTTAGATCTCTTGTCACCTATAACCTTAGGCTTCAAGACCCCCTGTGCCACAGCTTCTGCGTGTAGCATATTACGTGGTCTTTTTCGCATTACCTTTTTGTAGATTATCTTTGCCATGTTTTAAGTTCCTTTCGTAATAGTCATCAGTTAATGCTTGTAAGCTCTTATCTTTCTCTGCCTTGAGCTTCGGGTCTGTTGTGTTCAACAGGATAGCCGTCAGCAATAGGTGTACGTTCTTGTCATGTATGTCCATATATAATCTCCTCAATGGTAGGTCTGTACCATACCCTCTGGTTCGTAGACATAGCCTACGTCTGGTTCATCTTCAAGCTCGTACTCCTTGATAAAGTCAAACTCAACTATAGCTTCGGGGTAACACATCTTAGTCACACCTAGTGCATATTCAATCGCAGATGCTGTGCCATTAGCCACAAGTGGGTGAGAGCCACCGACCCTCACCACACCTTGCTGACCATCTACGGATACAAAGATCTCGTAGTGCATCATGGTTAGGCTACCTTCTTCTGGATGAGGAAGGACTTGATAGGCACATAGCTTGCCACTCTTCGCTTGCCCTTCCTATCATAGGCATGGAAGGAAGAGTAGGACTTGCCAAAGTTCAAGCGAACCAAAGGCTCACCTGACTTGCCACCCTTACCCTTACGGATGAACCACCCAGTTTCTTGGATGTTGTCATCCCTGTAGATCACAGGCTTGTGACCCTGTAGCTTCAGCTTGATAGCCGTAGCGATTATTTTTAAGAAGGTGAAACCACCTGATATTTTTGTGCCTTTTGGCAAGTTGTCAAAGTTAAATGTAAGCATGGTAATGCTCCTTTCTGTGTTGTAGAACTCCCGACATCGGGAACTCTGTTGGTTTATGTAGTACAGTTATATTATACTTTCATAAGTATTTCAAGTATAATATTAACTGTATACTTTAACTGAAGGCTTTCCTTCAGCCGTAGTAGTCAGCCAGATCTGTCCGACCTGTCCGACAGGTTCACCTGTATCCTTGTAGACAAAGGTGTCGTTCTTGTAAGGGTTGTAAGTCACCTCACGTCCCTCGTCATGGTAGTGCTTGGGACTGATCCATGTAGACGGATACCACCCCTCTGCAAAGGCATGGACGTTCTTCTTGCCCTCTTCGATGACACGCTTACGTCCCCCCTGTCTCACGTTGAACTTGGGTTCGATCATCACACTACCCTTATCATAAGTAGGCTCTATGTATACACCCTCTAGGAATACTTCAGGCTGTCGAGCTACGACCAAGCCTGTCTTCTTGTCTTGTATAGACCATTGCCCCTTATGTAAGTTCCAATATATTCTGACGTTCTTATCCATTACGCTACCTTTCTGTAGTTGTTTTTGCCATTGCCATGAACAGGAATGAAGACAGACTTCGCCTGTATCTGATTGCCTGAACACAGCTTACACTTGTCACAGGTTGTACGCTTACCTGCTTCGTCTGATGCAGGACAGAGTATCTCCTTGCCTTGCACCATGTCATCGACAGAGTTGCCCACTCTGAAAGTCCTGTTGCCTAGCGACCATTGATGCTTGGCTTGAGCCACGTTGTCCACAGAGATCATACACAGGTCAGGTCTAACGTCTGCACCTTTGACACCGAACTGATGTCCGTAGCCAGTATGACCCTTTGCTTTGGACAGCACGTCATCCCATAGCCAAGACGGAACAGCCATCGGGTCACCATAAGAGCCAAGTCTGACAAGCTCATCTTCGAACCAGTCTGGTATCTGGTCAGCTTGTAGCTTGACATAAGCTCCTCTGTTGTATGCCTTGTATATGGACAGAAGCATCAGCAACATGACGTAGCACGTCCTGTCATCTGCACCACCCGACTTCTTGTCAGGGTTAGCCTTACCTCTGTGGATACAGTCACCACAGACCGAATAGTCCTCACCAGTACGACTTGCTGTGATCGGGTCTATGTCCGATCTCATGATAAACGTCTGTACCATGCCACCAGTCTTGCGATTGCTTGTGTCCTTGATAGCGATCACAACTGTAGGTTTGCCATCAAGTCCACTTGCACCTTCGAATAATATCACACCTTGTTTAGCCATTATATTCTCTCTACTTCTGTTAGTTTAAAGCACAGTCTGTTGTCCCATACACCTGCGACTTCGTCCCATGTCTGTGCATCTTCGTCAGCTATGACAACCTCTGTTGGATGCAACTCTACTATCTTGCCATAGATCTCCTGATCAATAACTTTTATTCTGTCCCCTACTTGCATTATGCTACTCCTTTCTGCTTGAGCTTTTGCTTACGTGTTACCCTACGTTCCATGAGAACTAGGTTGTTTCTGCGTCTATCTTTTTTCCCGACATCGGGACTTTTTCTAAACTTCTCAAAGTTTCTATTGCTTTGCATTTTCTTTACTCCTCTTCACCAAAGGCTTGTCCCCACTCTTCAGGCATATAGCCTGTCTTGAGGAACTCACGTTCATCTTCTGAAAGATAAGGCAAGCAGTCTTGGATAAGACCACGTCCTTCTTTCCACTTGATAAAATCAACCCAGTCAAACAGCATGAACATACTGTTCACGTTACCTGTAAGTGGTGATTCCATTTCAATACAATGCATAGTTTTCATAATTATTCTCCTAAGTTAGTTTCCCCCGACATCGGGACTTTCCGACATCGGGGTGGTTGTGTTGTGTTAGCCTTCGTAAGATGTAGCTAGACCTCTAGCAACTTTCAAGGCTTTGCTCATGTAGTCTGCACTTATGTCACAGACAAACAAGTCTTCAATTTTGAAACCTTCTTTCACACCATGCAGATGACCTGCATTTTTAGTCACAGCCATCGGGTAAACGTCAGCTACCCCGACAACTTTTTCTGATGGTATCAAAAGGACATCGCCAGTTTTCAGATCGTCATCACATTGGGTCATGTCATAAGCATCAGATGTGCTTGAGAAAGTCCACACTCGGACATCATCCACAATGGACATTCCGTATTCTTGAAGTTCATTTTCAAAGCCACCACCGATTTCATCCCATGTGGTATTGACAAAGTTTTTTGTTACAGAGTTTTCCAATTTATTTTCCTTTCAGTTTTCCCCGACATCGGGAGTTTCAGTTAATCTATATATTATTTTAATACCCTTTCATAAGTATTCAAGGGTTTAAAATATATAGATAGCTTAGTCTCTGGCATTGTAAGACACAAATGCAAAGTTGAAGCACCCTGCCAGTCCAAAGATACTGGCTATCACAAGACAAGCTATGTCAAGATTGTTGTAGCCAAGGTCAGCTATCTTGGTGCTTTCCATCATGCTGATGAATGTGTGGGCTATTCCAAAGTACGCTACACCTAGAAGTAGCATTGATAAGTTTGCGATAAATTTTAACATTGTGTAAATCCTTTCTAGAGTTGACCGATGCCAAGTTTCCCCGACATCGGGAGTTTTGAGGTAGTGTTAAACTGCCTTTGATTGCTTGTCAAGATCAAAGATGATCTCAACTACTTTGTTCAGATCAAGACCTCTTTCGATCATAAGAGCTACAAAGTCCTCTTCAGTATTGAGAGGGATCTTTACAGTCTCTTGCTGTGGTTCAGCTTGGCTTTCAGCATTTTCCCCGACATCGGGAGTTTCTGCTTCAGCAGTTTCATCAACAGAAGGTTGAAGAGATTTCTTGTACATCTTCAAAAGATAGCTGATTGAAGTGATAGGCTTTCTATCTCTCTTCTTGGGAAGATTGTCGATGAAAGTTTGCATTGAACCATCTTCAACAGCTTGGAAGTAAGCTTTAGCTTCTGACAATCTTTGTGAAGAGAAGTTCTTTCGAAGAAGCTCAAGATCAGACTTGCTATCTGTTGACTTGGCTTCATCGAAGTCTCTACCAAGCTTGAAGCCTTGACTAAGATCTTTTTCAATCTGCATTTTCTTGGCTTCTTTGCTGTAATTGATACCAGTATCAAGTTTGTAAGCTCTGTTGATGGCTGACTTGATAGCCTTCTCTTCTTTGATCCTTTCTTCAATTCTGGAAGTTAAAGTGTTGTTGTAGTTTTCGAAAGCTTTTTGAGTTGAATTTTCCATGTTATTTCCTTTCAGTTGGGTTTTGATTAATCTTTTAATTTTACTCTTTCAGAGCATTCGGCATTCACTTTCTTGAAGACATCTTTCAAAGCAGAGTAGACCAAGTTAACTTGAGGATCAGTACCATCGGCATTCTGAACCATGAAATCCATCTTATCTGCTAAAGCATTTGATATGATTACCAGTTCTGCAAATCCAAATTTTTCCATTTTACTTAACCTTTCTTTTTTTTTAAGAGTTTCACTAAACGTTCAACTCTTAAAAAAAAAGTAAGGGTAAGTAGTACTCTGTAGTGCTTCTCTCTCTAGGAGAGAAAGATTTTCACCTCTTTGAAGACTATTCTTTAGAGGTGGATTTCTCCCGACATCGGGAAGTTTTGAGGGGTATGGTTTGGTAGCTGAAAGGATAAGCATAGGCTCTTCATTTTGCTACCACTTTTCAAAAACCAAACCCCTTTCCCACCTTTTGAAGTGGCAACTGATTGCATAACAGTTTCCAAGATCTGCTGAAACCCCTTATCTGATGGGGTCATAGCACTCACATAGTTCATCAGAATGGACAGATCTATCCCACCATGTTACTACCTGCATCATCTCTACTAGAAGATGACGTGGGCGTGGGACACCTAGGGGGTATGCGTATATATGCTTGTACAAATACACAGATCAGGAAAATTAAGTGTTAACCACAATAGAATATCATGTACAGAGAGTGTCAAATAATGTGTATTGACCTACGCAGCGAGACATGATATAATTATGTATAACCAAATTCCGGGGGCATAGTTAAACTACAATAGTTAAACTAAAACTAAGTTTACTATTATTATAATATAACTAATTTACAGTACATACTATATAGTAATAGTACCCCCTCCGTACATTTATTTAATTTATTGATTGACAATGGGCAAAAAATCCGTAAAACTATACACAGACAATGTTATTGAAGCATTCTATGATGCCGTACTCAATAATCGTCTTGATAAACTTCATATCCCCCACAGTGACGTGTTCTACGTCAGGGCTGCAGTAGAAGCCCACTATGGGCGATCCTTTACATTGGAGCATGTAGAGAGAGCCATGAGAGCCGAGGGATGGACTGACAGTATCAGTCACAACAAAGAAAGCACATAAAGGGAGTAAAAAATTATGTCTAAAGCAAAGATCTTAAAAGAACTTTTAAAACTAGCATCAGATGCACCAAAACCAAAAAAGAAAACTAAGCAAACAGAAGCCGAGAAAAAAAAGATAGGTGGTAAAGAAAAAGATATAAAGGGTGTAGGAAGATTTGCCGAACCTGAAAAGGGACACTTGAAACAAGTCAAGGGTAAAAAGGGCAAGGTCATGGACGAGCAAAAGCACAAAGGTTTAGATAAACCAAAGATGGGTGACTTTGTTAGACAACAAGCTCGTGGGGCTAAAAAAGCTGAAAAGGGTATGACTCCCATGCAAAGACTACAAAGAGAGTATGAAGGTCTAACTAAGGCTGCTAAACTAAAAGAAATGCGTAAGGGCAAAGAGAGTAAATATTTTTCCGTAATTAAAAAGATTGGCAAAGGATTTGCTTCTGGAGGATCAGGTGAAGGTATAGATCCAAAGGCTATTAAGACTAAAGGTCAGTTTGAAAATTTACTGGCAAAAGGCAAGCTAGAGCATATACCAAATGCAAAGCTTGTTGATATAGCTATAAAGGTTGGGTTTGTAAAAGGTGAAGACCTGATGGCTAAAGGGGGAACTATGATGAAGAAAAAAGGCATGGCTAAAGGTGGCATGAAGAAAAAAGGTATGGCTATGGGTGGACTCAAGAAACCTGCCGCAGGTCAAACTGGACTCAAGAAGCTACCTACCCCTGTACGAAATAAAATGGGCTACGCTAAAAAGGGTGGCTCAATGAAGAAAAAAGGTTACGCTATGGGTGGCATGAAGAAGAAGGGCTACGCAGCAGGAGGTATGTCTGTTACTTATAGAGTAGGTGGCATGGCTAAAGGAAAAATGTACGGAAGTGTTGACAACCGAAAGAAGAAGTAGTATAATTATGTCACTATGGCATATCTTCAAAGTAACATTCCGTATTTCAAAGCTTGGGTAAGACGAGAGTATACCTGTAACTTTAGTCAGTATCATGGTGAGTTTTTACACTGCATGGTTATTGCAGTGACTACAATGCCTAACAGATCACTCAGCTTTCAAGTAATCTTTACTGGCTGTGAATCTGATGACACTGACGAGCCAAATGTACACGGTGGTGCTATGTGGGCGAGAATGCCCATCACAGCCTTAGTAGGAGACACTCCTTTTGAACAGTGGGCTGAAGAAATGCCACCGTACATTGCTCAACCTTGGGACTGTATGTCTCATGATCACAGTGTATACGTATTAGACAGAGCTACACCTGCACCTTGGATAGCTAAAGTTGACGGTGAGTTCTACCCTGCTAAGTATTATTTTACTGTAGACTATACGAACAGTGAGATAGCTGACGATCCTGCACAACATAAACAGTCACACGTATTAGAACTGATGGATGCAGGTAAATATACAGGAAATATCGTGGCATTACCTAATAATAGAGTCAGAGTGACCCACCCTGCATGGTTCGAAACAGGAGAAGGACCACCAGACTTTAGACCTTCCCAGAGAATCTTTCATTCAAAACAAGACACCGACTATGTATGGGATACCAGAAGGGTATTTAATAACTTATACGAGGATAATTATGGTAGCGAAAGCAAAAGCAACAATAAAAAAAGTAGCAGGAAAGTTAAAAAAGGCTAGTAAAGCTCACGCAGGACAAGCAAAAGCTTTATCAGCTATAAAATTAAATAAAGGTGGTAGCACTGTAAACAAAGCAGGTAACTATACCAAGCCCGGAATGCGAAAAAGAATGTTCTCAGCCATAAAAGCAGGATCAAAAGGAGGTAATCCCGGACAGTGGTCTGCAAGAAAGGCACAATTACTAGCAACACGGTACAAAAAAGCAGGTGGGGGCTATAAGTAATGGCTGACCCTAAGGTTGGCACAGGCAAAAAGCCTAAAGGAAGTGGGCGAAGGCTCTATACGGATGAGAATCCTAAGGATACAGTAGGTATCAAGTATGCTACGGTAGAAGATGCAAAGAAAACTATTACAAAAGTTAAAAAGATTAACAAGCCCTATGCGAGGAAAATCCAAATCCTCACCGTTCTTGAGCAACGAGCTAGGTTTGCAGGAAAAACTGAGCAAGCTGCCCTTGCAAAGAAGGCAAAAGAACAACTAAGGAGACAGCATGGCACTAAAAGCAAGTCAAAGAAGTCTTAAATCATGGTCAAAGCAAAAATGGAGAACAAAAAGTGGTAAGCCCAGTAAGCAAACTGGAGAACGCTATCTTCCAACAGCTGCAATCAAGGCTCTATCACCCCAAGAGTACGCAGCAACAACTAAAGCTAAAAGAAAAGGCACAGCGTCAGGCAAACAATTCGTTAAACAACCTAAAAAAATCGCTAAGAAAACGAGAAGTTATCGAAAAGTTACATAATATAGGATATTTTGAAAATGATAGTTAAGGCATGGTTCATAGTAGCAGTAATGTCTGGTGTATACACAGACGGAACTAAGGATATATTTATATTTCAGAACCCACCAGATCACGGACACTTTCATAGTTCACATATGTGTCAAAAGTTTATAGGAGATCATCCTTTTAAGCTCGCAAGAGCTTTAATTAAACAGTATGGCAACAGACCACCAGAGCAGATCATGTGTGTACCTGAAGAAACAGTTGAAATGTTTATGGAGCAGGGTGGCAAACGAGGAGAACCTACCTAGTGCTATACGAGCCTACCTGCGAAGTATGTGGTAGTCACATTGAAGATGATAGATGTGAGGTATGTGAACATACTGGGGACAATGGTAATTGGGTAAAGGAAGTTATAAAGGATAAAGATGACTCCAGAGACACTTGACAGATGGCGAATACTACCAAGACTTATGATGCTAGTGATGACAGGAGTTTATATACGTTGTATAGAATGGGCTTTGAGTCAGCCAGAGTTGACCACACAACAGGCAGGACTAATATCAGTGATTACAGGAGCGATGACAGGCAGTTTCGCCATATGGATGGGAGCAGAGAAAGCAGAACCCAAGATAATGGAGAGGGAAGAACGATGAGAAAGTATTTTAAAAGATTATGGTGTGCATTGTGGAACAAGAAGTGTCATGATGAGTGTGACTGCGTATAATGATAGGAACTATACTTAGCTCTGTATCTACTTTAGCGTCATCCTACATAGAGGGCAAGACAGCCATACAAAAGGCTGAAGCTACTATAAGGATGAAAGAAGCAACAGGAGAGATTGACTGGGACTTAGCTGCTATGAGGGCATCCCAAAGCTCGTGGAAGGACGAATGGCTAACTTTGCTTTTCAGCATTCCTCTGGTACTGAGCTTTATGGGTGAGTGGGGCAGGGGCATAGTAGCAGATGGCTTTACTGCACTCGCAGGTATGCCACAGTGGTATCAGATAGCGTTAGGAGCTATTGTAAGTGCAAGCTTTGCCACACGTTCTGCTAGTAAGTTATTTAATATGAGGAAGAAATGAGGTTAGGTTGGTTACTAAATAGTATGATGGCAATTTTAGTATTGTTTACGTTTATAGTAGTAATATTCTAAGGAGTAATAATGGCATTTAAGTTATCAGGAAGAAGTTTAAATAAATTAGAAGGTGTACATCCTACAATGGTAGACACAGTTAAACGTGCCATTGAACTGAGTAAGGTGGACTTTGGAGTGATTTATGGTGTCCGTTCCCTTGCAGAACAAAAGAGATTGTATGAAGCAAAAAGATCACAGACCATGAAGTCTAAACATCTTGTGCAGGAAGATGGATACTCACATGCTGTAGATTTAATGGCTTATGATGGCAGTGACCCAAGTTGGGACATCGTGATGTATGATGATATAGCAGACGCAATGAAAAAAGCAGCACTAGAAACTGGTGCAAAAATTTGTTGGGGAGCTTCATGGCATATAGATGACATAACTAAATGGGACGGTACAATGCAAGAAGCTATGAATGCTTACATAGACCTAAGACGATCACAGTCACGTACCCCATTTATTGATGGTCCTCACTTTCAATATACAACATGACATCGAAGGTACGAAAAACAAAAAGAGATACCATGAAAGGTATGTCTATTAAAAGTGGGGACAAGCGACCTACTAAGTCAGGGGCAGGTATGACTGCCAAAGGAGTTGCCAAGTACAACAGACGAACAGGTGGCAACTTAAAAACAGCAGTTACTGAAAGTAAACCTAGTAGTAAAGCGAGAGCAGCCAGAAGAAAATCATATTGTGCTAGAAGTGCAGGACAGATGAAAAAGTTTCCCAAGGCAGCTAAAGACCCAAACAGTAGACTACGACAAGCTAGAAGAAGATGGAAGTGTTAGATGACTAGACAACTTACAGAAAAACAACAGAAGTTTTTAGACGTGCTATTTGATCAGGCAGGTGGTGATATAGGTTCTGCTATAAAGCTTGCAGGATATGCAGAAGGGGTAAGTCCTTCTCAGATGGTTACAGCTTTGAAAGAAGAAATACTAGAAGCTACACAAACATATATGGCACGTAATGCACCAAAGGCTGCAGTAGCCATAACAAGTAGTTTAGATGATCCTACACAGTTAGGTATACGAGATAGAATGTCTGCTGCTAGGGAGTTACTAGATAGAACTGGTTTAATTAAAACTGAGAAAGTTCAAGTAGAAACGTCAGGTGGGGTTATGCTTATGCCCCCTAAAAATAAAGAAGAATGAGAAACAGGTCACTAGGCAAGTGGAAGCTACCACAGCCTACAGATTTAAAAGATGATAACGAGTGGATGCCCATACCACGTATTGCACGAACAATACCATTTGGGTATGAGTTAGATCCTGAAAATAACAATTTATTAAAACCTATAAAGATAGAGTTAGATTTATTAGAACAAGCAAGGAAGTATATAAAACAATACTCGTACAGGCAAGTTGCTAACTGGTTATCTAAAAATAGTGGACGAGATATATCCCACGTAGGTTTGATGAAAAGATTAAAGAATGAACGACAACGACAGAACCAAGCTCTCAGCCTACGCAAGTGGGCAGACTATGCCCAAAAGGCGATCCAAAAAGCCGAAGAGATCGAAGAAAGTAGAACAGGAGCAAAGCAAGACTCAGAAGTTAGCCCTGCCTGAAGAAGAACTTTTACCGATAGAAGAAGCACGTAATGTTATTTTTCAGCCTAACAAAGGACCACAAACAGAGTTTCTTGCAGCAAGTGAAAGAGAAGTTCTATACGGTGGATCAGCAGGAGGTGGCAAGTCCTACGCAATGTTGGCAGACCCTTTGCGTTATATGGGACACCCATCGTTTAGTGGCTTACTACTGCGTCACACTACAGAAGAGTTAAGAGAACTTATATTTAAAAGTCAGGAACTCTACCCTAAAATCTGGAAGGGTATTAAGTGGTCAGAACGAAAGATGCAGTGGGTAGCACCATCAGGTGCAAGACTATGGATGTCATATCTCGACAGAGATGATGATGTACTACGATACCAAGGACTAGCATTTAGTTGGATAGGATTTGACGAACTTACACAGTGGGGTACACCATTCGCTTGGAACTACATGAGATCACGTCTAAGATCTACATCTCCCGATCTACCTGTGTATATGAGAGCTACAACAAACCCGGGAGGACGAGGACACCACTGGGTAAAGAAGATGTTTATTGACCCTTCACCGTATAATATTTCATTCAATGCCACCGACATCGAATCAGGAGAAGAACTTAAATATCCTGCAGGACACCAAAGAGCAGGACAGCCACTATTTAAACGTAGGTTTATACCTGCTAGACTTACAGATAACCCTTACCTCTCAACTCAGGGCGATTATGAAGCAATGCTTTTATCCCTTCCTGAACAGCAAAGAAGACAACTACTGGAAGGCGATTGGGATATTAAAGAGGGAGCAGCTTTCACCGAGTTTGATCGCAACATACATGTGGTTGAGCCTTTTCGTATACCTAGCAATTGGGTTAAGTTTAGGGCATGTGACTATGGGTATGGAAGTTATTCTGCCGTTGTATGGTTTGCTGTTAGCCCATCAGAACAGTTAGTAGTATATAGAGAAATGTATGTATCAAAAGTATTAGCTACTGATCTAGCTGATATGATATTAGACGCAGAAGCAGAGGATGGTAATATAAAGTACGGAGTATTAGACAGTTCACTCTGGCACAAACGTGGAGATACAGGACCTAGCCTAGCAGAACAGATGATTATGAAAGGCTGTAGGTTCAGACCTTCTGATAGAAGTAGAGGAAGTAGGGTATCAGGTAAAAATGAAATACATAGAAGATTACAAGTTGATGAATTTACAGAAGAACCACGTTTGGTTTTTTTTAGCACATGTACTAACACAATTTCGCAACTACCTGCAATACCACTTGATAAAAAAAATCCTGAAGATATAGACACAAATTCAGAAGATCACTTGTATGACGCTTTAAGATATGGTATAATGTCAAGACCAAGGTTTAGTATATTTGACTATGATCCTGCAGGAGGGCATACTAACTCAATGCCTGTAGCAGACGCAACATTTGGGTATTAATATGGCAGAAGAAGAAGAAATAATGATGGATGACACGTCTATAGCTATTGATGACGTAGCTGAAGAAGGTGGACAGGACGAAACAAAAAGTTATAATATCATACCATTTATTATGGACAGATACAAAAAAGCTGATGACTATAGAGAACAAGATGAACAGAGATGGTTAAGAGCCTATAGAAACTACAGAGGTCTATATGGTTCTGATGTGCAGTTTACAGAAGCTGAAAAGTCACGAGTATTTATTAAAGTTACAAAAACAAAAACACTTGCAGCATATGGGCAAATAATAGATGTGCTATTTGCTAATAATAAATTTCCTTTAACTGTAGAGCCTACAACCCTACCAGAGGGTGTAGTATCAGATGTAAGCTTTGATCCTAAAGAACCTGAAAGTATTAGAAGTAGACTAGATGAAATGGAAAGCCCATACGGTTTTTCAGGAGATGGACAAGATTTACCTGCAGGGGCTACTCAAAAAACGCTGATGGATAAATTAGGACCATTACAAGGTAAGTTTGATGATATAGATAATTTAAGAGAGGGTGTAGGTAAAACACCTACAGCTATTACATTTAGTCCTGCAATGATTGCTGCAAAGAATATGCAGAAAAAGATACACGATCAACTAGAAGAGTCCAATGCCAATAAGCATCTACGAAGCACAGCCTTTGAGATGGCTTTATTTGGTACAGGTGTTATGAAAGGACCGTTTGCTGTAGATAAAGAATATCCAAACTGGGATGACGAAGGTCAATATTCTCCTGTATTTAAAACAGTGCCACAAGTTTCACATGTATCAGTATGGAACTTTTTTCCTGATCCTGATGCTAACAATATGGATGAAGCACAGTATGTAATAGAAAGACATAAGCTGTCTCGTACACAGTTACGTGCATTAAAAAAACGACCACATTTTAGATCTCAAGTTATAGAGGACGCTATAGCTATGGGAGAAAACTACAACAAAGAATACTGGGAAGATGATCTATCTGACTATTCACCTGAACATGCAATAGCACGATTTGAGGTATTAGAGTATTGGGGTACAGCAGATGTAAGCATGTTAAAAGATCAACAGATAGAAATACCTGATGAGCTAGATGACTTTGACGAAGTACAGATAAATGCATGGATATGTAATAATAAAGTTATACGAATGGTGCTTAACCCATTCAAACCTGCAAAGATACCCTACATGGCAGCACCCTATGAGCTTAACCCATACAGTTTTTTTGGTGTGGGTATAGCAGAGAATATGGACGATACACAGACATTGATGAACGGTTTTATGCGTATGGCTGTAGACAATGCTGTAATGTCAGGTAATCTGCTTATAGAGATAGATGAAACTAATCTAGTTCCCGGACAAGACCTGAGTGTATATCCCGGAAAAATATTTAGAAGACAAGGGGGCGCACCCGGACAAGCTATTTTTGGTACAAAGTTTCCAAACGTAGCTAATGAGAACATGCAACTATTTGATAAAGCTAGAGTGCTTGCAGACGAAAGTACAGGACTGCCAAGTTTTGCTCATGGACAAACTGGTGTATCAGGTGTAGGACGAACTGCATCAGGTATATCTATGTTGATGAACGCAGCAAGTGGTGGTGTAAAGAATGTTATAAAGAATGTAGATGACTATTTATTAAGACCCCTAGGTGAAGGGTTGTTTAGATTTAATATGCAGTTTGACTTTGATAAGAATACTAAAGGAGACTTAGAAGTAAAAGCTCGTGGCACAGAAAGCTTAATGGCTAACGAAGTGCGTAGTCAAAGACTTATGCAGTTCTTACAAATATCAAGCAATCAAGCTCTTGCACCCTTTGCAAAGTTTCAGTACGTAATAAGAGAAATAGCTAAGTCACTAGACCTAGACCCAGATAAAGTAACCAACAACATGGACGAAGCTGCCTTACAAGCAGAGATCATGAAAAAATTTCAGCAACCCCCTGAAGCACCCAAGCCCCCTGCAGGAGCAGACGCACAAGACCCAACAGGAGCAGGTGGTGCAACAATAGGTACAGGACAAGTTCCTTTACCACAGGAACAAGGATTTACAGGAAATGAACAACAACAACCAAGTCAACAACCTACAGGACAAACTACTCAGCAAGCTCAAGCCCCTAGTCAACAACAAGGACCAGTGGGACAGCTTCAGTGATTATATAAATTATCTTATAGCACAGAACCACGCAGTTATGGAGCAGACAAACGATTTAGTTATACTCCATAGATCACAAGGTGCTATATTGATGCTAAGACGATTGCGACAACTAAGGGATGCAGTTAACGCTAACGGAAAGGGCTAAACTATGAAAGAACAAATGGAACTCTTCAATGAAGGTGGATTACGTGATGAGGGTGGTACAGTAGAGCCTGAGTCAGGTAATGAAGTACCATCAGGATCTTTGCAAAAAGAAGTAGCTGATGATATACCTATTATGATTAGTGAGGGTGAGTTTGTTTTTCCTGCTGACGTTGTACGATATATCGGACTAAACACATTGATGAAGATGCGTCAAGATGCCAAGCAGGGCTTGAAGATGATGGAAAAGATGGGACAGATGGGTAATCCTGAAGAAGCAGAGATACCTGATGATATGCCTTTTGGTATGGCTGATCTTATAGTTATAGGATCTGACGATGATGAAGAAAAAGATGAAGAAAAAGATAGTGATGTAAAAGAAATGCAGACAGGTGGACTATTAGATGATCCACGCTTTCAAAGACCAACAGGTGGTGAAACACCTACTATAGGAGATGAAGATAAAAAAGAAATAGAAGATGCGCTGTTAGGTACTGTATACGGAACTATAACAATGCGTAGATATGTTAATGCTGATGGTATAGTGAAGTATATTCCGTTTATAGGGGATGAACCACAAATGGCTATACCTGAAGGATTTGAGTTAGATGAGTCTGCTCCTAAACCAACAAACACTACAGTATCAAGTATTTCAACAGGTAGTGATGATGATAGTTCTAGTGCTACACCCTATAGCCAGTTAAATCCTAACCTAAACCCATTTAAAGATCAAGGAACTGCAAACTTTAATATTGACAACTTAGATGCAAATCAATTAGTGGATTACTACGGTTCGTTTTCAAGTCCTATGAATAGATTTTTAAGTGTGGGTGTAGGTATGCTATTTGGGGGCGCACCTGCTTTGGGAATAGCTACAATGCAACAGTTTGCTCAGACTAGAGGACCAAATAGTTTACAAGCTACGGAAGCCAAGATAGCTCAGATGGTAAAAAATGGTGAAATATCAGGAGATCTTTTAGATAAGTTGAAAGCTTTTCAAAAGAGAGCTATAGAAAAAGGCACAGGTCCTAAGAGCTTTTTGAGCAGACTAATAGGTGGAGTAGCAGGAGGAGATAAGAAAAAAGCTGATACTCTCACTAATGCTTTAAAGAAAGGTAATGCCAATGCTGTTAGTAAAGAATTAGAGGGAGTTATAGAACAATCGGCTCAACAGGCTCTAAACTCAGCACTATTTACTGTAGGTAATGACATTGATATTAATGAGCCTGAAGCTCAAAATAATTCTACTTTAATTAAAACAGTAGGTGGATTAGTAGATACTGCAAGAACATCTACATTTGATAGTATGGTTGATAAAGCACCTACGACAGAACTAGAAGGAGAGTTTGTTCCTGCTCCAATAGAAGACTATAAAACATATACATCTAGAGAAAAATATCCAGAGACTCGACCACAAACACTTGGTCTTACGGCAAGAGATGCTTTTAAGACAGAACGCTTTAAACCTGCTACTGTAGATTTTGGTACAACAGATGCTGCGTTAAAAAGAGCAACAGAAACTGATGTATATAAAACAGCTTTTGGTTTAGAAAACTTTGGCAGAACACCTGTAAAAGGAACAGGGTTTGAAGTAGGACGTTCTCCTTATGAAGCAGAAGGTAGATCTCAGCTAGGTTCAGGGTTTGATCGTACTAGACCAGAATTATATGGTAGAGGATTTACACCTGAAGATATAGGAGTTGATCCTGCTTTAGAACAAAAATTTAAAGATAGAGTAGGAGGTAAGACTAAAAAGAGAACGAAAAAAGCTGATCAACCTAGTCGTATACTGCCTAGACGAGGAGAAAAATTTACTGATATAGGCACAGACATGCCATCTAGAATTGGACAAACTAGAGTTGATGATTTTTTAATGGGTGTTAAAAGAGATGACAAAGGTAATATTTCAAATCTTACAGAGCAACAACAGAAAAATATACGACAAAATGTACAAGATGTAAGAGATGCTGATAAAGCAAGACAAGAAACATTCATGCAAACAGGAGATGCATTTGCTGCAGATAGAGCTTTTCATCAAGAGTTTACAGGTTTTGATAGTCAAGGTAACTTTTTAGGTGGTGCTAAAGGTGGCTCATTCTACGTAGGTGGTGTACCCACTAAACCTATGAAACCACAAAGACTAAAGAAAGGTGGTTTAGCTAAACCCAAAGTTAAACCAAAACGAATGAAGAAGGGTGGACTAGCTTCAAAGAAAAAATAAGTTCACAATATGTTGGCTACCTAACTCCCCATCTAACATGGCATACAGTTAGCCCTAACGAAAGGTAAGTAATATGGCAGAAGCCCAAGCAAAAGTAATGGTACAAGACGCTACACCTAAAAAGGTAATGGCATTAGCATCTCGTAAGTATTCAAGAGATGATAAGATTAAAAAAGACGAAGAAGAATTAGATAAACTAATTGCAGAAAATAAAGGTGAGGTAAAGGAAGAAGTTCAGGAAGAACAAGAGCCTACCTCTGCAGAAGAAAAAACTTTTAAGAAACGCTACGGTGATCTTAGAAGGCACACTCAACAAAAAGAAGCTGATCTGCAGGAGCAGATAAATCAGCTAAAAGAACAGCTTGACAGCGCAACCAAAAAGCAAATCAAGTTACCTAAGTCAGATGAGGACATCGAAGCATGGGCAAAAGAGTATCCTGATGTAGCAGGTATAGTAGAAACTATAGCTATCAAAAAATCCAAAGAGCAATCAAAAGAGCTTGAGGACAGGATTCAAAAGATAAACGAAATGCAGGAATCTGCAACTAAGGAAAAAGCTGAAGTAGAATTACTAAAGTTACATCCTGACTTTGTAGATATTCGTGAAGATGATGACTTTCATAACTGGGCTGAAGAGCAACCACAATGGGTGCAGAAAGCTCTGTATGAAAATGATGACGATGCTATGTCTGCAGCCAGAGCTATTGATCTTTATAAAGCCGATAGGAATATTGGTAAGAAAAAGACAAACTCAAAGGACGCAGCGTTAGCTACAAATCCTAAGTCAACACGTACAAAACCTCAAACTAATGAGGAGTCTACGTATCTAAGAGAATCTCAAGTACAAAAAATGTCATCACAAGAGTATGAGAAAAGAGCCGATGAAGTTATGGAAGCTATACGTACAGGTAAGTTTATATACGATTTATCTGGATCGGCTAGATAAAAAAGTTTGACATTTATAAATTTATACATATAACTATGTATAGTATATAAATATACAGATAGCCCCTATATGGATTACCTATATGTATATTACATCACAAACGACAATGCGATGAGACTTACCTAGTTTAACAAGCCCAGAGTGTACATCTGCACCTTGATCTAAATTAGCCCCGAATCTGTAATTGTAATTTGTATCTGTGAACCTGAAAAAGTAAGGAGGACTAACTATGGCTTTTTCAACCGCTGCAGGTTACGGCAATTTACCTAATGGTAACTTTTCGCCAGTAATCTATTCCAAACAGGTACAGCTTGCTTTCCGTAAGTCATCTGTTGTGGAAGGTATCACAAATTCTGACTATTTTGGTGAGATTGCTCAGATGGGTGATACTGTTAAAATTATAAAAGAGCCTGAGATTACGGTAAAATCGTATGCTCGTGGCACAACAATCACACCTCAGGACTTGGACGATGAGGACTTTTCTCTTACCGTTGACAAAGCAAACTACTTTGCATTTAAAGTCGATGATATTGAGGAAGCTCATTCACATGTCAACTTCCAATCTTTAGCTACTGACAGAGCAGCTTACAGACTTTCAGATCAGTACGATCAGGAAGTACTAGGCTACCTATCAGGGTACAAGCAGTCATCACTACATGCTAGACCAGACACAGTAAACGATCAAGTGTCAGGTTCTGTAGCTGTATCAACTGCTGCTACAAACGAACTACTTGCAACTATGCAGGTAGACGCTGAAGACTTCAACGGTGGTTCTTCAGGCAACTCTATTGTTGTTCAGCCAAGAGGAATGGGCGATGGTGTTAATACCACTGCTGCACATGCTACACCTCTAGCTGTTATCAACAGAATGGGGCGAAAGCTTGACCAACAACACGTTGATAAAGAGGGAAGATGGCTTGTAATCGACCCAGTCTTTGCTGAATTGCTAAAAGATGAAGACTCCAGAATTATGAATGGTGACTTTGTTTCTTCAAAGGACGAACTCAAAAATGGAATGATCTTTAGCAACTTGCATGGCTTCAAAGTGTTTATGTCAAACAACCTACCTGAAATTGGTAATGGTCCAACAGGAGCTACTTCTACAGGATCAAGCCACTTTGGTGTAATCGTTGCAGGACATAGTTCAGCAGTAGCCACTGCAGAGCAAATCAACAAAACAGAGACATATCGTGACCCTGACAGCTTTGCTGACATCGTCAGAGGTATGCATCTCTATGGACGTAAGGTATTACGACCTGAAGCACTTACTCGTGCTATATATGTATCTAAATTCTAAGGGAGGTAAATCATGGCTACAATTACAGCAACTCTTGCAAATACTCATGGTTCTTCTTCTCGTGGAAGACA
>Ga0208919_1000738_pt1 | contig 20695 bp, 19 predicted proteins | sample 4_EtaG_FD_184076 | JGI IMG/M metagenome (GOLD analysis project Ga0208919, IMG submission 184076) | Marine viral communities from the Subarctic Pacific Ocean - 4_ETSP_OMZ_AT15127 metaG (SPAdes) (version 3) | ecosystem: Environmental > Aquatic > Marine > Oceanic | place: Pacific Ocean | collected...
GCCAGACTGACACCAATCCAGGCGCCTGCCAGAATCAGCAGATGGTTGGTAAACACCAGTACCAGAACAGAGGCAACCGTCACCAGAAACCAGGGAAGAAAACGGTCACGGCCAGGGTCCTGGCTGAGGTAGTTGTCTGCAAACCGAAGAATAACCCAGCCAATAAACGCCACCATCGTGGCCATCCAGACCGCTATCCCGTCTGGATACAGGCCGAAGCGCCCACCCAGGGTGGCCAGACGGTTGCTGTCGCCTCCTGTATAGGGCTGAATCAGGAGGAGGATTCCCATCACGACCGAAACGGCCATGGAAGCTAACAATGCCCACCCGGCAAGTCGCCAACAGTGGTTCACTTTCAGTGGATTCTTCAGCCAGCCAGTCAACCCGGCAAGCAGGAAGAGACCGACCGGCAGCAGCAGCCAGAGTGCGAGGATCGAGAGCAATGAAAATTCGGCGATTGGATTCATACTTGCAAACCTCCTGATTGCAAGTACTTTGCCGATCCTCGTCACATATAAAAAATGGTTTATACTTATCAGATCATTCGTTTTTAAAGAACGAAATCACATGAAGCTGAATTACCATCACCTTTACTACTTCTGGAAGGTCGCGCGAACCGGCCACCTGACGCGGGCAGCGGACTCGCTGCATATTTCCCAGTCGGCGCTGTCGGGTCAGATACGCAAGCTGGAAGACAGCCTGGGACACGACCTCTTCATTCGCGAGGGGCGGCGCCTCAAGCTGTCTGAAGCCGGGAGAATGGCATTCTCCTACGCCGAGGAGATCTTCCGCCAGGGTGAGGAACTGACGGCATTGTTCGCCTCCGGCGCTCAACCAAACCGCGAGATACTCCGGATCGGGGCGGTGGCCACCCTCTCCCGTAACTTCCAGGAAGGCTTTCTTCAGCCGCTGCTGAACCGCGAAGACCTTGAGTTGAGCCTGCAAAGTAGCCACATGGATGAGCTGCTAAGACGGCTCTCGGCGCATCGACTGGACTTGATCCTCGCAAACCAGGCGGTACAGGGAGATGAACAGAATCCCTGGCGGTCACGGCTGATTGCCAAGCAGCCGGTCAGCATCATCGGGCCGCGGGGAATAGACGTTCAGGGCGATTTTGTCGACGTACTGCGTGGCCGGAGCCTGATTGTGCCGGGCCCGGACAACAACATACGCCAGGCCTTCGACCAGTTGTGCGAGTATCACAGGCTGCGTCCCAACATCGCCGCCGAGGTGGATGATATGGCGATGATGCGACTTCTCACCCGGGATACCGGTCATTTCGCCATCATGCCTCCGGTGGTCGTGCGCGACGAAATGAAGAGCGGAACCCTTGCAGACTACGGCGCCCTGCCAGGCGTCTTCGAGGAGTTCTACGCCATCAGTATCCGGCGCCAGTTCGAGACGCCGGCACTCAGGGAACTGCTATCCCAGACTCAGGACAATTACCTGACCCGGACGCCGATTGGTCATTCTGACTAGCCCGAGTGGCGAAAAATGTCATCCATAAGGCTGACTTACATCCGTATACTGAAGCGGAAAGACCACAATAATAACGCCGGACATATGATCATGAGCCAAGCCAGCCTGCGAGAACACCCGTCCATTCTGATTATCGGTAGCGGTTTTGGTGGTCTGGGCATGGCCATCAAACTGAAACTGGCCGGATTCAATAACCTGACCCTGCTGGAAAAAGCCGACCGGGTTGGAGGTACCTGGCGTGATAATACCTACCCCGGTGCCGCCTGCGATGTGCAATCCCACTTTTATTCATACTCCTTCGAACCCAAGCACAACTGGTCGCGGAAATTCGGATTGCAGCCCGAAATACTCGGGTATATGGAGCACTGCGTTCAGAAATATCGCCTGGGCAGTCACATCCGGTTTAACTCCGAGGTGCAGGAAGCCGCGTTTGACGACGAAACAAATCAATGGTCGGTGACTCTCGCAAACGGTGAGCAGCTGACCGCCAACGTACTCATCACCGCCACCGGACAGCTCAATCAACCTGCCTGGCCAAACCTGAAGGGCCTGGACCTTTTCCAGGGCAAGATGTTCCATTCAGCCCGCTGGGATCATGATTACGACCTCTCCGATAAACGAGTGGCGGTCATTGGAACTGGCGCGAGTGCCATTCAGTTTGTTCCGGAGATTGCATCGAAGGTAAAGCAGTTGGACCTGTTTCAGCGCTCGGCGGCCTGGGTCCTGCCCAAGCCGGATCGGCCTTTCAAGCGCTGGGAGCAGACGCTGTTCCAGAAAGTGCCGGCCTGGGATCGCCTTTATCGATACCTCATTTATTGGAAAAACGAGAGTCGCGCCCTCGCTTTCACCAAATTCAGTGGCCTTCTCGAGTATTACGCGAACATGGCAAAGCGGGAGGCCAGAAAACAGGTCACAGATCCCGCCAAGCTGAAAAAGATCATTCCAGACTACAAGATCGGCTGCAAACGGATTCTGATTTCCAACGACTGGTATCCGGCCATCAACCGGCCGAACGTGAATCTTATTACCGACCCTATTGACCACATTGACGAGTCCGGCGTCATTACGCACGAAGGACACCACCATGAAGTGGACGCAATTATCTGCGGCACTGGTTTTCAGGCCTCGGAGTTCCTGTCACCCATCCGGATAACAGGCCGGGGCGGAAAGACCCTGAACGAGGCCTGGCAGAACGGCGCTGTGGCGTTCAAAGGCATCACCGTCAGTGGCTTTCCCAACATGTTCATGCTCTATGGGCCCAACACCAACCTGGCCCACAACTCGATTCTGTACATGCTTGAGTCCCAGTTTCGCTACGTTCTGGAATGTCTGGAGGCGCTCGAAAAGTACCCTCACTCCGCCATGGACGTCCGGCAAGACCGGCAGGACCGTTTCACCCATGTGGTTCAACAGGGCCTGGAAGACACGGTCTGGAGCTCCGGCTGCACCTCCTGGTACCTCGATGAGCATGGGCGCAATACCATCAACTGGCCGGGATTCACCTTCACCTACCGGTTCGCGACCCGCCGGGTAGACACCGCTGATTACCAATTTCTTTACCCCGGCCAGACCGCGGGGTAATCGGGTGAAATCCTTTGCCCTTGAACCTCGGCCATATTCATAGGATGATTGGGTTATAGGTTAGAAGGATGACATACACATGCTGGAACGTATTCGCAAAGGCTCGCTGGTCGAGACTGCTATCGAAAGTCTCAGAAACGCCATCGAAAAAGGTGACTGGTCGGTTGGCGATCGCCTGCCCGTCGAATCAGAACTTTCCGAATCCCTCGGAGTAAGCCGCAACACGGTTCGTGAGGCGGTTCGGGTGCTGGTACACGTGGGGATGCTGGAAACCCGCCAGGGGGATGGCACATACGTACGAGCGACACGGGACGCCGGGGAGACACTGCGGAGAATTGCCCGCACCCAGCTGGCGGAGCAGCTGGAGGTCAGGATCATGCTGGAAACGGAGGCCGCCAAGCTGGCAGGGCACCGGCGGACAGAACAGGATCTCCGGCACATGACCACAGCCCTCGATGCTCGCGCCAAAGCGGGAGATGACCTGCAGGCTCGCATCCGGCACGACGAAGCCTTCCATCATGCCCTGGTTGCCGCTTCTCATAACTCAGCGCTGATCGAGCTCTACGACTACTTTTCCCACGCTGTCAGCCAGACCATCGAGCAGACCGAAACCGACGCAGACCTGCCGGAACCCTCCCAGGAAGACCATGAACTCCTGCTCGCGGCGGTCCGGCGTCAGGATGAGGGCAAGGCAGAATCCCTGGCAAGGGCGCTTTTGAAACCCAGCCTCCAGGCCTTGAAGCGTCGGGAGTCCTGATTCATGAAGTTCCGGATCGACACCTTTACCCTGCTGCTCCTGGGCGCCATCGTATTAGCCACCTTTCTGCCTGCAACTGGCCAGGCAGGCGAGGCACTGGCCACCGCCGGAACGGTCGCCGTCGCCCTGCTCTTCTTTTTCCATGGCGCAGCGCTGTCCCGGGACCAGATTATTGCCGGTGCCACCCACTGGCGGCTGCACATTCTGATCACTTCGCTCACCTTCGTATTTTTTCCACTTGCGGTGCTGCCGATTAACGGCCTCAGCAATATCGCACCATCCTGGATGCCGAAAGATCTTGGTTTGGGGTTTCTTTACCTGGGCGTCCTGCCGTCGGCGGTGTCCTCTTCCATCGCCTATACCGCGATGGCGCGGGGCAATGTTCCGGCGGCAATCTGCAGCGCAGCCGCCTCCAATGTCTTTGGCATGATGCTGACGCCATTCCTGCTGTTGCTGTTGGTAAGCACGTCCGGCGGTGGGGATTTCTCCGTAGCGGAAGCCCTGAAAGACATCGTTCTGCAACTGCTGCTGCCTTTTGCGGTTGGGCATGCGCTCCGACCATGGCTCGGCGGATTTCTTGGCAGAAACGAAACACTGATGGCCCGATACGATCAGTGCGTGATCTGGCTGATCGTCTACTCCGCTTTTTCACATTCGGTAGAGAGCGGACTCTGGGAGAATCTGCCCCTGCAGGCCATCCTTTTCGCCATTGCGCTGTGCCTGGGCTTGCTGCTGCTATTCATGGTGTTTGCCAGGTTCCTGGAACGGCGATTCGGGTTCAGCCTGGAGGATGAAGCCGCGGTGGTGTTCTGCGGCTCCAAAAAGAGCCTGGCGTCTGGTCTGCCCATGGCCAAGGTCCTGTTCTCAGGGCACCCGGGCTTCGGCATGATCGTGTTACCGATCATGTGCTACAACCAGATACAGGTTATCGTCGGAGCCTTCCTGGCCCAGAAGTACCGGGATAAAATTGAAAGGGCGAATGCAGAGAAAACGGGTTGATCCGGGCGGCGAAATCAACCGCCACCCATTCCGCCAAAGAGTGTGGCAAGAATCGCCAGCCCTACAATCCAGCCAATCACCGCCGGCCAGAAATTGACCATTTGCGGTGGCTGTTCGCCCTGCTCTTCAGCCATATCGGGTTCCGGGTAATTCCGATCGTCGGCCGCCTCAGGCGCCTGCTCCACAGTGAACCAGTCGAACCACTCACCGAGAAACTGGGCCACCGGCGCCGGAAAGGTACCGTTTTCCGCCATCGGCCGTATCTGGGGCTCCAACTGGCGACCAATCTCGCGTCGCAACCGCGGCTGATCGGCGGGCGGCTCGTCCAGAATGGCTTTCCAGATGCCCGGGTCCTTGCTTCTTGAGGAGTCATTGAGCAAGGCCTTGATCTGGATAACCACCTCACGAACCACCTGGCCCTCGTTGGCATCCAGCGGACGATCAGGCTCCTCGTCCTGCACCTCGCGATGCGGTTCAGTCTGAACCGTGTCAGAAGCCTGCTTTACCGGGCCCGGATCGTCCCCGACTGCCTCCCGGAAAGCCGCTTCCAGGCTCTTTGCCTCGTCTTCCGAAGCAAACTTGAGCTGTTGCTCATACGCATCCTGGATTTTCCGGCGATCGCCGGTTGGCTCAATTCCAAGGATTTCCCAACAATTCATACAGCTGCAACTCCCGGGCCGAGATTCATTACATTTCAGAGAGACAAAACGCCTGTAGTCCCTTACGATAGGACCCAATCATAATAAAACCGCTTTAACCTTTTTCTCGGCAGATTATAGAACGTCAACCATGCATCAATCGACAAAAACGGCAGGGGCGCGTAAAGGTTACTCCTTCCTACCCTGCTTCGGCCTCAGCCTTGCCCTTTCCGTTCTGCTACCGGCGACCGCGATTGCGCAGACTGATGCCCCCGATTTCATGCCCGGACTGCTTGCCCTGGAAGGCGAACAAAGCGAAATCCCCGAGGTACTGACGACAACGCGACTGCGCCAGTCAAAACTCCGGGTACCCGGGACCACCACCATCATTACCGGCGAGATGATTCGTGATCTCGGCATCATGAACCTGGTAGAGGCGTTCAGGTTGGTTCCGGGCATGGTGGTCGGCCATTGGGGCAGCACCAATCCGGTGACAAGCTACCAGGGTACCTCCCAGTACGAACAGCGCCGGCTTCAGGTTCAGATAGACGGACGAACCGCCTACCGAATCAGTCTGGCAGATGTAGACTGGCTGGGCATGCCAGTGGCACTGGAAAATATCGAGCGCATCGAAGTGAGTCGTGGGCCCAATTCTGCCGCCTATGGCATCAACGCGTTCCTGGGCAGTATCAATATCATCACCCGGTCACCAGAGGATACCGCCGGCGTGGAAGCGTACACTTCCGTTGGCTCCCGGGGACACCTTCGCACGTTCACGTCTGTCGGCGATACCGATGCTCAGAAGAGCTGGCGGCTATCTTACGAAAAGCGTAAATCCAACGGCTTTGACAACCAGATTGATGACGGAGAGCTGTTCCCGTTTCACGATGGCCACGACGTAAACAACTTTAACTTCGACAGTGTATTCCGGATCGACCGGCAGCATTCCATTGACGTCCGGGCGGGCGTGCTGGATGGGGTCAATGAGGAAGATCTCAGGAAGTCCGGCAAACTGGGCGCAACCACGGACCCGGACATTATCATGGATGATTATTACCTCCATGTGCGGTTCGACGGCGCGACGTCGCCCGATCATTTCTACCATATCCAGGCAAGTTACCAGAACCAGCGTCAACGGCAGCGGTGGTCCGTGTCTGCGCCTGCGTCGCAGATCAATGCCATTTTGCCAACCGGATTTCCCCCCTTCCCCGAGGATCAGGGTCCGTTCATCGCTGACCTGAACGAAGACCTGGAAGAAACCCGGCAGGAAATTGAATTCCAGGACACCATTATTTTCAGTGACCAGTTCAAGCTGGTCTCCGGTGTGGGCTATCGCAAGGACTCGTTCAATTCCGAAACCTTCTTTAACGGTAAAGGGGACAATTACCAATCCCGGGTATTCGCCAACGCTGAGTACTCGCCCTTTCGGTGGCTGACCTTCAACGCAGGCGGCAACTGGGAGCGGACCACGACCACCGATGAAGACTATTTTTCCCCCAGAGCCGCGGCAAATTTTATCCTGAACAACAACCACGCGCTGCGGTTTGTCTTTTCCCGGGCGGTCCGCACACCGGATGCCTTCGAGCAGAATCCGGACTGGTCCTATACACCGACCAACGTTCAGCCACCCTTTGAAGCACTGGATGGCCAGAGAATCAAAGTGGAAGACATCCTGGACCCGACTACGTCCACTTACGGGCAGGAGTTGGAAGAGGAGTGGATCACCTCCCGGGAGATCAGCTACTTTGGCCAGTTCCATCTGGAAAGTGCCCTGCTCTCGGTGGAAGTGCGCTACTTCAACGACGATTTCCATGACATGATCAGTGGCGTCATCAACGAAGAAGAATGGTATATCGCCAACAACGTTGATCTTGAGCAGGAAGGCGTCGAGCTGGAAACCTCGCTGGAGTTTTCCGGAACCAAGCTCCGGGCTACCTACGCGTATCTTGAGCAGGAAGGCAGATACACTGGCGACCCGGCCGCGCTTCCGGTCGACAAGCAGGAACGTGCCGTAGATCTTATGGGCCGTCTCTCCGCCCGTGACTCCGGTAGTTTTGCCTGGATCCAGGATCTGCCAATGGGCTTCATGACCTCAGCGGCCATGTACTGGACCAATGAAGTGCGCAATACCCGGTTCGAGCGGGCCGATTTCAGGCTCGCACGTCGGGTGGACAGAACCAACTACAGTTATATGCTGGCACTGACGATCCAGCATTACCTTAACCCCAAGCCATGGATCAGCCCTGACAACCGGATTGAGGATCAGAACCAGTTTTTTGTTGAAGCTGGGATTCGTTTCTGAATTTAACAAGGAAAGCGTGAGCCCTGGACGGTATGGAGCGAAGTACAGGCAAGGCAGATCAAAAACGGTCCATATGTGGAATCCGGAGTCTTTTCCCCAAGACCCTGTGCATTCTGCTGCTGACCGTTTTTTCCGTGTTTTCCGGCGCCCAGGAATCGCAAGGCCAGGAATCGCAAGGAAGAGTGGTTTACTTTGCGGGTTCGGGCAATGCCCCTCTCGACCAACACCTGATTCAGCTGCTGAGAGGAGAGCTGGCTCCAGCAACATCCCTGATAGAAATTACTGATGATCAGCTGGCCACCCTTGATTCCGGGCCGATCATCAGCGTGGGGCCCGCCGCCTTCTCCCGGGTCCGTCAGGCAAACCGCTCGGCACCCATATTGGCCATGCTGGTGGACAAGTCCTTTATCTCGGGGTTTGCAGAGCGGTCTCCGGGCCAGATCACCGGGGTGCTGTACAACGTACCCCTGATCCGCCAGGCCCTGACAGGGAAAGCCATCCTGCCCCAGGCCAACAAGATAGCCCTGCTGGCAACCGCAGACTCGGTGGAACTCTACGAACCGCTGATTGATGAGCTGCCGGCCTATGGCATGTCCGCCAGAATTTTTCTGGTCGAAAGCAACGATAAACTGATTCCAACTCTGGTTCGGGCCCTGGGTTATGGAGATTTTCTGTTGGCCGCCCCAGACAGTGCCATATACAACCCCAGAACCATCAAACATATTCTGCTGACCGCCTACCGCCGTAACCAGATCGTCATCGGCCCCACTCAGGCTTATGTCAAGGCAGGCTCCCTGGCCTCCAGTTACGCTCCGTTCCCTGAAATGGTTGAGATGGCTGGCAGCTTTTTATCGACCTTTTTCGAAACTGGTGCATATCCGGAACCCTCGTATCCGGAAGAGTTTCGGGTCGAGGTCAATGCCCAGGTTGCACGTTCTCTGAACATTCCCTTGCCGAGCCGTGAGGATATTGCCACACGGGTGGATCGACAATTAGCGATTAATGGGGAGGCGTCTGATGAATAACAGCCACAGACAACAGCGCCCCATGTCCCGAAAGCTGCTGCTCCTCGGAGCTCTGCCAGCCATAGTCATGTTTATCGTGCTGATGGTGTTCTTCACGTCTGTGCGCCTTGAGGATGCGCGCCGGGATCTCTCCGACAGCAGCCAGATGCTTGCCGACAGCCTCGCCCCTGCCCTGGAATACGCCGTTGTCTCTGGCAACACTCTGGCACTGGACCAGATCCTTTCCCAGTCGCTGCGTCGCAGCAAAGCCGACTGGATCCGGGTTTCTGACGTTATGGGAGACCAACTCGGCTTCGTTTCCCACGAACCGATCAACCCGGGTGAAACACCCGAGCGCTACCAGATCTACGAAGCCGAGATTCTCCAGCAGCCCCTGGAATTTGGTTCGGAGCGCACTGCGGAGTGGTTTGAGCCAGACTATGGCTTTGGTTCCGGTTCTCTGAGGGTTGGCACTGTTCAGGTTGGCGTAAGTCAGGATGTTCTTGCCGAAAGGCGGCAGGATATTCTCTGGACATCGATCGCCGTTGGCGTGGCCCTGCTGCTGTTCAGCATTCTGATCATCAATCATTTCCTTGGAGCAATTCTGGCACCGATACGGGACCTCGCCGGGCGAATCGGTCAACTCACCGATGGTGACTACCAGGAACGTCCCCTGAATACTCACCAGAGTTCGAAGGAGATCGTTGCCATTGAAGAGCAACTCAACCAGCTGGCTCATCACCTGGCCGGCCTGAAAACAGCACGGGACCAGACCCTCGCCGCCTCCGAAGGTGCCCGGGAAAAGGCCGAGATGGCAAATCAGGCAAAATCCGAATTTCTGGCAACCATGAGCCATGAGTTGCGTACGCCCCTGAACGGGGTGCTTGGGATGGTCGATCTGATCCAGGAAGAACCGCTTACCCAACGCCAGCGCGAATACCTCAACACTGCCCGCCAGTCCACCGAGGATCTGTTGACCGTCATCGGGGACATCCTCGATTACTCGAAGATGGACAGCGGCACCCTGAAGCTCGACAGCCAGGAGTTTAACCTTCGGGAACTGATTTCCAACTGCACCGCCACCTACCGACACCTCGCCGAGCAACAGGGCCTAGCCCTCAACCTCAAGTTCTTTGGCGACTGGCCGGACAACCCCGTTGTCATCGGTGACCCCGCACGTCTGCGGCAAATTCTGGCGGGGCTGGCTGACAACGCCATCAAGTTTACCGGCGATGGCTTTATCAATATCCAGGCGGGCTTTTTCGCCCTGGAAGACAACTGCATCATTCTGAATTGCTCGGTCAGCGACTCCGGGTCCGGCATTCCGACCGAGCGCCTTCACGACATTTTCAACTCGTTCGAACAGGTCGACGGCGGAAACAGCCGGCTATACGGGGGCACCGGGCTTGGCCTGTCCCTGGTCCAGCGGCTGGTTGAACTCATGGGCGGACACATTCAGGTGGAAACGGATCTGGGCAAGGGTTCGTCGTTCCGGTTTGAGCTGCCCTTCGAACTGGCGGATCGACCCAGCGAGCCCGAGCCCTCTGGTACACCGCCAAGGGAAACGATTAATGGCACCAGCCATGCCCTGGTGGTGGAAGATAACCCGGTAAACCAGCGCGTTGCCACGGCTATGCTCAAGCGGTTGGGTTTCCATACCGATTCCGCCAACAACGGCAAGGAAGCACTGGACAGGGTGACCACTAACCACACGGGCTACGACATCATACTGATGGACTGTCAGATGCCCGTGATGGACGGATACGAGGCCACCCGCTATATCCGGGAATGGGAACAGAGCAACGGCCAGATAGGGACACCGATCATTGCATTAACGGCGGACGTTCTGCCCGGGACAGAAAAAACTTGTCTCGACTGCGGCATGAACGACTATCTGGCCAAGCCTGTTCGCAAGGAAATGCTGCGCGAAGTGCTCAGCCGCTGGATCAAGCTCTAGAAGGGTTCCGGCGCCCTGAACCGGACGCCGGCACTGAATCACGCCACCGGCTCGCGCATGGTGACAAACTCCTCGGCAGATGTCGGATGAATGCCCAGGGTGGAATCAAACTGGGCCTTGGTCGCACCAGCCTTGATGGCAACCGCCAGCCCCTGGGTAATTTCACCAGCGTCCGGACCCACCATGTGGGCACCCAATACTCGATCAGTCTCGTCGTCTACCACCAGCTTCATCAAGCTCCGTTCGTCACGACCACTGAGGGTGTATTTCATCGGGCGGAACTCCGAACGGTAGATCCGCAGTCGATGCCCCGCTTCCCGGGCCTCTTCCTCGGTCAGCCCAACCGTCCCGATGTTTGGCTGGCAGAATACGGCCGTTGGAATCGCCGAATAGTCCATTTCACCTTTGCCATCGCCGAACAAACGTCTGGATAGCACCATGCCCTGTGCCAGGGCAACCGGCGTAAGCTGAGGAGTTCCAATGACATCACCCAGCGCAGTAATTGAGGGCACGGCAGTCTGGAAGTGATCATCCACGACAACATGACCCGAGGCGCTGAGCTGAACGCCAAGATCAGTCAGACCAAGACCGTCAACCAGGGCACGACGACCGGTTGCCGCCATCACCAGGCCGGTCTCCAGGGTTTCGCCATTGTTAAGTTGAACCCGGTAATGGGCGTTTTCGGCCTCAACCGATTCAATGGTCACCCCGAACTGCAGGTTTACGCCTTTTTTCCGCATTTCCTGTTCGGTAAACCGTCGGATGTCGACATCAAACCCGCGCAGGAACAGATCACCGCGATACAGCAAGGTTGTATCAACACCCAACCCGGCCAGGATGCCGGCAAACTCCACAGCGATGTAGCCACCGCCCCAGACCACGGCCTGCTTCGGCAGCTGCGGCAGGTAGAACATCTCGTTGGACGTAAGAATGCATTCCTTGCCGGGCACATCCGGAATCACCGGCCAGCTGCCGGTGGCAATCGTGATGTGTTTGGCCCGATAGGAGGTATCCCCGACGACCACGGTATTGGCGTCTGACAATGACGCCGTTCCTTCGATGATGGTCACACCGGCGTTTTCCAGCAACCGGCCATAAATGCCATTCAGACGCTCGATCTCGGCATTCTTGTTGGCAACCAGCTTCGGCCAGTCGAAACTGACATCGTCGAGTGGAACCTGCCAACCGTAGCCGGCTGCATCTTCCAGCTCATCGTGAACGTGAGCGCCGTACACAAACAGTTTCTTGGGCACGCAGCCAACGTTTACGCAGGTTCCGCCAAGATACCTGGATTCAACCACGGCCACCCTGGCGCCCCGCTGGGCAGACATCCGCGCGAGGCGAACGCCGCCGGAGCCGGCTCCGATAACGATCAGATCAAAATCCTGCTGGTCAGACACAGCTTCTCCCGTTACACATTTTAAAATCAGGTTTGGCCGGAGGTGGCCGTTTTGGTTTCCGGATGCACTTCCCTGAACAACACGTGATCTTCAAAATCGCCGAGCTGAATCTTGCCAAGGCTCCGGAAGCCCTCGGATTCGTAAAACGGCAGATAACGGTTGTTACCCGTATCGAGCACCAACCCGCTGCCACGCGGGTTCTCGGCACAGAGTTTTTCAACGGTTTTCAGCAGCAAACGGCCGTAGCCGCGATTCTGGTATTTGGGATTAACCCCCATCATGGGCAACTGATGCGCCAGTGGTTGTGGCAACATGTCGCGAATTTTCTCGTGGTAGTCCAGATACCGACGTGTAGAGGCAAACCCCGTCGTCAGCACCATACGAATCCGCCAGCTGATCTGATCAGCCAGGTTCATCCTTAATTCGGGATCCCCGATGAACGCAACGGCCACAAGCGTGTCGTCAACCATCACGCCAATGGCATCCTGTTCGAGCTCAAAATAAAGGTCTATCAGCTCCCTTATGGTCGCCCTCACCCTCTGATCGTAGCCGGGGCGCCGGTGATCAAACAGGTACTGGAACGTCGGTTCGTTCCGGTAGGCGTGAAACAGAATGGATCTGGCTTCATTCCGCGCCGTTTCGTCCAGGCGAACAATGGCTGGCTCGGATTTGTTCTTGTTGTCGCTGCCGTTACTCATCGCTTCCCTCTCCTGCGTCAGTTCCGGACAAAAGGCCCGGAATCTGGTTTTCAGAATCAGATGGCCAGTGTGAGACGAACGGAAACCCGCCCTGGCTCACTGGCCCTGTCCATGGCCGCCTGGTCAATGACGACACCATGGTTGCCATTCAATCGCTCTAACCAAGCGGCAACCTCTGCAAAAGGCACATTCTCAAGCCAGACTCGGATGGCGTCTTCACCGCTGGGCTCAAAGCGCTGAAGTGACAGACCCGCCTCCCCGGCGGAACGGGTCACCAGCGCCATCAGGGCACGGCCATCCGCAGGTTTGTCTGCCGACGCCGTGGTGCTGGCACCGCCTGTATTGCCAAGACGCTGAATTGTCCGCTGGTTTGCCTGCATCCAGGCCAGCAATTCGCCGGCATTGTCTCTGGCAGCTTCCGCCTGGTCGTAGAACCCGGCCGCCGGTCGCCAAACGGCAAAATACAGAAGGCCAAGAAACACAGCGATGGCCAGCACCACCAAAGCCTGCTGGTCGCGACGGGGCAACTGGTCGTATTGCGCAATGAGTTTGCCGACCGCCGGCTGATCCTTGATTCGGGAAAACATACCTTAACCTCCTGAGACCGTCAGGCGGCCGCGGGCGCCGCTCGCTTCGTTCACCACCGAACCAATCTGCGCCTCCAGCCCCTGGTTCGCGAGGCCGTTGCGCAGAGCGCTCAAACGGTCATAACTATCGGCTCTCACGTCTACGACCAGCTCACCCCGTGAGCGGCTGTAATTCACTGAATTGAAATTCACTCCCTGGCTGCCCGGCAAACGGGAATACTGTTGTCCGGTGTATTTCATCAGGGTAATAAAGTCCACTTCCGGCCCACTTGCGCCGGCAACCCGCAACTGGCCTTCGATCACGCGCCGGACGTTGCCGGCATGGGTACGCCGGTCATTCGGAAACGCATCGCGATAGATTGCCATGGCCTCGTTTCGCAGTTTTTCTGCCTGATTCTGATAGTAGAATCCCATTCCGGCATTCAACGCCACCTGAACCACGAACCAGACGGCCGCAACTGCGATAAGGGGTTTCCATGGTTTGAGCGGACTCGTCTTGCCCGATTTGGACGAGAACATGCCCTGGCACAGGTTTACCGGTTCGCAGAGATGATGGTGATGGGCGTAGGCCAGCAGTTCCAGAGGCATGAGCTCAAGAACTTCCTTGCGAACCGCAAGCCGACCAGAACCGTTCAACTCCGAGATGGCCGATTGCTGGAGATCAAATTCATCAGCGGTGCCATAAAGCGTGACCGGTATTTCAGCCACCACTTCCTCCGCAGACGGAGCAGCCAACGTGTGGGCAAACATTCCCAGGTTCGCAGACTGCATACTCAGCCACTCGCCGCGTTCGCTCACCATCATTGCCGTTTCGCCATCCAGGCAGACCGACCAGCCGCCTTCGGTGCGCGGCAACAATGAGGCATCCGGAAAAATCGCTTCCAGGCGAACATGCTCCCAGCCGCTGAACAGATTCACCCACTGCCCCATCCGTTCGCGATCAATGGCCGCTACGCGGTAGCCGTGATCGGTATGGGCGCCCAGCGCCAGATGAACAGAATCAATGTCCTGGGCAATCTGCTCCTCGACAGCGTAGGGCAACGCCTGATTGATAAAGCGGCTTTGCTTCGCGGGAATATCAGCCAGACAATAAATCGCTTCTTCGCCGGGGATAAGGCCGATCAACAGAACATTATCCAGTGCATTCTGGCCGAGGGTATGCTCGATGGTTTCCCGACTGTCGCCTGCGCCGCGAGCCTGCGCATCGCCACTGGCATCGTGCAGGACCCAGTTGAACATCTGGGCACCGGGGTCCTGGTCAGCGTCCGCAAACGGCGGTATTGGGCGGACGTAAAGGCGATAAGACATGATTATCCTTCTGAAATTGTGAAAGGCTCTTTGGTGATTCGGTTTTTCTGCCCGATATCCCTGTTAACCGTCTGGACTTCGCCTTCCGGAGTCCGGAACACGGTACTGACCATATTCACGACACGGTTATCGTAGGTAATCCGCGAGGCAACTTCAAAAAACCGTGTCTGCAACCCCAGTCCAACCGACTTGAGCCCGAGCCCGGCGAACTCCGGTAACGCCAGAAAGTCCTGGAGATTCTCGAACCGTTCCTCTTCCCGCTTCTCAAGAATAGACGCAGCCTGGGCGTCCGTCAGCTCTTCATGGAGAGAGCGGATCACCATGGCCGTCGCGGTGTTCACGTTGATCCCCGCACCATTTACAGGAAGTGCCGCCACGTGGGGCCGCAGGGCCCGATAAATCTCTTCAGTCATGCCTTCGATCAGGCGCAATTCAGTCACCGTGGTAAACGGCTGGTTGGCAGCCCGGTAACCCTGCTCAGCCATCAGATACTGGCCATCCTCTGCGCCGTACGCCGTGACGGTCTGGTCGTTGGGGTCGATCCAGTCCACCAGCGAATCCACGGAAACTGCAGTAATCCCCAGTGCGGCAAACAGCTGAACGAAACGATCTCTGACGATGGGATCCACCTGGCCATTGGCGCCGACCAGGTCGTTCAGATTAAGCCGGCCTCCAAGGTCGTCAATCTGGACCTCAGCCACACCATTGTCATCCAGCGGCAGAACGGCTGCATTGGCGGCCCAGAACTCTTCAAGGCTATCGACCATCAGGTTTTCTTCCTTGTCCTCGTCATAATCCCTGCGCAGGATCTGGCGGGCGAACGCCTCGGCGCCAAGTGCGATACTCTGGCCCTGCTGTTGAGCCAGGTAATGTCCCGCCTTGAACACTCGCAAGCTCTGCTGCTGGGTCATCCCTGAAGCAAGCATGACCACCAGAGTCATGGCCAGCAGCACCATGATCAGAGCAACGCCGCGCTGACGATTCGATAACCTCGGGGTCTGGCCCATCGCTACCTAGCCTCCCTGCCCCGTTGTACCGGTATTCTCTCCGGTCTGTTCTCCGGTAGCCTCTTCTTCTGTGCTTTCTTCTTCCGCTTCGCTGGCAGCCTGGTTGGCCTGGTTTACCGCACCCTGGGCAACGGCCGGATCAAAATCCGGTAAGGCAAAGGTCCGCACCAGCGTTCCAAACCGTTCATGTTCCAGAGTCACTTCCATGCCCAGCGGCAGTGGAATATCCGGGCGGCTACCCGGGGTCAGTCCGGCCATCACCTCATCGGTTGGCCATTGCGGTTGCCAGCTCCGGTTGGCATCCAGAAACCTTATTTCCAGGCGCTTGACGCCTTCCAGCAGCAGCACGTCGCGGCTGTCATCTTCCTGGCCCTGATCCACCATGGGCCAGTACCGGCGCCGCAGTTCGCTGCCAGTATATTCCCAGCCGACACGTTGCAGGCCACTGCGGCGAATACCCAGGGGGTTCCGCCAGCCCTGCCGGGTCAGCAACAGGGAAAAATCGTCCTCACGACTGGAGAGCGCTGGCTGGAAATCCCCGTAAATGTCCCTGGCCGGCCGGTTGACCACCTGCATGATATCCCGCTCGAGCAAGAGCATGGACCGTTGCAAACCGTCGAACTGTTCCGCCAGTTCGTTCACCCGATCACGGGAATTGACCACTCCGTTGATAACCTGCCAAACGCCAAGCCCGATGACGGCGGTGATGGTTACCGCGATCAAGACCTCAAGCAGGGTGAAACCACGTTGTTGTCGATGGCAGCTGTGTACGGACGGGAACGTCATTGTGCCCCCACGAACGCCGACAGGGTATGAATCGGCTCAGGCGCCGCGCCTTCCTCGCGATAACGGGCAACCGTGACCTCCACACGACGCATCTTCGCCTCGGCGGTTGCAAGAATCGCCGTGGTCACCCGCCAGCGATACGACCCGAAGTCGGTATCCTTGGAGTTCTCGGAGATGCCCGGGATGTTTTCCTGCAGTCGAATTTGGTTAATTCGGTTATCTGCCAACCAGCTCGCCAGGGTTTTGTCCCGAACCCGTTCGTAACTGGAAATGTACTGGCTTCCAACTTCAGCCGCAGCCGTTGCAATCAGGCCGAATACAAGCAGGGCAATGAGTACTTCGATCAGGGTAAACCCTTTCTGCGTCCTCACCCGCTGCTCCCCTCATCGCCCGGTTTGCGCCACTCCATGGGCGACACCCCATCCGAGGCCAGAACGTGCATGGTGTCTGACCCGTTTCCGATAGTGAACTCAAGCTCGAACGGCGTTGTCTCGCCACTGGAGAAAAAAACGACGTCCGGCAACAGGGTAGCTTCGGATGATGCCAGCCTGGGCGCGTCGCTTTCGATGAACTCGGTGACAGTGAGCCATTCCGGCAGGCTCCGGGCCCGGAACATACGCTCACCGGAGGCCTTCCAGTCGCCAGTCTGATCCTGGTAAGCCACGAACTGGTAGCCGTCTTCCTCCAGCTTCAGGCCCAGCTCCAGGTTATTCAGAACCGCCTGCTCCGAGGCCGTCTGCATAAGCAGGTACAGCTCCCGGACCTCATTTTCCAGTTCGCGCTGCTGGGAGCTTCCCCCCATGGTAAACACGGCAAGAGAAGCCAGCAGACCCACAACCACCAGGACCACCAGTATTTCAATCAGGGTGAAACCGGTCTGTCGGGATCTGACCTGCACAGTGATTTAGCCCTCGGTGTCCCAGACGCTGATATCCGCAGCGTCGCCGTCGCCACCTTCCTGGCCGTCAGAGCCATAGGAATACAGATCGTAGGGACCTTCGGTACCCGGGCTTACGTACTGGTATTCAGAACCCCAGGGATCCTCCGGCACGCTCTTCAGGTAACCGTCGGAATTCCAGTTCTTGGGCTCCGGGCTGCCACTTGGCTTGGAAACCAGCGCCTCAAGACCCTGCTGGGTGGAGGGATAATGGCTGTTATCCAGGCGATAAAGGTCCAGCGCATTGGCAATGTTGCTCAACTGGGTTTCCGCCACGGTAACCTTGGCCTGGTCACTCCGACCCATGATGTTTGGAGCCACGATGGCCACCAGCAGGCCCAGGATCACCATCACCACCATGATTTCAATCAAGGTAAAGCCGCGGTTACGGTTGTGTGAATTGAGGTTTTTGGTCGTCATTGTCTCACTCGTTATTGGCATGGATTGCTTTGGTCCGGGCTCGTCGACTGACGCTCCGGCGCGGGTTTCATCCCACGAGATTACTCATATTCAGTATCGGCAGCATGATGGCCAGTACGATGATCAGCACCACCACGCCCATCACCAGTAGCATCATCGGCTCGAACAGCCCCACAATCGCAGCGATCTTTGATTGAAGGGTGTTTTCCTGCATGCGCGCGGTTCGTTCCAGCATGCTGTCCAGCTCACCACTGGCCTCCCCGCTGGCGATCATGTGCAGCATCATCGGCGGAAAATACCCGGTCTGATCGAGGGAACGGTGCAATGAGCCGCCTTCGCTGACCTTTCTGGCTGCATCCCGCAGTTCCTGCCGCAGAAAATCATTGGATAACACCTCACCGGCAATGCGCATTGCCTCGACCAGCGGCACGCCACTGGTCGTCAGTATGCTGAGGGTGCTGGCATATCGGGCAGTGTTAACGCCACGAACCATCCCTGAAAACAAGGGGAGATGTAACAGACGTTTGTGAAACCGCAGTCTAAACCCGGGCTTGGTCAGGAAAAAGCGGAACACCATCAATGCGGCGACCATCAGTATAAATAGATAGACACCGTAATCCGCCAGAAATTCCGACACCGCAAGCATGGCCATAGTCAGCGTTGGCAGCTCCTGCCCCTGCTTCAGAAACACATCAATGATATCCGGCACCACGTAGGTCAGCAGGAACACGACGATGGCAATGGCGACGATACTGAGAATGATGGGGTAGATGGCCGCCAGCTGAATTTTCTGGCGAGCCTCCTGACGGTTTTCGGTGTAATCCGCCAGCCGGTTCAGAACCAGATCGAGATGGCCGGCGTGCTCACCCGCAGCAACGGTAGACCGGTACAGCCTCGGGAACGCCCGGGGAAACTCACCCAGGCTGTCCGCCAGGGTGTAGCCTTCCATGACTTTCGCGCGAATGGCGATCAGCATGCTGCGTATTCTGGGTTTCGGTGACTGCTGAGCGGCCGCCGAGAGCGCCTGCTCGATGGGAATGCCGGACTGGATCAGGGTTGCCAGTTGGCGTGTAACCAGTGCAAGATCGGCCGCGGCCAGCGAACCCCGGCTGCCCAGGGGATTGCTCCTGGCCTGTTTCTCGGCGGCCGGTTCGACGGCCAGCGGCGTGAGGCCTCGCTCCCGAAGTTGCTGGCGAACGGCTCTCGGCGCATCGGCTTCCACGACACCTTGTTTTTGCTTGCCTCGGGAATCGAGCGCCTTGTATTCGTATGCTGGCATGGTTTACTGACCCCGGTGCGTAACGCGGAGTACTTCTTCCACCGTGGTCACACCATCCAGGATTTTCTGCACGCCGTCTGCGTGAATACTCGGGCCATGCTGGCGAGCCACCTTTTCCAGGTCCAGCTCCCCGGCACGTTTGTGGATCAGAGAACTGATTTCCTCGGAGATCTCCACCACCTCATAGATACCAATACGCCCACGGTAACCGAGCTGGTTGCAATGGCTACAGCCGGTTGCCCGGTAAATGGTGGGCGGGTTGGCGGGATCCTGCTGCAGAAACTCGCAGTGCTCTTCTGTAGGTGTATACGGCTCCCGGCATTCCTTGCACAGAACCCGAACCAGCCGTTGGGCAACAATGCCCACCAGGCTTGATGAAATCAGGAAGGGCTCGATACCCATATCCATAAGCCGGGTAATCGCGCCAACGGCGGTATTGGTGTGCAACGTGGAGAGGACCAGGTGGCCCGTCAGACTCGCCTGTACGGCAATTTCTGCCGTTTCCAGATCCCGAATCTCACCGATCATAACCACGTCGGGATCCTGACGCAGAATGGCACGAAGACCCCGGGCAAAGGTCATGTCCACCTTGGTATTCACCTGGGTCTGGCCGATGCCCGGCAGGTTATACTCGATGGGGTCCTCAACAGTCAGGATGTTGCGGCTACGATCGTTGATTTCCTGGAGCGAAGCATAGAGTGTGGTGGACTTACCGGAACCCGTCGGGCCAGTGACCAGCAAAATGCCATAAGGCCGGTAAATCAGCTTGCGCAGAACCTTCAGGTCCTGCCCCGCCATGCCAAGGGATTCCAGCCGTATGGCACCTGCCTGTTTGTCGAGCAAACGCAGAACCACGCGTTCACCGCTAGAAGACGGCATGGTCGACACACGAATATCCACTTCCCTACCAGCGACCCTCAGCGCAATACGGCCGTCCTGGGGCACCCGTTTCTCAGCGATATCCAGCTTCGCCATAACCTTGATCCGGGACACCAGCAGCGGGGCCAGTGCGCGCTTGGGCTCTACCACTTCACGCAACACACCATCCACCCGGAAGCGAACCACAAGGCGCTTTTCATAGGTTTCAATGTGAACGTCCGAGGCGCTGGTTTTCACTGCTTCAGTGAGAATGGCATTGATCAGACGGATGATTGGAGCATCGTCTTCCTGCTCCAGAAGATCCTCGGTTTCCGGCACGGAGTCAGCGAGCGAGGCCAGGTCCATGTCATCGCCGATGCCTTCCACCATCTGCATCGCTTCCGCAGAATCGTTCTGATAGGCGGAATTCAGAGCCTGGTCGAACCGGTCCGGATCGATGGTGGCAAAACGGGCACGACCGCCACTGATACGGTTCGCTTCCGCCAGCGCAGAATGGGACGCACCGGGACGCACCAGAATAACCGGCTCGCCGGCGTCCGAACGGGTCAGGATTACTCCGTTGCGCTTGGCAAAAGTAAACGGAAGACGGCCCAGCGGAGCATCCTGCGGCTGAAGTTCAGTGTCTGTGGTCAAGGTCGTCCTCGTTCGTGAAACCCTTTTCGATTCAACTAATTCAG
>Ga0208919_1000740_pt1 | contig 20652 bp, 29 predicted proteins | sample 4_EtaG_FD_184076 | JGI IMG/M metagenome (GOLD analysis project Ga0208919, IMG submission 184076) | Marine viral communities from the Subarctic Pacific Ocean - 4_ETSP_OMZ_AT15127 metaG (SPAdes) (version 3) | ecosystem: Environmental > Aquatic > Marine > Oceanic | place: Pacific Ocean | collected...
ACATGATCGGCGGGTTGTCTCGAACCGCCACTGGAGCACTGAGACAATTAATAGATGCTGGTACCTTAGCAAACCTCCCTGCTGGGTTTAAGGCCAGGGGACTCAGAATTAGAGATGATGAGACTCCGCTAGAGCCGGGTGAATTTAGAGATGTAGACGCACCGGGCGGAGCGTTAAGAGATTCATTGATACCGTTGCCATACAAAGAACCGTCGGCGACATTAATGCAGCTATTAGGATTTTGCGTAGAGGCAGGACAGAGATTCGCATCCATTACTAATCTACAAGTGGGTGAAGGTAATCAAGAATTACCAGTTGGAACAACCATGGCATTACTTGAGCAAGGCACAAGAGTCATGTCCGCCGTTCACAAAAGATTGCATTACGCACAAAAAACAGAATTTAAAATATTAGCTAGACTCTTTGCAGAGTACCTACCCCCTGTCTATCCATACCAAGTAATTGGAGGGGACCAAGCTATTAAACAAACTGACTTTGACAACAGAGTAGATGTTATCCCTGTCAGTGATCCTAACTTTTTCTCTATGAGTCAGAGAATTACGTTAGCGCAACAAGAATTACAACTGGTACAAAGTAATCCTGAGATTCATAATATTAAAGAATCCTACAGAAGAATGTATCAAGCATTAGGGACAGAAAATATTGAAGCACTATTCGCCCCGGATCCCCCACCTCCCGCCCCAATGGATCCAGCAAGTGAGAATAGTGCTGCCCTAATGGGAATGCCTCTTGTGGCTTTCCCTGACCAAGCACATCAAATACATATTGAAGTGCATTTATCCTTTTTAGAAACTGGCATAGGTCTGAGCAACCCAACTACGCTTCCTATTCTTGTGTCGCATATTTTTGAACACGTATCATTAGAAGCACAAAATCAAGCTGATTTACAAATGCCTGAACAACAACCACCTATGCAACAAATACCACAAATGCAAGAAGGAGGCATGATGCAACCCCCTCCACCTAACCCAGCTAAAGAGGCTTTGAAGGCACAACTTGAACTAGATATAATTGAAAAAATTCTACCTAGATTAGAAAAAATCATGACTCCTCCTGATGACGGTGTTGTAGCTCTAAAACAACAAGAGTTACAAATACGTGCAAAAGAAAATGAAGATGATAAGATGATCGCAGAGAAAAAGATTGACCTTGATAAAGCCAAGCTTAAACAGAAAGATCAATCGGAAGAAGAGAAGTTAAAATCACAAGAAGATATAGCAGCTATGAAAGTTGGAGCCGAAAGAGAAAGAATTAGACAAGAGAAAAAGTCGGGGAGTAAAGACTAATGCGTAGACTCGGTGGGATACCTAACACAAGACAATTCAGAGAACTTATAAGAGAAGAAGCACTTCCGTCACCTAGACTTGCAAAAGCTCCTATTTTACCTATTGCACCAATGGCACCTGTAAGTATGGCAAAGTTTCCTACGAGTCCAGTTGCACCAATAGCACCTAACGCAGTTGCACAAAGCGCGATGGCTAATTTACCTGTAGAAATGCAAACGATTTTGATGCCTGATCCTGTGTCACCCATTGCACAGTCAGGCATCTCTGATATGGATACAGATATAGACAGAGAAATTGAAAAAGCACTGGCTAGTGTTATGGCTAGAGAAGGCGAAATGCAAATGATGCAAGATCCTGTAACCGTTGCTGTTGAAACAGCCGTGGGCAATGGTCAACCGACCATGGACAATGCTATATTGGATACAAACAGACTTGGTGAACAACTTCCACTAGGAACTGATAATGGAATAGATATATCTGAATTTTTAGGCAGTAGAGAAGAAAATTTAGAGTCTTTACAGACTATGTTTGGACCACAAGTACAATACGCAACTCCAACGACAGCAACAAACGATAGTGGAGGATTGCTTGGAAGAACACTTACCGATGAACAACCAGATTTTATGACTCAGCTAAATGATCTTATTGCACAGATGCAATTGGAACAAGTAGCAGCTGCCGAACAACAACAACAGCAAGAACAACAAAGACAAGAACGAACAGCTGAAATGACACAGAATTATTTAATAGGGCAACCAGCCGTAGGCTATAACCCTTACCAAAGTGGGCAGTACCAAAACAATCCGTATGGCGCTGCTGGAGTACCTAACATGGGCGGTATAACATCTATACCCGTCCCTGCACCTTATCAAGCACCGAGGACAATGACATAGACACACTACACTTCGCGACCGCTGTACTGCGCGCCATAGATAAAAAAGAACAGCAAATCCAAGAAATGATGACCAATGGAGAAGTAAAAGATTGGGAGCATTATAGGAATCTTACTGGGCACATCGAGGCGCTAAATCACGTTCGCGAAGACATTCGACAATTAATGAAAAATCAGGAGATGCACGATGCCTAATCCAAGCAATTTAGCCATGGAAGAAAAATGGAAAGAAGCTGAAGAAGATAAAGCGGCTTTAGAAAAAGTATATAAATCAGGGAAGAAAAAAGACGACGCTACGACGTTAGATCCTGATATGTTGAACTCAGAACTCTTGGATCAATTACCTTCACCTACAGGGTGGAGGATAATGATCCTACCGTACAAAGGCCAAGGAAAAACAGACGGAGGAATTGTACTTACAAATGAAACTGTTGAGAGACAACAAGTAAGTACCCTACTTGGCTATGTATTAAAAGTCGGACCACAAGCGTACGACGGAGAAAGATTTTCTACCGGACCTTGGTGTAAACCGGGAGACTGGGTATTGATAGGAAGATACGCAGGATCTAGGATTCACATAGAAGGCGGAGAAATAAAGTTGTTGAATGATGATGAAATCATTGCAACAGTTCCAGACCCAGAAGCAATTCTGCATCAATTTTAACCATGGAGAATGACCATGCCAAAGCATAAACTAAATATGAATGCTGCTGACGAATCAGTACCTTTAGATGATACTGGTCCAGAAGTAGACGTTGATATAGACGAAGATCCAGCTTTACCTATTGATCCCCAGCAACCTGTTAAACCTGTATTAGGTGATGAAGGTGCTGCGGAAGTAATACCTGAACCTGAATCTGAACCCGAACCCGCAGTTGCAGAAGCTGACGAACACGAAGAATACAGTAAAAATGTAAAGAAACGTATCGACAAGCTTACTGCCAAACTAAGGGAATCAGAACGAAGAGAGAAAGCAGCAACCGAATACGCAAAGAATGTACAAACCGAAAATAAAACCTTACAAGAACAAAAACAAAATATAGATGGTAATTATATTATTGCAGAAGCAAATAGAATTACTGCTGAAACCGAAGCAACAAAGAATATATTAAAAAAAGCAAACGAAGAATCAGACATCGATGCACAAACTAACGCACAACAAAAATTAGCAGCTCTTGCGGTTGAGGCTCAACGTGTACAAGCTTTAAACCAAGAGCGTTCTGCAAAGACAGAACAAATTCATACACCACAGGATTTACCAAAGGAAGTTACTGCGCAACCTCAACAATATTCAGAGCCAGATCCTAAAGCCCAAGAGTGGGCTGAAGAAAATTCTTGGTTCGGAAATGATAGGGCTATGACAATGACTTCTTTTGTTTTTCATCAAGATTTACTTAACGAAGGGTTTGACCCAACGAGCAATGAGTATTATGATGAGATAAATAAAAGGATTCGTACGGAATTTCCTCATAAATTTGAGGAACAACCACAAGCGAACCGTCCCGCCCAAGCGGTGGCACCAGCAAAGCGAAGTGCTAAGCCGGGGCGCAAAACTGTGAGACTCACACCCTCACAAGTTGCAATAGCAAATAAATTGGGTGTGCCTTTAGAAGAGTACGCGAAATACGTTGAATAACGTGGAGCAATGTAAAAATGACTGATAAAAATAAAAAAAGTGACGAAAATCGTCAACCACGCGAAGCCCAAACTCGCGACAAACAAGAAGTGAGAAAACCTTGGGCACCCCCGTCTGCTTTGGATGCACCTAATCCCCCAGAAGGTTACATTCATCGTTGGGTAAGAATGGAAATCAGAGGCCAAGATGATTCAAAAAACGTCATGGCTAGACTTCGTGAAGGTTGGGAGCCTGTGAGAGCAGATGAATACCCAAACTTCGATTCTCCCACTGTTGATGAAGGTAAGTTTGAAGGAGTAATAGGCGTTGGTGGATTGATCCTATGTAGGATTCCTCTCGAAACTGTACAGGAGAGAGCTGACTATTTTGCGAAAAAAACGCAAAGTCAGATGGATGCTGTAGATAACGATATGATGAAAGATGGTCAACACCCTAGCATGTCCATAAACAGACCAGACAGACAGTCTCGCGTAACAATTGGCGGAACTCAAGGTTCAAGTAACTAAGAGTTCTTTATATTAATTCTTGGAAATAGAGAAAAGAAATGGCAAATGTAGACAAAGCCTTTGGCTTAGCCCCTTATAAGGGACTCAATGTCGGTTCAGCCGTTCAGCAAGCAAATAAATACAATATTGATCCTAGTGGATATGGTACTTCCATATTCCAAGGTGATCTTTGTATATTTGCAGGTGGTTACATCAATAGATCAGCAGCTGGTTCTGCTAATAACGTTGGTGTTTTATCACATGTATATTACGTTGCTACTGACGGAACTCCTACCTTTAAGAATTACTATCCAGCATCTACAACGGCACTTGGTAGCGGAGCTATAGAAGCTTATATCTATGACGACCCTAACCAATTGTTTGTTGTTCAAGCGGATGGTGCTTCAGCCGTAACATGTATTGGCAGAAATGCTGACACTGACGGTATTGGTGGTAGTACAACAACTGGCGTTGCTACTCGCGAACTCGACTCTAGCACAATAGCAACTACACAAGCACTTCAACTAAAGATTGTGGGCGTAGTCCAAGATGACACTAACGGGGACCTTACAGCGGATAATGCTAACTTAGTCGTTTTGATTAATGAGCACGCTTATAGAGGTCCAGTGGCTGGTACATAAGGAGTAACTTAAATGGCAATTAGTAGAGCACAATTAGTCAAAGAATTACTTCCAGGCTTGAACGCATTGTTCGGACTTGAGTACGACAGATATGACAACGAACATGAAGAAATTTATGACGTTGAAAGTTCTGATCGTGCCTTCGAGGAAGAAGTAATGCTTACAGGTTTTGACCAAGCACCAGTTAAGTCAGAAGGAGCAGGCGTAGCGTTTGACCAAGCTCAAGAAGCTTTCACATCACGTTACACCCACGAAACCATAGCTTTAGCATTCAGCATCACTGAAGAAGCGGTCGAAGATAACCTATACGACAGATTGTCGGCTAGGTACACAAGAGCGCTTGCAAGAAGTATGTCGAATACGAAACAAGTAAAATCTGCTGCTGTATTAAATAATGCTTTCAGTTCAAGTTACCCAGGCGGTGACGGGAAAGAACTTTGCGCGACAGATCACCCAACTGTGGGTGGTCCTAATCTGCGTAACGAACTTTCAACGTCTGCTGATCTGAGTGAAACTTCACTGGAACAAGCATTAATTGATATTGCTGGATTTACTGATGAGCGTGGTTTGAAAGTGGCTCTTCAAGGAACTAAGTTAATTATTCCTAAAGAGTTGCAATTCGTAGCTGACAGATTGTTGGAATCTCCAGGCAGAGTTGGAACGTCAGATAATGACATTAATGCTGTAAGAAACATGGGCATGGTCCCAGAAGGTTACACTGTTAATCATTATCTAACTGACACCGATGCTTTTTTCATTAAGACTGATTGCCCGAACGGCTTTAAAATGTTTAACCGTTCACCAATTAGAACTTCAATGGAAGCTGATTTTGACACTGGTAATGTTAGGTACAAGGCTAGAGAAAGATACTCGTTCGGTTGGTCTGACCCCCGTGCGGTATTTGGTAGCCCTGGAGCGTAATAAGCGACTAGATTAATGGAACCTTGCCGGGGGTTTCTAACTCAACCCGGCACTTTTATTTTCTTTTATATACACACCTATTTTTTTCTGATACGATAATCTCATACCGAGATAATTTGTTATACCAACTGACTCGGCAGACTCACTCCAAGATGGTGTAACATATTTAGTTAGGAGAAAAAAATGGCTAAATCAACATTTTCAGGACCAGTCAGATCATTGGCTGGATTTATATCAGCAGGTACTTCAGCTTTTGTTAGCTTAACCGCAGACACTTCACTTACAGTAGCTTCACACGCAGGTAAAGTTCTTACTTGTAACGATGCAGACGGTAAATTTACTTTACCTTCAATCGTAGCGACTACTCCTAGTGACTCTACTGATCCAAACCAAACCAATAACATAGGTGCAAGTTTCTTCTTTGTAGTAGAAACAGCAGCTACTGATATGGACATTAAGACGGATGGAACAGACAAGTTTGTAGGTGGTCTTTACACTGGCGTAACTGACGCTACAGGTAAAACATTTATATCTGGTGCCTCTAATGATGTAATCACTATGAATGGTTCAACTAAAGGTGGACTAGCTGGCAGTATCGTAAAAGTAACTGCAATGGCTTCTGCGAAATACGCAGTTGAAGGAATCATTTTAGGTTCAGGAACTTTAGTAACACCATTTGCTGACGCATAATAGGAGACTAACATGGGATCAGACGTAAAAGCATCCGTCCCTTTAACAAGTTCAGGTCAGTTACAAGGGTATATAGGCTCTTCTGGAGCAGGAACGGCCACAAATTTAGGTTCGCTAAGAATCCAGTCTATACAGGCTCAATCTAGTGCTGCCGACGCAACTATCATCATTTATGATGGTACGAGTGCTAGTAGCACAAGAATAATAGCCCAGTTTAAATTTGGTTCAGCAGCGAACGAAGCTTTCGATCACTACATACCAAACATGGGGTGTTATTTTAAAGAAGGTGCTTATGTGGCTTTAACTAATTGTGACTTTTTTGTTGCATATTATAATTAGGAGATACAATGCCAGGATTAACAAATAGAAGACGAGCTATCCAAAGTGGCCAAGATTGGAGCAAAAGCACCAAAGGTTACATGGGTGGTGGTGAAGTTTTAGGTTACGAAGACGGCGGTAAGGTTAAGAAAAAATCTAAAAAAATGTATGGCGGCTAGAAATGGCTACTTCAGAAACCACTTCATTTGATCTTAGTGTAGACGAACTTATTGAGGAAGCATACGAACGATGCGGTCTTGAACTTCGTACTGGGTACGATTTAGAGACTGCACGTCGTTCGTTAAATTTACTTATTGCTGAATGGTCGAATAGAGGTCTTAATCAATGGTTAATTACTAAAAGTAATTTTACAGTTACAGAAGGAACTAATTATTATGATCTTGGAACCGATATAGTTGATATTACTTCTGCGGTTATCCAACGTGATAGCACAGACTATCAATTACAAAGAATAAGTAGATCTGATTATCTTTATACACCAGATAAAACTACTAAAAGTAGACCTACACAATTTTTTTTAGAAAGGCACATAACCCCCAGAGTGTATGTTTATCCTACTCCTGAAAATTCAACTGATGTAATTTCTTATTACGCATTGACTAGAATGCAAGATGCAGGAGACTATACTAATAACATGGAGACTGTGTTTAGGTTTTTACCTTGCATGACAGCAGGTCTAGCTTATTATTTAGCTATGAAAAGAGCTCCAGATAGAATACAGTTATTGAAGCAAGTGTATGATGAGGAATTTGATAGAGCAGCTTTTGAAGATATTGATTCAGTAAGTTCAAAATTCTTACCTCCTAGACAAATACTTTAAGGAAGGTTTAAATGGCCTTTGCAGCAGGAAAATATACATGGGGAATATGCGATACTTGTGGTCAACGGTATCGACTTAAACAACTACAAGAACAATGGGACGGCTATAAAGCTTGTCCTGAATGTTTTGATATTAAACAGCCCCAGTTAGATCCACCACCAATTGGAGCAGATCCTGAAGCTATATTAAATCCAAGACCAGATCGTACAGAACCTTCTGCTATAGCACTATTAACAAATAATCCTTTTTTGACTACACAAGGAAGTGCAGTCATTAAAGTGTTTCAAGATGACCATGGAAAATCAACGGGGGATAAAGTACGTTTTAGAGGAACAGAAAATTTTGATGGATTTACAACAGCAACTTTGGAAGATCCTGATGGGTACTCAATAACTAAAGTTGATGACGATACCTATACTTTTACGGCTACTTCAGGGACAGGAACAACAGGAATAAGGGGTGGAGGACCTTTAGCTTCTGTAGGACCAGCAAATACTTTATTACCATTGAATCCATTTCGGAGTGGAGATGCAGGTGCGAACAGTATAATTTCTGTAACTGAGTTTAAACATAACAGAACTACTGGTGATACAGTTAGATTTAGATCTACGGAAGCGTTTGATGGAATAACAACTACTGTACTTGAGAGCGCAAGTGGATATACAATAACAGTAGTAGATGATAATGAATATAAATTTACATCTAGTGGAACCGCCACAACAGGAGATGTTACAGGTGGTGGTGATACAGTAACAGCAGGACCAGTATAATGGCAGGAACAGGATTTACATACAGTCAATTAAAAACAGCAATACAGAATTACGTTGATAGTTCTGAAACTACTTTTGTTGATACGCTTGCTACTATTATTAAACAAGGTGAAGAAAGAATTTTAAAAGGAGTTTGGTTAGATAATTTTAAAAAGAACGTAACCGGGACAGCTTCTTCGGGAGGAGCTTATTTAGGTATGCCAACTGATTTTTTAGCCCCTTTTAGTTTAGCGGTAATAGTTAACGATACGTATCATTTTCTTAATTTAAAACAAACCAGTTTTATGAGGTCTTACAAACCAGCAACTTCTGGTTCAGTAACAGGAAGGCCAAAGTATTATGGAGAGTTTGACAGTGATACTTTTATTCTTGCTCCTACTCCTGATTCTAATTACACGTTTGAACTACATTATTTTTACAGGCCAGCTTCATTAACAGACGGAGCCGATAGTGGAACAACTTGGCTATCTACGAATGCTCCAACAACATTGCTATACGCCTGCTTAGCGGAATCTTCAATATTCTTAAAAATGGATCCGACAGAAATAGCTACATACGAAAAACGATTTGAAGAAGCTCTTGCCAGACTTAAAAATACTGCGGAAGGAGCTGGAACACACAGTCAATACAGATACGATCAAGTTAGAATACCTACCACTTAATGTTAGACAAGCCTATAGCTGAGTTAGAAGGAAAAAACGTAGCTTTAATAGCTATGGGTCAAAGTCAAATAGACTATCATTTATCACAAGTTCATAGCGTATCATTTGATGAAGTATGGGCTATAAATGCAATGATTGGAGTTCTTCCAAAAATAGACAGAGCTTTTATTTTAGATCCTATGTCTAGATTTTTTGATACAGAAGACGCAGGAAGTATGACTCAAATGATGAGAAAATATTTACCTGAAGTTGATTATCCTATTTATACTTGTGAATTAGATAACAGAGTTCCTTACGCAGAAGAATTTCCATTAGCGCCGTTAATAACTGATTTAGGGTGTTCTTATTTTAATAACACAGTGGCTTATGCAATAGCTTTTGCACTATGGAATAAAGTAAATTGTTTAACAATATTTGGAGTTGATTTTACTTATAAAACAAACATGCACTATGCTGAGTCTGGAAAGGCGTGTTGTGAGTTTTGGCTTGCTAAATGTATGGAGAACAACATAGAAATATCAATAGCTCCTCGTTCAAATTTATTAGAAACTAACGTAGATATAAAAGAAAAACTGTATGGTTATCATCGTTTAGAGGATCCAGTTGTTACGTATGTAAAAGAAGGTACAATACAAACTTGTAGATGGTCAGAAGTGTTTAAAGAAAAAACACTTAATAAACCACAGATGATAGATAGAAATGATTTACCACCAGAACCAAAGGAGTATTAATGTTTTCACTTGATTCAGAAACAAAAGTTGGTAACCTTGGAGTTACTACGACAGATTACAGAGGGCACACTGTAGAAGAAGTTGCGGAAATGGCCACTAAAAGATTAGTTTCTATTAGCGACGAAGCCCCTGCACCCATTAGGGCACAAGCACACGCTTTTAGAGAAGCGTGCAAAAACGTCATTACGTATTATATGAATGAGGCAATAAAAAACCACATGTGTACAATATGTAATCAATTAGAAAAACAAGGTCATAAAGACCTAGCAAATATTATTAGGAGACTATAATGGCAATTACACAAGCAATGTGTACTTCTTTTAAAAGTGAACTTTTGCAAGCAGTACATAATTTTAAAGCTTCGGGAGGGAACTCTTTTAAGCTGGCTTTATACACAAGTTCTGCAACTATGACAGCAGCAACTACAGCGTATAGTACAAACCAAGAAGCATCAGGAACAAACTATACTGCGGGTGGAGCAGCACTAACAAATGTTAATCCAACTACTTCTGGAACTACTGCGTTTACAGATTTTGCTGATTTAACTTTTGGTACAGCTACCATTACTGCTAGAGGTTGTATGATTTACAACGATACAGCATCAGGTGATCCTGCGGTAGCAGTATTTGATTTTGGTGGAGATAAAACTTCTACAGCTGGAAGTTTTACAATATCTTTTCCAACAGCAGATGCAAGTAACGCTGTAATTAGAATAGCATAAAACTCCAATGGCTGGTTGGGGTCGAAGTACCTGGGGGTCTGGTCCATGGGGTCAGCCTGCGGTCGTCAATGTAACTGTAAACCTTACAGGTGTTGCAGGTACTTCTGCGTTAGGCACAGAAACTGTTACTTGTGATGCTAATATCACAGAAACAGGAGTTACTTGTACAGGTTCAATTGGTTCCCTTACAGCTACGGGAATCTCTAATATTTCAGTTACCGGGTTAGCAGGAACTACAGCTCTAGGATCTGAAACTGTAAGTGGTGATGCTAATGTTACAGAAACAGGAGTTGCGGCTACAAGTTCAATAGGAAGTCTTACTGCAACAGGAACAGCTAATGTTTCAGAAACTGGTGTAGCAGGAACTTCTGCTTTAGGTAGCGTAACAGCAAGAGTTTCTATTTCAGTTTCTCTTACGGGACAAGCAGGAACAGGTGCTGTAGGTACGGTTGTAGCTAACGGAGTAGCTATTACTAGCGTTAGTGGTACGGCTTCTACTATCGCACAAGGGGATGAAACCGTAACTTGCGACGCAAATGTTTACCCAACAGGTGTTGCAGGAACCAGTGCTTTAGGTAGTTTATCTCTTGTTACTAATAATGTTATTTCAATAACAGGGTTAGCAGGAACTACTGCGTTAGGTACGTTAACAATTGATGCACAAGCAAATGTTTCTGTAACAGGTGTTGAAGGAACAGGACATGTAAGCCAACTTTTAGTTTGGGGTCCAATTATTCCCAATCAAGATCCAAATTGGACAGCAGTTACAGATAGTCAAACCCCAAATTGGAAAGAAGTTGCTTAACTATAGAGCAAAAAGGTAATATAATCGAAATGGAGAATTAAAAAATGGCAAGCACATACGTAAATGATCTAAGACTCAATGAAATGGCCACAGGTGATGCGTCAGGAACTTGGGGTACGACTACAAACACAAACTTAGAACTAATAGCAGAAGCGTTTAGTTATGGCACAGAGGCTATAACAACTAATGCTGATACCCATACCACTACTATTGCAGACGGTGCTACCGATCCTGGAAGATCGATGTTTCTTAAATATACAGGTGCGTTAGATTCTGCCTGTACTGTAACTATTGGACCAAACACAGTATCTAAACTATGGTTTATAGAAAACGCTACTACAGGTTCGCAAAACTTAGTTATAAGTCAAGGCACAGGTGCAAATATAACAATACCTGCTGGCGATACTAAAATTATTTATTCTGATGGTGCTGGTGCTGGTGGTGCTATGGTAGATGCACTAGCTAGTATTTCTGCTGTAGATTTAAAAGTACAAGACGATTTGACAGTTACAGATGATGCTTCAATAGGTGGAGACTTAACACTTACAGGTAACGGTGATTTTAACGGAGACTTAGACGTAGACGGAACTACAGAAACAGACGCATTAACTATTAATGGTTCAGCACTAAAATATAAAGCCTTTGGTACTTCATCAATAATGTTTGGTGATGATGCTACAGGAACTATAAGTGGAGCTAACTATAATGTTGGTTTAGGTGTTGATGTTTTTGCAGCTTTAACGACTGGTGATGATAATGTCGCAGTTGGTCATGCTGCTTTAGATGCTAACACCACAGGCTCAGACAACACTGCTATCGGAGACAACGCACTCGGAGCAAACACTACAGCTAGTAATAATGTTGCTGTAGGCTCTGGGGCTCTATTAGTGAATACTACAGGAGCAGATAATATTTCTATTGGAATGAACTCTTTAGTATCTAATACAACAGCGTCTGATAATGTTGCTGTTGGGAAAGGAGCAATGTCATCTAATACTACTGGTGCTAGTAATACAGGTCTCGGTCGTGCTGCTTTAAGTTCTAATACAACAGCAAATAGTAATACAGCCGTAGGTTATCAAGCTTTAACAGCAAACACAACTGGAACTCTTAACGTGGCAGTCGGTACAAGTGCTTTAGCAGCAAACACAACAGCTAATTCAAACACAGCCATAGGAGATATTGCACTTACTACAAACACCACAGGAGCATCAAACGTAGCAGTGGGAAGAAATGCACTTGGAGCAAATACCACTGCTTCAAATAACGTAGCAGTTGGGCATGGTGCTTTAGAGTCAAACACAGAAGGTACTTCAAACACAGCAGTTGGTTATCAAGCTTTAGATTCAAATACTACAGGAGATTACAACACAGCAATTGGTAGAGACGCTTTAAAAGAAAATACTACAGCATCAAACAATACTGCAATAGGTACAAGTTCTCTTGATGCAAACACAACAGGAGACCATAACGTAGGAATTGGTGCAGGAACTCTTGGCGCTTTAACCACAGCCACAAATAACGTAGCTATTGGTAGAGATGCTCTAACTTTATCAAATGCGTCAGAAAATGTTTCAATTGGTGCGTATTCACTAGACGCTAATACCACAGGAGGAAACCTTGTCGCAGTCGGATATAATGTTTTAGGAGCAAATACTACAGGTGGTCAAAACACGGCTGTAGGACATACTGCATTAGATGCAAATACTACAGCATCAGATAACACAGCATTTGGCTATGGTGCTTTAGGAGCGAACACCACAGGAGATGAGAATGTAGCAATCGGAAAAGGTGCTTTACAGGCACAAACTACAGCAGAAGATAACACAGCAGTTGGTACTTTAGCTTTAGCCTCAACAAACAGTACTAGAAACTTAGGAGTTGGCTATAGAGCATTGACTGCTCAAAGTGGTACTTCTGACAATATAGCTATTGGATATGATGCTTTAGTTAGACAAACCACAGGTGCAAATGGAAACTTAGCAATAGGTAATTATGCAGGTAGAGCAGTTGTATCTTCTGCTAGTACATCTCAACTTATAGCTATTGGACATACTGTAGCTTCAGATGCTTCTGGAGCATTAGCTGGTTATCAAAATGTATTTATGGGTTATAACATAGCATCTAGTTCAAGTTTGGCTGGAGCATTTCAAAATACTGCTGTTGGAGGCAGTACACTTACAGCTTTAACTACTGGTGATGGTAATGCGGTTTTCGGACAAGGTGCTGGAAATTCAATTACAACAGGAGGAACTAACACAGCAATTGGACGTGATGCTGGAACAGACGTAACTACAGGTGGAAATAATTTCTTTATAGGATATAACACAGGAACATCAAGTAGTCCCGGTGGTTCTATAGGTACTGGTAATAATGAAGGTGTCTTAGGAAACTCAAGTGTAAGTAAAATTAACGTACAGGTTTCTTTAACAGTAGCTTCAGACGAAAGAGATAAAACAGATTTTCAACCTTTAAGTGCTGGATTAGATTTTGTAAATGAATTAAAACCATACACTTACTATTGGGATAAACGTGCTAAATATTTAAAAGGAGACCAAGACTTAAACGATATAGTCCATGATGGAACACATAAAGAAGATTGGATGGATATTGGATTTAAAGCACAAGATGTTGTCGCTTTAGAAGAATCTATTGGACACACTTTAGATGATAAAACAAATCTTGTTACTAATCGGACAGGAGATGGTAAACAATATCAATTACAATATGAAAAATTTGTACCGATATTAGTTAAAGCAGTACAAGAACTTTCTTCAAAGGTTGAAGAACTAGAAAATAAACTTAATAATAAGGAGTAAAAAATGGCAGTAAGCAAAGCAATATCAAAATGTGTTCCGTTTGTTAACAGCAACAGCAAAGTTGATAAATGGGATATAACTATGAAATATGAAAACGATAGTGAAGGTGATGCAACTTATTACACATCTGAATTTAATACACAAGTTAATCAAAAAGATTACGATTCAGAGGGTAATGTAACATCAACTAATTTTGCGTTAAAAGGCAAAGGCAGTTGGAGTAATGCAGATTTAGTAGCAATATGCCCTGTTTCACATTGGGACACAGTATTTGCACAACAAGTAGATTCAGTTATTACGAATCCACCAGCAGTAAGCACAGCAGACAACGACTTTAACGTACCTAGTTAATGGCAGAAGTAGTAGTACATAGTATGCCTAGTGTTTTTGTTATGGAAACACAAATGCCAGAAGGTATGGTTGAGGATTTGAATGAATATCTTGATGAATACGTTGAAGATGAAAACAGAAAGTCATTAGCTGACACTTTGGTTGGACAAATAACACAAGGCGAACAGTTATTAATGGATAGCGAAGATTCAAGATTAAAAGAATACAATCAATTGATAAGTTCGTTAGGAGCAGATTATATAAATTTCTTTTCACAACAAACAGGCTCAAGGTTAAAAGCACCTAAAGCAGTAGCTATAGACGAAACTTGGTCAGTACACAGTTACGAAGGAGACTATAACCCTATGCACGATCATGGTACTAAAACCATAATGGGTGTATCTACAACTGCTTGGACAAAAGTGCCACAACAAATACTAGACCAGCCGACTGCTGGCGATGGCAATTACTCTTTATATAATGCCTCTGGTGATTGTGATGGATATATAGCTTTTAATTATGGGTTGAATCAATTAATGGACACAGAAAGATTGAGACCACCTCAATCTTTTGTTATGCAACCAGAGGTAGGGAAGTTGTTGGTTTTCCCTTCATGGTTGCAACACATGGTATATCCTTTTAAGGGAGAAGGCGAAAGAAGAACTGTCGCTTCCAACCTTAATTGTTGGGATGTATCTCAAGAACCAACACAGACCGAAGAGGTATAACAATGAGAAACTTTGTACTTATATTAATATTCGTTTTTATAACAGCTTGCGCTAGTGTGGGAGCTGTTATAGAAGGGGGTAAAGATTTAGGCTCAGGTATAGTTGACAGCACAGTGTCTACTATTGGTAATGTAGCAGCAGCTGCGCTTGATGATGTAAGCAATGTCGTAGGAACAGTGGCCGATGCAACAGGAGATGTTGTAGATGTTGTTGTAGAAAACGTTGATAAACAAACTGACGAACTTCAGAAATCTGAAGAAAAACAGGAGAAATAATATGATGTGGTTAAATATATTTATGTGGATAACTGCTATTATTGCAATAGCATCTTTTATAGCTGCTGTAACTTCTACTCCTAAAGGAGATAAGTTACTAGCTAAGTTATATAAAGTTATAGACTATTTAGCTTTAAACATAGGAAAAGCTAAGGATAAGTAAATGACTACTGCTAAAGAAGCGTTAATTAAAGTTGAAGCTCACGAAAGAGAATGTGCAGTGCGCTATCAAAATATTGAAAAACGACTAGACGAAGGCTCCCTTAAATTTAGAAGAATTGAATATATTCTTTGGGGGCTTTATGGTTTAGTCGCTGCTTCTTTAGGAATAGAGAAATTAATTTAGAATGTGTAATGTCATTAGAAAAATTTATATTTCGACCAGGGATAAACCGAGAAGGAACGGATTACTCTAATGATGGAGGGTGGTTCAACTCTAATCTTGTAAGATTCCGTAAAGGGCTACCTGAAAAAATAGGTGGTTGGGCTAAGAACACCCTAAACACTTTTAAATCCACAGCTAGAGCACTTCACGCTTGGGTAGATTTAGAACTTACTAAATATCTAGGACTAGGATCTACTTGGAAGTATTACATTAAAGAAGGAGATAGTTTTTACGATATTACTCCTTTAAGAGTAACTACTTCTGCTGGTGATGTTACTTTTTCTGCTACTAACGGTAGTTCTACGATAACGGTAACAGATTCAAGTCATGGAGCATTTACCAATGATTTTGTAACCTTTAGCGGTGCTGCCACTTTAGGTGGTTTAGTCACTGCTGCTGTTTTAAATCAAGAATACCAAATAGCAACAATAGTAAATAGTAATTCTTACACTATTACTGCTAAAGACACCTCCGGGGCAACAGTTACAGCAAACGCTAGTGATAGTGGTAATGGTGGTAGTTCTGTAGTTGGTGCGTATCAAATCAACGTAGGCTTAGATACTTATGTAGAGTCTACAGGTTGGGGTGCAGGTACTTGGGGTGCAGGTACTTGGGGTTCTTCAACGGCAATAACAGCAGACAATCAATTAAGGTTATGGTCACATGATAATTTTGGTGAAGATTTAATTATAAATGTAAGAGCAAGTGGAATTTATTATTGGGACACTAGCGCTAAAACATTAGGCACAGATAGAGCCGTTGCATTAAGCTCATTAAGTGGAGCAAATTTAACACCTACCGTAGCATTACAGACTTTAGTTAGTGATATAGATAGACACGTTATTTGTTTTGGAGCCGACCCTATTTCTGGAAGTTCTAGAACAGGAGCAATAGATCCAATGTTTATTGCATGGAGTGACCAAGAAAATGCTGCTCAATGGGAACCACTATCTACTAATACAGCTGGATCTTTTAGACTATCGGCTGGTTCTCAAATTATTGGAGCTATTAGAGCCAGACAAGAAACATTAGTTTGGACAGACACATCTCTTTATTCAATGACCTTTGTCGGTCAGCCTTTTACTTTTGGAGTTAATCTAGTAAACGAAGGGGTAGGACTTATTGGACCTAATGCGGCCGTGAATACTCCAAAAGGTATATTTTGGATGGATAAAAAAGGTTTTTATACATACAACGGAGCTGTTCAAGACATTCCTTGTACAGTACAAGACTATGTATTTAGTGATCTAAACGAAGGGCAGTCTTTCCAAGTATTTGGGTTTTTAAATAAAGAATTTGATGAAGTAGGTTGGTTTTATTGCGTAACAGGGGAAACAACAATTAGTAAATACGTTGTGCTTAATTATGAAGAAGGAGCATGGAGCATAGGTGAATTAAACAGAACATCTTGGATAGACGAAGGCATATTTGATAGTCCCATAGGGTCTTACACAACAAGTGATGTAGGTTATTTGTATAACCATGAGACAGGTAATGATGCTGATGGTTTACCAATGGATAACGTATTTATAGAGTCTAGTGATTTTGCATTGGGCAACGGAGAAGAATTTCAATCTATCAACAGAATTATTCCAGATATTAAATTTACAGGAAGTGGAGGAAGTGGACAAACTGTTAATGTTATTTTAAAACAAAGAAACTATCCCGGAGAAAGTTTATCTACTGATTTAACAAGCACTTGCACTGCTACAACTACAAAAATAGATGCTAGGCTTAGAGCAAGACAAGCTGCTCTTAGAATTGAATCAGACGATGATGGTTCACTAGGTTCCAGATCGGGAGTTGGGTTTAGAGTTGGTGCTATGCGTATGGATGTGCGACCAAATGGTAGAAGATAATGGCAAAAATTTTAGAAACGCGATTGCCTGTAGCTATAGGGGAGTTGTCTCCCGAAACGTTCAATCGTTTAGTAAGAGTATTAGAATTAAGTTTAAATAAGGTAGATGTTGATGCAACGTTATCTGTTAATGAAACACAAAGGAATGAAAATAAATTTACAGCAGGAGATATAATTTGGAATCTTTCAACAAATCAACTACAACTTTGGAATGGTAAACAATGGGTCAATCTATATGTAGGAACAGAACGAGGAGTAGAAGGAGTAACTGGTTTAGGAGAGTTATCAGTATCAACAAATGGAGCAACAACGATAAAAATACTATGATGGATCGAAACAAACTAATAGAAGAGTTAAAATTTGATGAAGGTTTTATTGATGAAATTTATGAAGATCATTTAGGACTTGCAACTTTTGGAGTAGGACATTTAATTTTAGAACACGATCCTGAATTTGGAAAACCTGTAGGTACACCTGTATCAGATGCTAGAATTAGAGAATGTTTAAATAATGACATAGATATTGTTTGTTCTGAATTAGATAAAAATCTTCCGTGGTGGAGAGGATTAGGTAATGTTAGACAACGTGTTTTAGCAAACATGTGTTTTAACTTAGGCTATCCTAGATTTAGTAAATTTAAAAAATTTTTAGAAGCTGTTAAAAAAGAAGATTGGGAAACTGCTGGTGTTGAGATGTTAGATTCTAAATGGGCAACGCAAGTTGGGGATAGAGCAATTAGATTAAAAGAAAAAATGTATAATGGCTAAAAGAATTAAAAAAGTTAAAATAAAACCTATTAAAAATAAAACAGTGTCAAACTATAAAAAATCATTAAGGAGACCATAATGGCTAAAAGAGGATTATACGCAAATATAAACGCTAGAAAGAAAAAAGGTATTAGTAGACCTAAAAGTAAATCTACAATATCTAAAAAAGCATACAAAAATATGCAAGCTGGCTTTCCTAAAAAGAAAAAGAAAACAGGAAAGAAAAAATAATGGCTAGGCAAAAAGCTATACGCAGAACCACTGGTAAAGGCGGTAACTACCGCCCTACCAAGAAAGGTGCGGGCATGACCAAAAAAGGTATTGCTGCCCATCGTAGAGCAAACCCTGGAAGTAAATTAAAAGGAGCTGTAACAGGCAAAGTTAAAAAAGGTAGCAAGGCGGATAACAGACGTAAATCTTATTGCGCAAGATCTGCGGGACAGTTAAAGAAAAGCTCTGCTAAAACTAGAAATAATCCTAATTCAAGAATTAGGCAAGCGCGCAAAAGGTGGAAGTGTTAATGAAACTAGGTATATTAAAAACGTTAGTAGGAACAGTTGCCCCAACTATAGGAACCGCTTTAGGTGGTCCTATGGGTGGTATGGCTGCGAATATGATTTCAGAGGTATTAGGATGTGATCCTGAGCCAAAGAAAATACAAAAAGCAATGGAAGCAGCTACTCCTGAGCAATTAGCAGAACTAAAGAAAGTAGAAACAGATTTTGAAATAAAGATGAAAGAACTTGATATAGATCTGTTTGCATTAGAAACAGCAGATGTACAAGACGCTAGATCTAGATTTTCTAAAGATTGGACAGCTAGAATAATAGGTGTATCTGTTGTAGGAGGGTTTATGGGGTATATATTTTTAGTAACTCTTCAACCCCCAGAGCAAAACTCAGAAGCATTGATAAACCTTGTATTAGGCTACCTTGGTGGGTTAGCAAGTGCTATCATATCTTTCTACTTTGGTGCTTCTAACAAGCAAGACAACGAATAAAAAAAGAGATATTATAGGAGATACTATGGCAGATGAATTTGATTTTAGTGATGATAGTTGGATAAAACAGGCACAACAAGACCTAGATGATACTCTTAATCTAGACTTTTCTTATGATCCTAGCACTGCGGGAATCTTTAGCTTTAATCCCGATAATATGGTGTTTGATGATATTTTTGATACAGATGCTCCATCTTTTTCGGGGGATTACGATCAATATTTTGCTGATTCTGGAGATTGGATAAAAGGTTTACAAGAAAACTTAGACGATCCTTTTGATTTTTCTTATGATCCTTTTGATCCAACAGATCCTAACGACGTATGGGAATGGAACCCTGATAGTTTAGGAGATCCTACAAATTATTTAAAAGAACTTTATCCTGATTTATATCCAGAAGAAATTGAATTTGGAGAACTTGAATTTGGGGAACCAACTTTGCTAGATACTATTTTAGGTTTTGTTGGCGGTAAAAAAGGAAAAAACAAAGCTCAAGGTATTATGAGTGGAGTAGGTGATGTAGTTAATTCTCCTTTAGGACAACTGGCTTTACTAAATTACTTAAAAAATCAAAGAGATCAAGATATTAAAATTCCTATAGGTCAAGAAGCCTATGGCGGTGGGCAAGGACTAGGAAGTATGCCTGATTACAGAATTTTTAACCTACAGCCTGCGTTAATGCCAGGCGTAGGATATGCAAATGCACCTCCACCTGAGATGAAACACGGTGGAATAGCGAGCTTAGACCAAGGACCTGGGGACATAACCCTAGCAAGATTAGAGCCGGGTGAATTTGTTATGACAAGAAAAGCTACCGATAATATCGGAGCAAAGAATTTATATAGATTAATGAAAGAAGCAGAGAGGATGGGATAATGGCAAGTTACTTTGACCCAAACACACATAGCGGTGTGGCACAAGGAGGAGGACCTTCAACTACAGCTACTTATGAAGAGCCGTATGCTCAAGCCATGCGTCGTGGATTTTTGGAATCCGCGTTTGGTTTAGCAAGACAGCCTATGCCTGTTCCTGTTCAACAAGTAGCAGGACTAGACCCTTACGAAATGAGAGC
>Ga0208919_1000742_pt1 | contig 20593 bp, 25 predicted proteins | sample 4_EtaG_FD_184076 | JGI IMG/M metagenome (GOLD analysis project Ga0208919, IMG submission 184076) | Marine viral communities from the Subarctic Pacific Ocean - 4_ETSP_OMZ_AT15127 metaG (SPAdes) (version 3) | ecosystem: Environmental > Aquatic > Marine > Oceanic | place: Pacific Ocean | collected...
AGAATCTGTTATTGTGGAAAAAGGAGTTATGAAAGCAACTCATGCCCCTACGGGATGTATGCTTATTAAAAGACATGTTATTGAAAAGCTTATTAAAGCTCATCCAGAGTTAGAAATATTTCAACCGACATATATCAATGGAAAAGAGACTAGCAGAAAGAACTTTTATAACCTTTTTGATACATTACATGACGCTAAAACTAAGAAATACTTTGGCGAAGACTTTGGTTTCTGTCAAAGATGGACAGATTTAGGGGGAGAAGTTTATCTTTATATCATGGATTATATTACCCATGTTGGGGAATACCAATACTGTGGTAGATTTTGGGATGAGCTTTTACATGTAAAACGTATTGACGACCCATCAAAAATCAAATAAAGTACTATAATACAGGATATTCACACCTGCACTTCAACTTAAAATGTGACGAAATTATGGCTATAACAGATATTAATATTTCAGAAAAATTAGAAGCAGGGGCGCCTAGCATTAAATATACAGGCAACATGGATCCTAATATGGAACCTAATATGCAGGTAGCTTCCGACCCAAGTTGGGAAGCAGAATGGGAGGATGCTTACCAGAATTATAAAGCAAAACAAATTTCATTAAATCAAGAGTTTGTAGATAAAGAAACATTTATGGAGCAATATCAAAACAACATGGCTTCAGGAGGCAGAGCTCATTTCGGTCTTGGAAGTATCATTAAAAAAATTACAAAACCTATTAAGAAACTTGCTAAAAGCCCTATAGGTAAAGCTGGTATATTAGGTCTAGCAGGTTTTGGTTTAGGTGGTGGTTTTGGCCCAGGAGGATTTAGTTGGGGGAATCTGCCAGGAATGACAAGTGCACGGAATTTTTTTATGGGATCTCCTTTAGGTTATAAAACAGCCGGAGATGCAGTAGCTAGAAGCTCAGGTTTTTTAAGTAACATTATTCCCTCTTCAACAATGGGAAAAGTAGCTTTAGCTGGAGGTCTAGGTCTCACAGCAGCATCAGCATTTGAAGGAATGGAAGAAGATGATGTAAAAGCTTTGAGAAATAATCCAGAAGCTTTAAGAGCTCATCTAACACAATATTATAAAAACGTTAATCCCGATAAATCCGATGAAGAAGTTTCAACATGGGTTGAAACACAAATGTATTCAACTGGTGGAAGAGTTGGGTATGCTCATGGAACTAAAGATGAAAATAAATTAACTGAAAAACAATTAAAGGAACTCACAAAGAACTTTGAGAGAGACATGTATTATCAATATATGCCTGACAGCACAACTAGAAGATCAGGATTTCCTCCATGGACTAAGACGAAGTTTAAAGCTAAAGGTGGAAGAATTGGTTATGCAGAAGGTAATGATGATAAAGAGGGTATAATAGAAGTAGAAATGAGTATTGCCGACAGATGGGAAAAAATTAAAGAACTTATGAAAAAAATGGAAGAGATTAAATCAGGTAAAACAACAGCCCCTGATAAGAAAGCTCAAGGAGGTAGAATGGGTTTTGCTTATGGTCCAGACCAAACGGCTCAGGCAGCAGGGATCATGGAAGGACTTCCAACTAGAAACAATGCAGCAGGTGTCAAGGAACTGGATTTAAGAGATAGTGGTGGATTTATTCCTCCCGTAGGTATAAAAGAAAAAGCAGATGACATTCCAGCGATGTTATCTAATAACGAATTCGTATTCACAGCCGATGCAGTAAGAGCTGCCGGGGGTGGAAGCGTTGAAAAAGGCGCTCAAGTAATGTACGATACAATGAAAAATTTAGAAAATAAGGTAGGATAATGGCTGAACTACAACAAGTACAACAATTACCAGCTCCATTTATTGAAGCAGCAGGTAAAACATATTTAGACGATTTAACAAAAGCAATAGGTACAACTAAAGGTATTGATCCAACTACATTTATGGGTCAACCTTTTGTAGCTGGGCAAGACCCACTACAAACTCAAGCTTATGGTTTATCAGCTGGACTAGGAAGTTACGCTCCTTATTTACAGACAGCAGCTGGTGCTACAGGTCCATCAGCCTATCAAGCTTACATGTCGCCGTATCAGGCAGACGTTATTAAAACTACTTTAGATGAATTCGATGTTCAAGCAGCTAAAGGTATCCCTTCCTTGGCAGCATCAGCCTATAATGCTGACGCTTATGGTGGTGGTAGAGCAGGAGTACAAAGAGCTGCCTATCAAAGTCAAAGTGATATGAACAGAGCAGCTTTACAAGCTCAACTATTACAAGCTGGATATGGCGCAGCGCAAACAGCAGCACAACAAAATTTTAAAAATCAAATGACTCTTGGACAAGCCTCTCCAGCATTAGCAGGTCAACAAATTGCAGGTTTAACAACTTTAGGTGGAGCACAACAAGCTCAGACTCAAGCTCTTCTTGATGCACAAAAACAATTAGCGTATCAACAAGCGTATCAACCATTACAAACAGCTGAAAGATTTGGAACAGGAATTGCAAGTATGATTTCTGGATACCCAGGCAGAACTGAACAAACAGTTTCTCCTTCTCCAAGTCCAATTGGATCAGCGTTAGGAACGGGTGCAACTCTAGCCGGTATTTATAGATTAATTCAGGGAAATAACTAATGAGTAATACATTTAGAAGACCCATGTTTCGTAGAGGTGGGGAAGCCATGACCGGTATTATGCATAACGTTACTCCTAGAGGACACTTTGCAAACAGTAACTATAGTCAAATTTTTACAGACCAATTGAAAGAAGCAGCTGGAGATAATTATGGAGTTGATCCCTTAACTGCATGGTTACTTAGAGCTGGTCCAGCGATGATGAATGAACCTAAGAGAGGTGGAACTCTGGCTACTTTAGCTAGAGCAACTACTGGACCTACTGAACAAGCTTTGAGCGATCTATCGGCTCGAGCAAAAGCAGGGAGAGATATAAGATTAGCTGGAACTCAACTTGGAATACAGAAACAAATAGATGAAGACTTACAAAAAATAAAAGATGCAAATGCTTTAGAGAGAACTAAGATTGCTTATAGTGACAAGGATGAAGTAAGTCCTGTAGACGCTTTAATACTAGACACAGAAGACTCCTATATAAAGGCAGGAACATATACAAATAGATTTCATGCAAAAAATAGAGCAACCTATGATCATAAAATTCAACCTAATATGATAGAAAAATTTGGAGCAGAACAAGTTGTAGATGTAGAACTTGTTCCAGGTAAAGATGTTAAAGAGAAACAAAAACAAAAATTTTTTTCAAATAACATAGGAAAATACTTCTATGATATTACTGACAACACTATTAAAAAAATAATTAAAAACCCTGAAGATCCTACAGGCAATGCATTAGCATTAGAAACTTTTGATTCAGAAACTTTATCCCCTATAGATGATCCAAGTCCTGATATTGATAGTTCAGTAAAAGAAGAGATTAAAATAACTGACTCTTCTCTACAATTTAAATTAACAAATGAACAGGCTCAAAAAGAAGCAAAAGAAAGAGGTCTTTATTTATTAAACCCTGATGATCCTAATTTCGAATACAGAAAATTATATGAGCCTAACGCTGTGACTCAAGAAGAAATAGAACTAATTGTTCGAAAAGAAAAAGGTAAACGAAAAGAAAAAGATATAGTGCAGAAAACGAGGTAAGCTAAATGGCTATTGTTCCTCTTAATCCCACCGAAGAAAATAATGAAGTAAGCTGGTACAAAGCTGGTGCAGCTGGAGTTGCATCTGGAGTCCTTAAAGTACCTGAAGGAATCTTTTCCTTGGCAGCAGAACTAATTGATCTAGGAGCTGATACAGATACAGCTGCCGATGTTGAAAGATTTTTTGATAAACTTAATCCATTTGAAGAAGTAGCTGAAGAAAGAGCTATTGGTAAATTAACAGAAGCTTTAGTTCAAATTGGTATACCAGGCGCATATGGTTTTAAATTAGGACAAAGATTAGCCAGTGGCGCTATTAAAGCAAAGAAAGCTGGTAAGTATGCTAACGTCGGATCTAAAAATTCCGTTAGAGCACAAGTTAAAGCCGATAGATTAAATCAAAAAGCAGGAATGAAAAGATTTGCTGCCGGTGTAATGGGAGGAGCTGCAGGAGAAACTTTTGTAGCTGACATAGAAGACATAGGTTCTTTTGGAGATATCTTTGACACTGGTCCAACACAATTAGATAGAGAAGAATGGACTGAAGGAGGCAGAGAAGATGCAGCGAGAAAATTATTAAATAGACTTAAGTTTGGATCAGAATCAATTTTAATTACACCATTTGTATTTGGCGCAACGACTGCAGCCAAGGGACTAGCACGACAAGGAAAAGATTTAGCTTATTCGAATTCCAAATTTTTAAGATGGGTAGATAAATATATTGGAATGCCTTTTAGACCTAGATCAGGAATGACCGAAGAAGTAGCTGAGTCTACGTGGCTAAAAGAAAATTTAATAGCTAAAGATCAATTGAGAGCAAAACAAATTGTAACTAATTTAACTAGAGAAGTCAGTAAAATATTTCCCGACATGCAGATCACTATGGATAAATCTTTATCTGGGGAAAAGACTGCATTCTTAAAAGAAATGAATGAACTTTTATTTGAGGGAAATATAAGAGAAGGAACTCTAGACGGAAAAAAATTAACTAAACTTTTAGACGGTTTAAAAGGAAAGAAAATAAGTAAAGATTCTAGGAAAAATATATTCGAGGGGTTAGATGCAGCCAGAAATGAATTTGCAAGATTAATAGAATTATTGGAAAAGAATACTAAAGGAGTGGTACTTAAAGACGGTGTAAAATCTATTAAAGAAATTCTTAAAGATAGATTCAATAAGTACATTGGTAATACATATAAAATATTTGAAGACAAAGGGATATTAGGTTTTAAAAAATATGGTCCTTCGGATGAGGCTATGGCTAATGCTGTTAATTTGTTTAGAAGAATGATAGCCAAAGATAGTGGTACAACCCTTTCTGCCAATAAACCTAATCAATATTATCAAGAAGCTAAAGAAATAGTAGATGATCTAGTTAAACAAGTGGCAGCTTCAAGTAAAAAACCTGGTCCTCTACCTGATCTTGCATACAGTCTTAAAACAGCACAGGGTCAAACGTTAAAAGAATTTGAAAAATATTCTTTTAAAGCAGCTAAAGGAAAAGGAAGTAAAGTCTTAAGAGAATTATTTGGAGAGATCCAAGACCCAAGATATTCTATTTTTAATGCTACGACTACGCTGTCAGCTATGGGAAGAATGACAAATTATTTAGACAATCTTTATAATACTAATAAAATGATACAGGCTCCTGTAGCAGCAGGGGGAAAAGGAGAACGAGGAGCTTTCTGGAACTCAAGACAAGAAGCAATGAAAGGAACGAATAACGTTCTCGATCCAAAGGATATTGTTTCATTGGATCCTTTAATGGGCAGACTTACAAGCTTTAAAGATGAAGTAGGAGAGAAATTACTTAATCCTTTAAAAGGAATGTATACCACACGAGCCATTTATAATGCTTTAGCAAATGCAAATGGAATAACAGGTGGATTAGCAGGTGTTGTTAGAGGAAGAAAGGACGCAAGTTCTGCTGAACAAATGACTATGTGGTTATATAGAAACTTTTTATTGGTACCTAAAGCCACAGCCCAACTTGCTAAAACAGTTCTATCAGTTCCAACTCATATTAGAAACTTTTTAAGTGCCGGTGCATTTGCTGGAGCTAATGGAATTCTTTTTGAAGGAATTAAAAATCCTAGAATGATGAAGGATGCATTTAGTTATGCATTAAATACTTCAGGGGTAGCTGGTTTACGTGGAAGAAAAGAAGCGTTCGAAGAATTATACAGAGAAGGAATTGAATACGGAGTATTTAATACTCAAGTTCAAATGTCAGATTTAAAAAACTTAATGAGAGATGTTAAGTGGGGCGCAGACATAGGAAATACCGATGCAATTCTAAGACCTATGTTGGCTAGACTTAAAGGAATGGGAGCCTGGGCTCAAGGGAAATATGTAGCTGAAGATGATTTTTGGAAAGGAACTACATGGTTTGTTGAAAGACACAGATATAGAAAAGCTTATGACAAAGCATTTGCCGAAGGTAAAATTCCTAGAAGAGTAACTGACAATGAAATTAAAGCTATAACAGCGAAGTTGGTTAAAAATAATGTTCCCAACTATGCATACGTGGGAGACTTTGTAAAAAATTCTAGAGTATTACCTTTTGGTAATTTCATGTCTTTCCCATCTGAAATGATTAGAACTACTGGAAACATAGCTGAAACAGCTATGAAGGAAATGAAACATTCTAAAGCTGTTAGAGGAAGCGATGTTACCCCTGTTGTCTGGGAGGTAGGAAAAGGATGGGTTAAGAATGATAACCCTCTTTATGAAATTGGTGCCATGAGATTAGCTGGAATGGCTACAACATTAACTGTGGTACCAACAGCAGTCGTTGAAGGAGCTAAAGCTTTATATGATGTAAGTGAAGATGAAATAAATGCAATGCGAAGATTTGTTCCTGAGTGGTCTAAAAATTCTACCTTAGTTCCTATACGTGATGATGAAACGGGAGAGTTAAAGTATATGGATTTCAGTCATACAAATGCTTATGACATTATTGCGCGACCATTTAGAACCATGTTTAATAATGTTAATGCTGGAACCGAAAATGGAGATACCCTTCTTAAATCTTTTATAACTGGTCTCGATGATGCAAGTGCTGAATTAATGAGCCCATTCATAGCTGAATCTATTTGGACTCAAGCAATGGGAGACATTATAATGAGAGGTGGTCGAACTAAAGATGGGAGATTACTTTATACAGATCAAACTTCAGCTGGAGATAAAGCAAGAATTAGAATAGCTCACGCTTGGAAAGCTATTCAACCTGGAGGAATTGCTCAATATAAAAGATTAGGACAATCGTTGTTCGAACTTCCAACTAAAAGAGGAAAATTCCTAGAGGGTAAAACACTAGGAATGAATGATGAAGTATTAGGTTTAATGGGATTAAGACCAATATCTATTGATCCGATGGACGCAATGGGTTTTAAAATTTCAAATTTTCAAAGTGGAATTAGAAATGCGCGAAGAGAATTTACGGGAGGCTTCTTTGGATTATTAAGAGGAGGTTCTATTGATCCAAATGATATTATAACAAGATATATTGCTTCTAATAAAGCAAGATTTGCGACTCAAAAAGAAATGTATAAAGATTTAGAAGCAGCCGGTATTCTTGGAACTAGTCGCTTAAACTTACTTAAAGCATTTAGAGAAAGACAAATGAGTCCTACTACCTTTAATAATTTAATGAAAGGTAAGTTCATGCCTTACTTCCCTTCAAAGGATATCATTGGAAGATTTAGAGAGATTGCACAGAACATAGGAGAACCCAATGCATTCTTACAAGCGCGATCAGAATTAAAAAATCTAGAGCAGGACTATAAAAATAATTTTAATTTAGCTGAGGGTTTTGCTACCGGGGGAGCAGTAGATGGAATTAAAAGTGATGATGCAATCACTGAAGCTCTTCCTGTTCTTAAAGCTATTGATAATGACTTAAATACCTTAAGCTTAGATGATGAATGGGACATTGATGTTAAAGATTATATTGTAGAAGAACAAGAAGAAATTGTTACACCACCCTTACCTCAAGCAGTCACATCAGCTCAACCTAATCCACAAACCATCACGCAGGGCCAAGCAATGCAAGGGGCTCAAACTAATTTATTACAAAGTGGATTGACACCAACGGAAGAAGCTTATTTAAGTAATGAAGAAAAAATAATGAGAAGAAAACAAAGAGGTATAATAACCTAATGGATATCAAACCTAAAACTACACGAGAGCATATTATATCCCTATATGGTCATATTAAAGGATTGAAGAAATCACAGTATCATATGCATAATGGAATTCATGAATTGGGTGGCAAGATAGACAAGATCTATTGGGTATTATTAGGCACGGTGGGGGCTGTGTCCTTAGTTCTTTTGGAAAGAGTGCTGGATATCAAGGGTATTATTTTTTAATTGTAAATTTTCATTTACAAATTCTTTACATACTTTACAAAAAATCTTAATTTTTTTATTGCACGTTGACTATAAGTAAATTAGTAGTCAATTATGGAAAAGCCAATGATAGGAACTGTAACTACTAACTGCGTCGTGCATGACGATACGCATGACTGGGGTGGTTAAATCCAGGCTTTTAATTCTTCGCCCATAATTTCTGTAGCAATATTTACTTTTTTTCTTAAAGCTTTTACAATTCTATCATCAACTGTATCTTCAGAAATTAAATCAATATAAGTCATAGGTTTTGTTTGACCGATTCTATCTATTCGGGCTTCTGATTGCTGACGTTTTTCTAAATCATACCCATTAGAAAAATAAATCATAGTACTCGCAGCTGTTAAAGTGATTCCATAACCACCGGTCTGCGTAGTACCTACAAAAAATCTGCACTTAGAATCTTCTTGAAATTTTTTAATGTTACGTTGTCTTTCATTATCTGGAGTTAAACCATAATAATCTACTACTGATCCTTCTCCATATTCTTTTACTAATGCTTTTATAATTCTTTGAACATCTTTTTGGTAATGAGACCATATAACCACTTTGCCTTCTACTTCATCTATTAAATCCATCAACTCATCTATTCTATTAGAGGGCAACTCTTGAATGCTTCCATCATCAGCAGTGAAATGACCACAAGTAATTTGATGCAAACGCATCAATTGAACAATAACCGTGTTCGTGGAAACAACTTTTCCATTAAGCATAGCAATGGCACTTTCTTTCATTTGTTTATAAACTCTATGCTGATCTGGAGTAAGACTTACAATTCGTTTCATAAATGTTTTCTTTGGTAAATCTAAACAGTCATCTTTTAAACATCTATAAGAAAAAGGTTTTAATTTTTCCGTGAGTTCTCCTAAGTGTCGGTAGCCTACTACAATATTAATAGAACGTGATCCAATATTAATACTTTTCATAACAGCATATCGGGAACGAAACGTATAAAAAGAATCATGCCCCAGGAGCCAAGGATCAAGAAATTGGCATTGAGAAAATAAATCAATGGGAGATTTAGTAATGGGAGAACCCGTTAAGATTCTTCTATACTTCGAATAAGGTCTTAACTTTAAAATATTTTTAGTTCGTTTAGCATTATGGGTCTTAATGGTAGTAGATTCATCAACAGCTATCATGGCTTTATGTGAAGCTAAAAATTTATACGCAAACTCAAAGCCCTTACTATAAGAAAAAGCTTCAACATTCATAATGAGAATATTAAAATCGGTTCCGGTTTTAAATACACTGTGTAATTTTTTTCTATATTCAGATGAATTATCTGAGGTTTTCCACAGGACTACATTTTTTTCAATGTGGTCAGCCATGTGGATAGGGATTTCATTTTCATACCAGGTTTTATAAACACCTTTAGGTGCAATCAAAAGGAGCCCATTTATCAACCCCTTATCATAAAGCATCGCTGCATTATCTATTAATACCTTGGATTTACCTGTACCCATTTCCATGAAATAGGCAAAGACTTCTTTATCCCAAGACATTTTTAATGCCTTTAATTGATGCTCATATGGCTTCGTTTTAAATTTATAAAACATATTTACTTTTACTTTCTAAAAATGTATATATAGTATGGAAAGCAAAAAGTCAAGATGAATACATACGAACCTAAAAGAACCGTCACAAATAAAGTATATTTAATCCAAGAGATACCGGGAACTACTCAAGGTCAACCTAAATATAATATTTTAGGCGCACAGAAATATGGCGACATTGTGACTTTATTACCTGAATATTCTCAAATGATATTATCCCCAGGCCCCTTAATACATAAACTTAGAACTCTTCTAAAGAACATTACATCTGAGGATTATCTTTTATTATCAGGGGATCCAGCTATTATTGGTGTAACATGTTCAGTGGTTGCCGATCTTACCAATGGAAAATATAAGCTATTAAAATGGGATCGTCAGGAAAAAACTTATTATCCTATAGAAGTCGATATTTATAAAAAATAAGATTGACAATTAAAATCCTCTAGTATATACTGTCTTTTATAAACTAAGATTAAATTAATAAATAAACATAGGAAAGAACATGAGTATAAATTTAAGACAAGATGCCCCATCACAAAGTGACGTGATTAATCCAGAAGAATTATCTGTAGAACTAGAGAAACTTTTGACGATTCAAAAAAATATTGAACAAAAAGAACAAGAAACCAAAGAACTTAAAGAGGATGAAAAAATTCAATCGGGAATTGTAATTCCTCAAATAATGGAACGAATGAATTTAAGTACTTTAAAACTTAAAGATGGTTCAGAAGTTTCTGTTAAAAAAATTTTTGGTGCTTCAATTAAAGCTGATAAAAAAGTTGAAGCAATTAACTGGCTTCGAACAAACGAACTAGGCGATATTGTGAAAAATGAAGTAACAGTAACGTTTGGTAAGGGCGAAGATAACAAGGCGCAGCAATATGCTACCCTTGCGAGGGGGCAGGGCTATGAACCTCAACAAAAAGTTGGAGTGCACCCTGCAACTCTCAGATTAGTTTTGGAAGAACGTAAATCAAATAGTAAAGATATTCCGGAGGAATTTTTTAATACATTTGAAGGTGCGCAAACCAAAATTAAAGGTAAAAAATAGACTACTAAACTAATAAACTAACAAAGGAGTAAATATGAATAGTCTAGTCGAAAAGAAAAACAGTGGTTCTCTTGCTGTAGTTAATCTAAGAGAAGACTCAAGAAAAGGATCTGAGGAAATAAAACAAGAGGATGTATCAACACCTCTTTTAAAAATTCTTCATCAACTTTCTCCTGAGTGTAATGAAAGAGATCCTAAATATGTAAAGGACTCTAAACCAGGAATGATCTACGCTAGTTCACTTGGCAAACTGATAGATGGGGAAAAGGATGGGCTTAATATAGTAATTGCTCATGCTCACACTAGATATCCAGAATGGCAAGAGAGAGGCGATAGTGCTTCTGCTCCAGTTGGAACGCATATTAATATTCCAGGAGATGCAGTAGAAGAACGTAATGGTAGATACAGATTACCTAATGGTAACTATGTAGAAAAGACAGCATATTTCTATGTAATTATTGTAATGGGTAGTGAGTATAGACCTGCTGTTATTCCTATGAGGTCATCAAATCTTTCTCCAGCGAGAGAGTTAAATAATTTGATAACCAATTTAAGAGTGACTGATAGTAAAGGTACCTTTCAACCAGCTTCTTATTCAGCATTGTTCAACTTAAAAACAGTTGGCAAAACTGCAGGAAGTAAAAGTTGGCATGTGTATAGACCATCTAAAGTGAAGATGCTAAACACAGAGGTTCAAGCAGAAGCAGACTTGTATAGAGCTGCATCCGAGTTACAGAAATCTGTAGCTAAAGGAACGGCTAAACCTAAATACGATAAACCTCAGTCCACTGAAGGAATTGTCTAATTCTCGAAAGAGAGTGGTTGCAACAAGGGCGCTGAAGCGAGAGTGGAAGCGCCCTAAAACTTATGAGAGAATTTATAAAATATTTTACAGGCTTAAAACGTAACTATGGTTATTGCAATGTTAATAAAGGATACAAAGATGAATCAGGGAAAATTAGATTTGATGCAAAAGATTATGGTTGGGCGAAGCGTCCAATAAATGATCAAGATTATATTGATCATTTAGAAGGAAAAAAATCAATAGGAATTCAACCGTGTGATGATAAAGGTTTAGCTATCTTTGGGGCCATCGATATTGATCCAAAAAATTATACAGATTTTAGTCCAGAAAAATATTTAAAAATAATTGAGACAAAAGAATTACCCGTCATCCCAGTTAAATCTAAAAGTGGGGGACTTCATATTTATGTATTTACCAAAGACAGAGTAAAAGCCAGTGAGATTAGAGAATTTTTAGAAAAATTATTATTTGTTTTTGGCCTTCCAGCTAAAACAGAAATCTATCCTAAACAAACTTCATTAGAAACTACAGAAGGAAAAAGGTCTTCCGGTAATTTTATTAACATTCCTTATTATAATAAGAACGATAGAGTGGCAGTCGATACCACCAATCAAGAAATTGGCTTTGATACCTTTATGAAAGCAATTGAATTAAATGCTCAGACATCGGAAACTTTAAAAAATTTTGGAGTAACCCTTATAGAAAAAGCTTTAAAAGAAGAATCCCAGGAATTTAAAGAAGGTCCTCCATGTTTAGGAATTATTTGTGGTGGACTAGAAAAAAATAATACCAAACTAAAGGATGAAAGAGATAGATTTTTATATAATTATATGGTGTTCGCCAAGAAAAAATACCCAGATACCTGGGAAGAAAAAGTATTAGAAGGAGCCAGGAAGTATATTCAATACGATAAAATATGGGGGGATAGTAAGGTTGAAAAGAAAATAAAAAGTTGGAAAGGAGATACGGCTGGATACACTTGTTATGAAGACCCTATTCAGGGTCATTGTGTTAAGCCAACATGTTTACGTAGAAAATATGGAATCGGAAAACAATTAAATTCAGAGTGGCCAGAAATTATAAGTGTTACTAAAATAGATTATCGTCCTAATCCGAAATATGATTTGAGTGTTAAACTTCCAACTGGAAAAATAAAATTAGTCCGAGCAAAACATGTAAAACAAATTATAGAACAAAGAGAATTAAAAGCTTTAATCGCTGAACATACTCCAATAGTTCCTCCCCCTATTAAAGCAAGAGATTTTCAGGATATAGTAAGCTCTCTGTGGGCAGAAATGAATGTGGAAATACCTGATCCAGCTTCTCAACCGGTGGGAATTTTATTCAGATTAACTAGAGATTATTTAAATGACGTACGAGCAACCACTTATAATTCTTTTAAAAGTGGAGGAGTCTTCGTCGAAGATGAAAAAGCTTATTTTGTTTTTAATAAATATTATGAAGAACTTAAACGACATGAATGGAAAGTGGATGAAGCTGAAACACGTACAATGGTCTATGAAATATTTAAAGGAAAAGCTACACAAAAAAGAATTAAAGATTCTAATCCCGTAAGATGTGTCGCAGTCGATATGGAACAATTTTTAGAAGATGAGCCTCCTATAGAAATTTTAGAATTCGAAGATAAAGATGACATCGTATAAATTTTATGGACCTCCAGGTACAGGTAAAACTCATAGATTAATTAGTCGGGTTAAGGCTTATGTTCGAACTGGAGTTCCTCTCCATAAGATTGGATACTTTGCTTTTACAAGAAAAGCAGCCAAAGAAGCACGAGAAAGAATTGGAGAAGATGAGAAAAAAATTCCTTACTTTCAAACATTTCATTCTTTTGCTTATCATCAATTAAATTTGCAGGAAGAAAATATTATGCAACCCTATCACTATGAAGATTTAGGTAAACGATTAGGGATTAGAGTGAACTATGTTGATAAATTTAATGATGAAGAAACTCATTTTTTAAATCATAAAGACCCTTATTTTCAAATCATTGGAAAATCAATGAATAGAGATAGTATTCTTCGAGAGGAATTTGACAGAAATGATCATGATAGAAAGATTATTAATTGGGGAACCCTAAAACATATTTATGATAACTATATTAAATATAAAAATAAAAGCCGACTCCATGATTTCAATGACATTATAAAACAAGTTATAGCTAAAGAAGATAAACTTCCCACCTTTAAAGCCATCTTTATAGATGAAGCGCAGGACCTTTCCCCCCTTCAATGGAAACTCTATGATGTTTTAAAAAAACGTACGGAGAATATATATTTAGCTGGAGATGATGATCAAGCTATCTTTGCCTGGGCTGGAGCTGACGTCAAAAGATTTATTAAAGAACAAGTAGATAAAGAAACAGTATTAAAATATTCTAAAAGAATTTCTAAAAGTGTCCAGGAACAATCGGAACTTCCCGTGAGTCGAATATCAGGCATCAGGAAACACAAAGTTTATCTCCCCCGAAATCAAGAAGGCTCTTCACAATATATTACCGAACTTAACCAAGTAGATTTAACTCAAGGGAAATGGTTGATTTTAACCAGAAGAAAAGATACTTTGCTGCAATTGATGAAAGAATTAAATAAAAGAAATTTATATTTTGAAACTAAAAAAGGAAAAAGTTTTAAGGTACGTCTATATAAAGCAGCTGTTAATTATACTAAGTGGACAATGAATGAATTACTCGAGGCTAAGGAAATTACAGATATTCAAGATTTTATTCCAGGTACTAAGTGGGATAATAAAAAACCTTGGTACGAAGTTTTCACTAAAGCTTCCGATAAAGAAGTTACTTATATACGAAGTATGTTAGAAAATAATGAAAGACTAAGTGAACCGGCTAGAATTTTTTTATCCACTATTCATGCCATCAAAGGAGGAGAAGAAGATAATGTAATTTTAAGTTTAGAGTTGGGAGATAAAATAATTAAATCTATGAAACGAAGTAAAGATCGAGCAGATGAAGAACATCGGGTATGGTATGTAGGTATAACACGAGCCAGAAATAATTTATATAAATTAAAAGCAAAAATAAATAGGAAAGGATACCCATTATGAGCAGTAAAGTCTGGGATAAACAACACGGAGGATCCCATTATCAGAAATATAAAATTCAACCAAGCAAGTTTGTGGTGGAGAATGAGTTGCTTTATCCTGAGGGATGCGCTATAAAATATATTATTCGCCATCGCGATAAAAATAAAAAGGAAGACTTATTGAAAGCCATACATTTTATAGAAATGATTATTGAAAGAGATTATCCAGACACAGTTAGCTTTGATGAAGATGCCCTTAAAGATAAAGATAACTCATGGGGGATAATAACTAAATGAAATGTTTTTATTGTAATGCCGACGTTAGATGGAACAATGATTTTGATACAGAGGATACTCGTCCAGATTCAGATCATGATATTGTAAGTATGTATAACTGCGATAAATGTGATACTTGGTATGAAGTATTTCATCAAAAGAAAAAAACTTCTGGGAAAAGTAAATGATATTACCTTCTACGGAATGGGTTGCTCATACCGAGCATCCTGATTTACGATCATTTGATGAAATTGCAATCGATTTAGAAACTCGAGATCCTTCTTTAAAATCAAAGGGTTCCGGCGTTTTAAGAAATGAAGGAGAAGTAGTAGGAATTGCTGTAGCTGTTTCAACTGGGTCGTGGTATTTTCCCATAGCTCATAAAGAAGGACCCAACTCTAATAGGAAAAAAACTTTAGAATGGTTTAAAGACATCTTAGAATGTCCAGCCACAAAAATATTTCACAACGCCATGTATGACGTGTGTTGGATAAAAAAGTTAGGTTTAAAAATCAATGGTTTAATAGTGGATACCATGATCGCTGCTTCCTTATTAGATGAAAATAGATTTTCATATACCCTTAATACTTTATCCTGGCATCATTTGAATAAGGGAAAAAGTGAAAAGGCTTTAATAGCAGCAGCAAAAGAAAGAGGACTCGATGCAAAAAAAGATATGTGGCAACTTCCAGCGATGGAAGTAGGAGCTTATGCAGAAAAAGATGCTGAACTAACTTTACAGTTATGGCAAAAATTAAAAAAACAAATTATAGAAGAGGACTTACAGAATATTTTTAATCTGGAAACTGATCTTTTTCCTTGTCTGGTTGACATGAAATTTCTCGGAGTGAGAGTGGACGTTCAAAGAGCTCATGAATTGAAGCGACAACTAACATTACAAGAAGAAATGTTACTCCACAAAGTAAAAACAGAAACAGGAATAGATGTTCAATTATGGGCAGCAGCATCGATTGCCAAAGTTTTTGACAAACTCCACCTACCTTATGACCGTACTGAAAAGACAAACTCTCCTTCATTTACTAAAAATTTTCTTTCGACTTGTGAACATCCGTTAGTCAAGATGATAGCAGAGGCTAGAAAAATAAACAAGGTTAATACTACCTTTATTGATACCATTTTAGAACATGAATATGGAGGAAGAATACATGCAGATATAAATCAGATTCGCTCGGACGAAGGGGGAACTGTAACTGGAAGATTCAGTTATTCTAATCCGAATCTACAGCAAATTCCTGCCCGTGATCCAGACACCGGACCTCTAATCCGATCTCTCTTTCTTCCAGAATCAGGTTGCCAGTGGGGTTGTTTTGATTACTCGCAACAAGAACCAAGATTGGTAGCACACTACGCATTAAAATTTAAATTAGCTTCTGTTAATCCTATTGCCGATTCTTATGATAGTGATCCCAGCACAGACTTTCATAAGATTGTAGCTGATATGGCAGAGATACCTAGAAACCAAGCTAAGGTTATTAATCTAGGATTGTTTTATGGAATGGGGAAGGCCAAACTTCAAGCAGAACTTGGTGTAAGTAAAGATAAAGCGAATGAATTATTTAATCAGTATCATACTAAAGTTCCTTTTGTAAAACAATTAATGAATCAAATCATGAATATTTCTCAGGACAAAGGAATAATAAAAACTTTATTAGAAAGAAGATGTAGATTTCCTAAGTATGAACCTATCCTAAGAGGAAACGATTGGGGTAAGTATGTTCCAGCCGAAGACCATGAGAGAATGTTGGAACTGCAAGAGATGGGCGAATTTTTAAAAGACGAAGAGGGAAAAATTTTAAAAGACAAAGATAACAAACCCCGAAAAAATTATTGGCATAAAAATAGTTTCCGAAGAGCATTTACATACAAAGCTCTTAATAAATTAATTCAAGGTTCAGCTGCAGACATGACTAAGAAAGCTATGTTGGATTTATATAAAGCTGGTATAACTCCTCACATACAAGTTCATGATGAATTGGATATCTCAGTTAAAGATGATAACCAGGCCAAAGAAATAATTAAAATTATGACTAAAGCAGTTGATCTTGAAGTTCCCAATAAAGTAGACTATGAATCGGGTCCCAATTGGGGGTCAATAAAATGACCTATAGTTTTAAAAACCATAATAGGGGAGACGTCACAAATTTAATTATGGCTATCAATACCATAGGAAAAGATTTAGTGGGTTTAGAGTTGGGAGTTTTGCAGGGGGAAAGTTTCATGACTATTCTTCACAACTGCAGTATAAAAAAATTATATGGTGTAGATCATTGGAAAGGATATTCCGATTATCTTAGCGCAGCACCCACTGGAAAGCCTGTGTACACTGTATCTCCTGAACAGTCGGAATATAATAAACTAACTGCTCTTCATAGAATTAAATATTCGGGGATGAAAGATAAGGTTACCATAATTGAAGCAGATTCCCTAGAAGCTGTAAAACAAATACCAGATAAAAGTTTAGATTTTATATTTTTTGATGCCATGATGAACGAAGACCAAACTTATACAGAAGCTTTAGCTTATTATCCTAAAATAAAATCGGGAGGATATTTTATGGGGGATGATGCTTTTTGTCATCAACAAGTCATTATGCCTTTGACCCGAGTATTAAAATACTATAAAAACATCAATCCTATTATTATCTATGGGCGTTGTTTTATGTTTAAAATATAGATATAATAAAACAAAACGGAGGAAACTATGGAAAACATAAAAGTGAAACTTCAACAATGGTCTCTATTATATAGAGAATATATTGTTGGTTTTATCGTTGGTCTAATTGTAGGCGCCATTATATTCTAATGAATTATCATGGCTTACCTGAATGCGAACATCCCTGTGACTTATGCACAGATCAGGAGAGAATATCTCTATGATCTTAAGAAGCATCACGGGGAAGTTGAAGACTGCATTATCTTTGGGTTGGCAAGTATTACAGGACGTCCGATCCTCTTTCATGCTATTATGGAAAACGGTGCTGTGTTCTATCGTTTACCTATTTCAGCCTTCATACAAAGGGGATTTGACGTCAAAGAAGTTCCTAGGATGCGACTGGACGAGTTGGAGCTTTGGAATTGTTTTAGTTACTATCCTGCTGTTACTTCTTATGACATCTTAGATGCCCAATCAGGGAAATTTTTTGGAAAAGATAAAAAACTCCACCCAGGAGCGTATCTTTTTACTGTTGACTGGGCCCACCCAGAGAGTAATATAATAGATACAGATCATTCTGAGATTCCACACGAACATAAGTGTGCACATATATTAGCCTTAGATAATGGTAATTATGCAGCTCAACCTAATAATAGAATTCTTTGGGACATACCATCGTTCACAGTAAAAAACGAAGTTCCCGATTGGAAGGTTCAGACTTCAGAATGGAATGTAGAAGATACGCGTAAATGGAGAACTGAAGATACAGATAATTTCTTTTACGAAATTGAGGAGAAGAAAAATGATTAAATGTAAACAATGTGGACATGATTGCCATTGTGATCCAGACTCTTGTAAGGATGGATGCATATGTGTAGATTGTAATTGTAAAAAAAATAAACAGGAGCAACCAGTGAAAAAAACTATTTGGAAAAAATTTGTAGATTGGTTATTTGCGTGGCAAAAATGATAAATGACAAAATTATCGCCACACTCCTTACTATTCTCCTTGCTCTTGGAGGATGGACGCTTTCACGCACCTTCTCCCTCTCCCAAGATATGGTCCTTATCAAGGAAAAAGTATCACAATTGGAGGAAAAAATTGATAGCAAGTTTAAAAAGAAAAAGAAGAAAAAAAAGAAAGCCAACTGAAAAAGCAATACAGGCTTTGATAATTGGCCTAGTGTTGGCTCTGGTACTTTTAGCTGGATGTAATTACAAAATGGTTCCATCCGAAACAAAAATAGAGTATGGTACCACAGAAACAGACTCTAAGAATAATAAGCTGCAGCAAAAGCAGTCTATTACTCAGACCTGGAAATGGAAACAACAATGATTGAAAAATTAATGACAATGCTAGTGGGAATTTTGTTGGCGTTAGCCGGATGGAGTCTTTCTAGAACTTTTGAACTTTCTACTATCCAGGCAGTGCATGAAGATAAAGTACAGAGAATTCAAGCACAAGTTTTAAAACTAGAAGATCAGATGGATAAAATGATGGACTCTGATGAAGAGATCATGGACCAACATAAAAAATTATTTGAAGCTCTAGAATCAAATCAACCTTCAACAGGATATAGTTATAACTAATGAAAAAATTATTATTAATCTTATCCTTACTTGCATTCACTTCCTGCGTTGCAGTGGGACCAAAATGTACTTACACACAAGAAGGAACAAAAATTGAGTCTTGGGTTTGGGTTTTTCATGGTGGAAAACCGGCTGATGTAGACAAAATGAATTGTAACTAATTATGGAACTAGCAAAAGCAAGAAGCACTGAAGAAATTATTAAAGACATTAAAGCTACTTTAGAATCTAAAGTAAAAGATAATGTGGCAGTTCATGGAGGAGAGATTAATTTTCTTTCTTATGAAAAAGGTATTGTAAGACTACAAATGGCTGGAGCGTGTTCAGGCTGTGCCATGAGTAAAAAAACTCTTCAAGAAGGTGTAGAAAGATTACTTACTCACTATGTTCCTGAAGTAATAGGTTTATTAAGTGAAGATGATCATGAAGCCAAACACAAAGGTTACACACCTTATTTTCCAAAGGAATTAAATGTCTAATAAACCCTTATCAATTTCAGACGAAGCAAAAGTTCAAATGCCGATGAAAACGGTAGCCTCACTGATCGCGATGGTCGCGATTGGAACCTGGGCATATTTCGGAATCATTGAGTCGCAAAATCGGATGGAGACAACTCTAAAATTAATGGAAACCGATGTGGTCGAAAATACGGAATTCCGTATCAAGTGGCCGAGGGGGCAACTGTAGGCAGTCTTCCGGCTGACTCAGAACAATTTATGATGATCGAGGATCTTTACAAGACCACCGACAAATTAATTAAACATATTGAGTCTATGGCTTTGAATAAAGTCAACATAGAATTTTTAACAAAACAAATGGAAAAAGTTTTAGAAGATATTGAAGAATTAAAAGATGCTAGTAGAGATATGCATTATAAAAATGGAAACAAGGAGATATTTTGACCGAGGTTGTTTTTGCCCTACTGATGTTTATAAACGGAGAAATTAAGGAACACCGTATCCAACCCTCGATGGGAATGTGCCTTCGTGGGAAACGTGAAGCAGAGAGAACCTACAGTGAAACTGTATCTTATAAATGCATTAAGACTAAGGCTGAAACTGAGATATATATGGGCGAAAAAAGTATTAAAAAAATAATCCTTGAATAAAAAGAAGAGAAAGAATAAAAAGACAAATCCAATAGCCAGATGGTTAAGATTAAGACGGTATAGGATGCTTGTAATGAAAAACAAGAAAAAGTATAATAGAAAGAAAATAAAAAATGATTTTAGTAGGGATAGGGAAAGCTAATCATGACGAAAGTATTGCAGCCTGGATTGATGGTAAGGTTAAATATTTAAAACATGAAAGAGACTCAAATATAAAACATAATCAAGCCCCTGAAAAATGGTATTATGAAACTCTTCTTCGATGGGGAATAAATTTAAAAGATATAAAACGTCTGTATTATACAGATAGTGGAAGAATGGGAACGCGTTTTCCCTTAAATGGCAAATTAAGCCAAACCACCTATGCTCCTACGCCTTATTCTCCTGATAATTTTATCGAAATTTGTGTTGATCATCATTTAGCTCACGCC
>Ga0208919_1000743_pt1 | contig 20588 bp, 19 predicted proteins | sample 4_EtaG_FD_184076 | JGI IMG/M metagenome (GOLD analysis project Ga0208919, IMG submission 184076) | Marine viral communities from the Subarctic Pacific Ocean - 4_ETSP_OMZ_AT15127 metaG (SPAdes) (version 3) | ecosystem: Environmental > Aquatic > Marine > Oceanic | place: Pacific Ocean | collected...
CAGACACCGAGATCGCCGCCAACGGCGTGCCGTGCTCATCAAACACACAGGCGGCCACGCAATGCAGGCCTATGGCATGCTCTTCACGGTCGCAGGCAAAGCCTTGGGCACGAATCTGCTCCGTTTCCATTTGAAGTGTGTCGGATTGATAGAGCGTATTGGCGGTCACTCTTGCCAACTCGCTGCCATCCAGCAGTTTGGCGCGCTCATCATCGGGCATCCACGCTAGCAGCGCTTTACCTACGCCGGAGGCATGCAGCGGCGCGCGGGAACCTAGGCGGGTGATCATACGCATCATTTGCGGTGATTCATGCTGCGCTAAAAATACCGCCGTGACCCCATCGCGAATGCCCAAATTAGCGGTCTCGCCGGTCTCAGCGGTTAAACGGCGTAGAAAAGGGCGACTTGTGGCCACCACGTCGCGGGCTTCAAGAAAGCTATTGCCGATACGGAAGGTTTTGACATCGATGCGCCATAGGCCTTGCTCGTTCTCCTGGGTCACAAACCCCTGACTCTGCAAGGCTTGCAGCAAGCGGTGGGTGGTAGAGGGCGCCAACTCAGCCATCTCCGCCACATCTGAAAGTGCTAAACCAAGCGGGCTGGCCGCAAGGTACTCCAACAGCGTTAAGCCACGCACCAACGACTGGCTATGGCCTCCGCTAGCTTTGGCGGTACTCGCCGGACGACCGACCGTCCTGCGTTTGGCTTCACTCACTTGGCTTTCTCCAAATAGGCACTGCTAAAAGACGCTCCCAAAAGCGCTCCTACTACTTACTAAAAGCGCCCTTGCTGACGGCGCCTTCCCTAAAATACAAAGGGCGTCAGGATAACGTGACAACATGGCAATTGTCGCGTTTACGGAAACGAATTCCATTCATTCAGCGATGGTTCCAGCGCGGTAGCCGCTTAGCTATAAACGCATCGATCCCCTCGCTCACATCCTCGGCTAACATATTGCAGGCCATGGTTTTCCCGGCAAAGGCGTAGGCTTCGTCGAGCGGCATGCTCAACTGACGGGCAAACATGGCTTTTCCGGTACGCACCGCAACGGCGCTTTTAGCGCAGATACTGGTGGACAGGGCTTCAATTGCTTCGTCCAGCGCGTCATCATCTGCCACGCGGTTAATCAACCCCCACTCAGCGGCTTGATCAGCACTGATAAACTCCCCGGTAAGCAGCATCTCCATGGCGTGTTTACGCGCAACGTTGCGGGAAAGTGCTACCGCTGGAGTAGAACAAAACAGGCCAACATTGATGCCGGAAACAGCAAAGCGTGCGCTGCGCGCCGCCACCGCCAGATCACAGCTCGCCACCAGTTGGCAGCCCGCAGCGGTGGCTATGCCCTGCACTTTGGCGATGACCGGCACAGGCAAGTGCACAATGGCCTGCATCACTTCGCTACAGCGGGCAAACAGCGCTTGATAGTAGGCTTTATCGGGGTTGGCACGCATCTGCTTCAGATCATGCCCGGCGCAGAAGGCTTTGCCTTCGGCGGCAAGTACCACACAGCGCACGCTGCTATCGTCGGCAATTTCGGCTAACGCGTCGTGAAGCGCTTGCAACATGGCTTCCGAGAGCGCGTTAAAGCGCTCTGGCGCGCTCATCGTCAGCGTTGTGACGCCTTGCTGGTCAAAACGTTGTAGGAGGGAGGCCGTTGTGGAAAGGTCATCAGTGGTGATGGGCATGGTGAACTCCTGAGGTTGAGTAACACTTTGCCCATCAGTCTAGCGCACAAGCTTTACGTACGTTTTTGTTTAAAAATCTTACCTACAAGTGCGCTACTTCATTTTTTCATTAGGCGGGTGTCACGGCCTAAGGGGTGCGGCTCGCCGCGCTGTTTGGCTAAATCGATTTGGCGTTGGCGCTCACGGGCCGCCGCGCGGGTCTTCTCCGGCAACGAGTCGATGCAGTGGGGGCAGCTAATCCCTGGCTCGTAAGCAGAAGACTGCATATCCTCGGCGGAGATCGGCATGCGGCAAGCGTGGCACTGCTCGAACTCGCCTTTGCTTAAGTCGTGGCGCACCGTGACCCGGTTATCGAACACAAAGCACTCACCGCGCCACAGCGACTGCTCTTCCGGGACTTTTTCCAGGTAGTTCAGCACGCCGCCTTTTAAGTGGTAGACCTCTTCAAAGCCTTCTTTAAGCATAAAGCTGGAGGCTTTTTCACAGCGGATGCCGCCGGTGCAGAACATCGCTACTTTCTTATGTTTTTCCGGGTCGTAGTGCTCGCGCACGTACTCAGGAAACTCTCGGAAAGTGGTGGTTTTAGGATCGATCGCCCGCTCGAAGCTGCCAATCGCCACTTCGTAATCATTGCGGGTATCGATCACCAGTACTTCCGGATCGGCAATGATGTCGTTCCAGTTTTCCGGCTCGACGTAAGTGCCCACGGTATCGTTAGGGTCGATATCCGGCACGCCGAGGGTGACGATTTCTTTTTTGAGTTTGACCTTGGTGCGGTAGAACGGCGTTTCGTCACAAAAAGACTCTTTGTGATCAATATCAGCCAAGCGTGGGTCAGCAGTCAGCCAAGTCAACAGTGCGTCGATACCTTCGCGACTACCCGCCACCGTGCCGTTAATGCCCTCTTTGGCGAGCAGCAGCGTGCCCTTTACATCGTTATCGAGCATGGTTTGGCGCAGCGGTTCGCGCAGCGCTTCAAAGTCATTGAGGGTGACAAATTTGTACAGCGCAGCGACCACAATGGGCGGCGTTTGAACAGTTACTGACATGCAAAACTCCTGGTAGTCACCCTCGCAAAGGGCGGACCGGGTTAGAAGAGGCCAGGATTTTACTCGAAAGCTAACCAAAAGTTTAGCGCTGGCAATCACATTTAATACATCGATTTATTCGACAGGAACGTGCAGAAAGCTTCACCCCACGGAGCGTCAGTAAGGCGTATATTGTCATTATTCAATCTCACGCAACCTGCGGAGCACACCATGATTATTCGTCGTTCAAACGAGCGGGGCTACGCCGACCACGGCTGGCTGCGTTCTTTCCATACCTTTTCCTTTGCCAACTACGTTGACCGCAACCATATGGGGTTCCGCGCTCTGCGCGTGATCAATGAAGACCGCGTAGCGGGCGGCCATGGTTTTGGCGCCCATCCTCACCGGGATATGGAGATCATCTCCTATGTGCTTGAAGGTGAGATGGAGCACAAAGACAACATGGGCAATGGCGAGGTGATGCGCCCGGGCGATGTGCAGCGCATGTCGGCGGGCACCGGCGTGCTGCACAGCGAGTTTAATCACTCCAAGGAGAACGGGCTGCACTTCCTGCAGATCTGGATTGAACCCAAGCAGCTCGGCATTAAACCCAGCTATGAGCAAAAGGCTTTTCCTAGCGCTGAGCGTCAAGGGCAATGGCGTTTAGTGGCTTCTGAAGAAGGCCGCGACGGGTCTGTGAGCATCAACCAGGATGTGAACCTTTACGCGGGTTTGTTTAACGCTGGCGAACAGGCAACAGCGCCGCCTTCGCGCTACGCTTGGCTGCATGTGGTGAACGGCGAAATGGAGATTAACGGTGAGACGCTGAGCGCAGGCGACGCCGCGGCGTTCCAACCGGATGAGGCGATAAACCTTACCGGCAAGGAAGCAGGCGAAGTGCTGCTGTTTGATCTTGCTTAAAGACCGAACCTACTAAACTGCCTAAACCGAAACGGCGCCTCGCAAGAGGCGCCGTTTTTACAGCCAACTTATTTAACCAATTGCGTTAGCTATTTTGCGCCGAGTAGAGCGCACGAATTTTCAGCGTGTGATCCACTTGCTTCAATGCTTCCAGCGCCTGGGGGCCGTAGGCTTTATCTACATCAATGACCACATAACCGACTTTTTCATTGGTCTGCAGGTATTGACCGGAGATGTTGATGTCATTTTCAGACAGCACGCGGTTAATCTGCGACAGCACGCCCGGTACGTTATCGTGAATATGCAGCAAACGGTGCTTGTCCGGGTGAGCGGGCAGCGCCACCTCGGGGAAGTTGACCGAGGTCACGGTGGTGCCGTTATCAGAGTAAGTAATCAGCTTTTCTGACACTTCGATACCGATATTCTCCTGAGCTTCCAGGGTAGAGCCACCGATATGTGGGGTCAGAATCACATTCTCCAAGCCACGCAGCGGGCTCTCAAACTCTTCTTCGTTGCCTTTCGGCTCTACCGGGAAGACGTCAATCGCCGCGCCGTTGAGATTGCCCGCTTTAAGCGCTTCGGCAAGCGGTTCGATTTCAACGACGCTACCGCGGGAGGCATTAATAAAGATCGCACCGGGCTTCATGGCAGCGATCTCTTTTGCGCCGATCATCCAGCGGGTAGAGGCAAGGTCAGGCACGTGCAGGCTAATGACATCGGAACGACCCAGCAGCTCTTCAAGGCTTGCTACCTGGTTTGCATTACCCATACCCAGCTTGGCGATGACATCATAGTAAATGACGTTAAAGCCCAGCGATTCGGCCAGCACCGAAAGTTGCGCACCGATGCTGCCGTAGCCAACGATACCCAGCGTTTTACCGCGCGCTTCGTGGGAGTTCTTCGCTGACTTCAGCCAGCCACCCTGGTGAGCGCGGGCGTTTTTCTCTGGGATACCGCGCAGTAGCATAATCGCTTCTGCCAGCACCAGCTCGGCCACCGAACGGGTATTGGAGTACGGCGCGTTAAATACCGCGATACCGCGGGTGAGGGCAGCGGTTAAATCGACCTGATTGGTGCCGATACAGAAACAGCCAACGCCGACTAGCTTCTCTGCCGCCTCGAACACGCGCTCCGTTAACTGGGTGCGGGAACGAATACCAATGAAGTGAACATCGCGGATCTTTTCGATCAGCGCATCCTCATCAAGGGACGTCGGCAGGTGCTCAATATTGGCGTACCCTGACGTGTGAAAATTGTCCACCGCACTTTGGTGGACGCCCTCGAGTAGCAGGATCTTGATCTTGCTCTTGTCCAGGGACGTTTTGGCCATGGCTGAATCAACCTCTATGGTCGGCGGCATGCGCCGTGTATCGGTTCACGGGAGGCGCATATCGTAGCACAGCCCGCATCGTTCAGGCCGGGTGTGAATGATGAAAAGTCTGCGTGGTGACAATGAATGGATCGCAAGTCGCGCAACAAGCTGTATTGAAGAGGGCAGACGCCGCCCCCCAGCCTCGGTGTATACTGTGGGCTTATTTTAAAAATACCGGTTTACAGGCACCCCCCAATGAGTGACACGACATCACCCCCACAGGACTTTGCCGCGACGGTTGAGCAACTCGAAACCATCGTTGAACGTCTCGAGTCAGGCGAGCTCTCATTGGAAGATGCACTGACCGCGTTTGAACAGGGCGTGCGGCTGACCCGCGATGCCCAGCAGCGCCTGGATAGCGCCGAACTCAAGGTGCGGGCGCTGAGTGAAGATAGCGAAGGACGTTTAAACGTAACGCCCTTTACTGGCCCCGACGACCCTAAGGATGCGGCCGAGGATGAGAGCAAGGAGACGCCCCCATGGTAGCCATGCAGCCTAGCCAGCTTGCCACCCTGCGTCAGACCAGCAATGCCCGCGTAGATGCCACCCTAGCGGCGCTGTTTGATAACCGCCCAGCGGTAGCGCCACGCCTCGAGGCGGCAATGCGCCATGGCCTGCTGGCCGGCGGCAAACGCCTGCGACCGCTACTGGTGTATATGGCTGGTCAGGCACTCGGTGCTAAAGACGATGCTCTGGATGCCCCCGCCGCGGCCATTGAGCTAATCCACGCTTACTCGTTGATCCATGATGATCTTCCAGCCATGGATGACGACGACCTGCGTCGTGGTCAGCCCACGGTGCATAAAGCCTTTGATGAAGCGAGTGCGATTCTGGCCGGAGACGCCCTGCAGGCGCTGGCCTTCGAAGTGTTGGCCAGCAATGCGCACCCCCGGCTGAGCCATTTGGTGCACACCCTGGCCTCCGCCTCTGGCCGTGATGGCATGGTGGCAGGGCAGGCGCTAGATTTAGACGCCGTCGGTGATCACCCGGATGTCGATGCCCTGGCCCATATGCACGCCCATAAAACCGGCGCACTGATCGTCGCTGCAGTGCGTTTGGGCGGCCTGGTAGCCGTCGACGACGATGACCCGCACTTAGACGCGCTTACTCGCTACGCCCGCGCCATTGGTCTAGCCTTTCAGATTCACGACGACATCCTAGATGTGACCGGCGATACCGTTACCCTAGGCAAAACGTCAGGCGCCGATGCCGCACGCGCCAAGCCCACCTACCCCAGCCTGCTGGGGTTAGCGGGTGCTCAACGCAAAGCGCACAGCCTGATTGACGAGGCCATTGCCGCACTCGCCCCATTAGGCGAGCGTGCTGCACCGCTGGCCGACTTAGCCCACTACATGATCGAGCGCGACCACTAAAGATGCCCATGAAGCTGTTCGACGAAATCCCCCGCGAGCGCCCAACGACGCCGCTGCTCGACTCCTTTGACCACCCCGCCGCGTTGCGGGCCATGAATGCCTCCCAGCTCGCCCAACTGGCCGACGAGCTACGCGCCTACCTGCTCTATAGCGTGGGTGTTTCCGGCGGTCACTTTGGCGCTGGGCTCGGCGTGGTCGAGCTGAGCGTTGCCCTGCACCATGTCTACCAAACGCCCCACGACCGACTAGTGTGGGACGTGGGCCATCAGGCCTACCCGCACAAGATTCTCACCGGCCGCCGCGAGGCCATGCTAAGTATTCGCCAGCACGGCGGTCTGGCAGCATTTCCACGCCGCGCCGAGTCCGAGTACGACACCTTTGGCGTCGGCCACTCCAGCACGTCGATTTCGGCGGCATTGGGTATGGCACTGGCAGCGAAGGCACAGGGCGATAAGCGTCACGTGTGCGCGATTATTGGCGACGGCGCATTGACCGCCGGCATGGCCTTTGAAGCCCTCGCCCACGCTGGCCACGTGAATGCCAATCTATTGGTAGTGCTCAACGACAACGAGATGTCGATTTCCGAGAACGTCGGCGGCATGGCGACCTACCTAGCCCGGGTGCTCTCCAGCAAGCCCTACCTGAAAATACGCGAAGAGAGTAAAAAAGTGCTTTCGCACCTGCCCGGCGCCCTGGAACTTGCCCGGCGCACTGAAGGGCATATGAAAGGCATGGTCAGCCCCGCCACGCTATTTGAAGAGATGGGTTTTAACTACGTAGGCCCCATTGATGGCCATGACCTAGACGCGTTAACCCATACAATCGAAAACCTGCGCGACCTCGACGGCCCGCAGTTTCTGCATATCAAGACGGTGAAAGGCAAAGGCTTTCTGCCCGCCGAAGCGGATCAGATTGGCTACCACGCTATTACTAAGCTGGAAAAACCCGAAACGCTAGCCAACGCGACTACGGTCAAGAAACCGGTGGTTACCCCGCCACCCGCGAAGAAAAAATACTGCAATGTGTTCGGCGAATGGCTGTGCGATATGGCGGCAAGCGACCCGCGCCTGATGGGCATTACCCCCGCCATGCGCGAAGGCTCCGACCTGATTCGCTTCTCTAAAGAGTACCCTCAACGCTATTTCGATGTGGCGATTGCCGAGCAGCATGCGGTAACCCTTGCAGCGGGTATGGCCTGCGAAAGCATGAAACCAGTGGTGGCAATTTATTCCACTTTTCTACAGCGCGGCTACGATCAGTTGATTCATGACGTCGCGGTGCAGAACCTGGACGTCACTTTCGCCATTGATCGCGCGGGCCTGGTAGGTGAAGACGGCCCCACGCACCACGGCAGCATGGATCTCTCCTTCTTGCGCTGCGTGCCCGGCATGGTGATTCTAGCTCCGGCGGATGAAGCCGAGTGCCGCGCTATGCTCAGTGCCGCCTATCATCACCCTGGTCCTGCTGCGGTGCGCTACCCTCGTGGCACCGGCCCTGGTGCGGAAATTCCCGCGCATCTTGAGCCACTCGCCATTGGTAAAGCGGAAGTACGCCGCCACGCCGCCAACGACGGAGTGCGCATCGCGCTGCTCGCCTTTGGCAGCCTCAACAGCGCCGCAGCGGAAGTCGCCGAACGGCTCAATGCGACTCACATCAATATGCGCTCCATCAAGCCGCTGGATCGCGATGCGCTACTGCACGCAGCCGACGAGCACGAGCTACTAGTGACCCTGGAAGAGAACGTGATTGCCGGTGGCGCGGGTAGTGCCGTAAATGAGCTGCTCCACGCTGAAGGCGTTCAGGTGGAAGTGCTCAACCTCGGCCTACCGGACGCTTTTGTGGAACATGGCACACCCGCGCAACTGCTTGCCGACTGTCAGCTGGATATCGAAGGCATTGAGCAGGCTATTCGCGCTCGACTGCCATAAGCCATTATTTTTTAAATTACTTTGAGACTAATATGCTATTTCTAATTATTATTTTCGCCTTGATTGGCCTTGCGTTTGGAGGCCCGGTAGGGCTGCTGATTGGCGGTGGCCTGGGCTGGTGGCTAGGCAAGCGCCTTAGCCGCCGCCTGAATATCGCGCGGATGCGCATCCAGGAAGGCTTTTTGGAGTCGATTTTCTCGGTGATGGGCTGCTTATGCCAAGCCGACGGTAAAGTGACCGACGGCGAGTTGGACGTTGCCGAAAAGCTGTTTGATCAAATGCACCTCCAGGGCGAACAGCGCGCCAAGGCTCGCGCCGCCTTCGAGCGTGGCCGCGCCGATGACTTCGATCTAGACGCCGAGCTGGCCACCGTTAACCGCTTAACCCAACGCCAGCCGGTACTGCGCCAGGTATTTATCCAGGTTCAGCTTTCTGCTATCGCCGCAGATGGCGTGCTTCACCCCGCCGAGCACGAGATGATTCTACGTGTCGCCCGGGGCGTAGGCTGCAGCGACGCCGAAGTGCAGCAGATCGAAGCGATGTTGCACGGCGCGGCCGCGAACTCTCAAGGCGCCAGCGAAGAGGCTCTCAAGGACGCTTACCGCGTATTGGGGGTTTCTGATGACGCCAGCGATGCTGAAATCAAAAAAGCCTACCGCCGTCTGATGAGCCAAAACCACCCGGACAAACTGGCCGGCAAAGGCCTGCCCGAGAGCATGCGTGATATCGCACAGGCACGCACCAGCGAAATCGGCAATGCCTACGAGCGGATCCGCGAGGCAAGGGGGAACGCTTAGTCTGACCGCAATCGCCAATTTCCAAAAGCTAGTTAACGAGGCCCCACAAGGGTAACTTCGATAGCTCTAGGCCTTTGATCTTACCCTTGCGCCGTTGGCCGAACGACAATGTCTCCAATATCGACTTCGGGTGGTTGGGCAATGGCAAAAGCGATGGCCGATGCAACAGCAGCAGGGTCAATGGCTATTGACTCCATGCTGTCCGCAACCTTATTTCGAAGCTCTTGAGAAGGGATAGCGTCGCCAAAACTCGTGCGAATTATGCCGGGAGATATCCCCGTTACTCGCAGGTTGGGGCCTGCTTCTTGTCGAAGTCCCTCGTGGATAGTGCGTACGGCATTTTTTGTACCTGCGTAAATAGCCTGCCCTGGAACGATCTTTAGCCCGGCTGTTGAAATCACACTCACGAAGTGCCCCGAGGACTGCCGACGGAAAATCGGTAGTGCAGCCGCGATGCCATAGATGACTCCGCGCAAATTCACATCAATCATCGCATCCCAATCGTCAACGCGCAGTTCATCTAACATTGAGATGGGGCCGATGCCTGCGTTGGAAATGAAAACATCAAGCTGACCAAACCGCTGACAGGCAACGTCAACCAGTCTCTGCAGATCCTCGCGGACGCAGACATCCGTTATTGCGAAGGCCGCTTCGCCCCCCATCAGCGTTATCTCTTCCTCGAGGCTTTCCAGCGCTTCCCTTTTGCGAGCCCCTAGAACTAGCTTTGCCCCCACTCCAGCCAGCTTAAGTGCGGTTTCTCGGCCAATGCCGCTGCTTGCTCCCGTGATAGCGATAACCTTGCCGCTGATACCCGTCATTTCATATCCCCCTTCTCGGTCAATGAAAATATTATGGTGAGCCTCAGCTGGTTTATCTATGCTGGAAAATACAGTTTTTTATAGAGATCGTATTAATAATGAGCGATACGCTAACGGAAGTATTTTCGCTACTCGATTTGCGTAGTGCGCGATGTACCAGACTCGAAGCCGGTGGGGACTGGGCACTTCGCTTTCCTGCAAAACCTGCTCTTAAATTCGCAGCCGTTATGCGTGGAGGCTGCTGGCTGATATATCCAAACCAAGAACATATCTGGCTTGATGAAGGTGATGTATTCCTTCTTTCACACACGCCACCCTACGTTATTGCCAGTGATCCCAACCTCTTGGCCGAGGACGGAGTGGCCGTTATCGACTGGGAACATTCCGATACTGGTCATTACGGCGGCGCCGAGACAGTACTGCTTGCTGGAAGCTTTCTATTAGATGATCTACACGCGCAATTATTGATCGACACTCTACCGCCATTCATGCGAATTCCGGCTGCTGCACCATCGGCAGCCTCTTTGCGACATACTTTAGAAATCCTGGATACCGAAATCCGTCGTACCGAGATTGGTTTCGGTTTAATGCGGCGACATTTAGCTGACATGCTGCTGGTTCAACTTCTACGTGCTTTTGCAAAACGGGAATATGCTGGCACCACAGCGGAACCTGAAGATGTTTTAACCAGCTGGATTGGAGCACTGAATAACTCTCAAATTGGCGCCGCGTTAGATCTCATGCATTCTGAGCCTAGTCGCCCCTGGACAGTCGCAGACCTATCACATCGAGTCGGCATGTCGCGATCTTCGTTCTCTAATGCCTTCCGAACAGCTGTAGGAAAATCACCGATCGATTATTTGTTGCATTGGCGAATGCAGCTGGCGCAAAGATTGATTCAGGAAGGCCTAAGTATCGCAGAGGTTTCTGAAACCGTGGGTTATATGTCACAGAGTGCTTTCGGCGCCGCCTTTAAACGAACCGTTGGACACTCCCCCAAAGCCCAGTTAAAAAAACCTGTGGGCAAGGAAGAGAATCGACAGCGTCGCTAACGACCGCTAGATTAAAGAATCGTTTTTCGCCAGGAGCACGCCATGATCACGCTGTACAGCTTTCCCCACTCCCGCTCGCTACGAGCAGCGTGGACGCTTGAAGAGTTAGGCCTAGAGTATCAGTGCCAGCATGTGGCGCTGGATAAAGGCGAGGGGCAAACAGCCAAGCATTTGGCGCGTCACCCGGATGGCAAGGTGCCAGTTCTTGAAGATGGAGAAGTATCGCTATTTGAATCAGTGCCGATTTGCCGTTATCTAGCGGAGCAATATGGCGACGGCACCCTCCTACCCAGCAGCCCTGCCGCTCGAGCTCAGGTCGACCAGTGGCTCAGCTTTATCGTCACCGAAATGGAACAGCCATTGTGGAATCAGGCCAAGCATAAGTTTGCCTTGCCCACAGACAAACGCGTTCCCGCTATTTTGCCGGTCTGCGCATGGGAGTTTCAGCGTGCGCTAAGCGCGCTGGAGCGCCGCTACAACGGGCAAGAAAACTTGGTGGGTAACACCTTTACCCTTGCGGATCTGTTTTTAACCCATACTTTATCGTGGGCGGTCAGCATGAAGCACCGCTTACCCGAACCGCTATTGGCCTATCGCGAACGCCATATTCAGCGCGCCGCGATGGCTAGAGCAATCGAAAAAGAGCAGGCAGCAGCAGAGAGTTAATCAACATCTAAACGCTTTAAAAACCGTTGCTGGCAGTATGTGGCAACGGTTTTTAAACTAGTCGGGCGTTGCTTAAAAGCCAAGGTCATCAAGCAAATCGTCTACTTGATCCTGCCCTGCCACCACATCCGTCTTATTTTGGTTCACCTGCGGCCCGTTACGAAGCTTGGCATGTTCATCGCGGTCATCTTCCATCTTAACGCCGTCGGTGACGTGAGGAACATTATCGACCAGCACCTGAACAAGCTGCTCTTCGATGAGCTTGATGACTTCCATCATTTTCTTAATCACCTGACCGGTGAGATCCTGAAAGTCTTGGGCCATCATAATTTCAAGCAGCTCTTTTTGAGTAGCCCCGGTTGCGGTGGGAAGCTTACTGCTCAAAAAGTTCTGTGTATCCTCGACGAGCTTAGCATCACCTTCTACTGCCGCGAGCTTAGCTGCCGCCGCCTGCCAGCGCTCATTAAGCGCAGCGCCTTCTTCTTCAAGGCTGTCTTGCACCGGTTGAGCGCGCTCAACGGCATTCAATGCCCGCTCTGCGGCCTGCTCCGTCATTGAGGCAACGTAGTTGAGCCGGTCATTGGCATCCGGTATTGCCTGCGCCGCCTGGCTAATCTGCTGATCTAGGCCCAGCTCTTTCATGCTGTCCCGCAGTAGGCGCGTTAAGTGGCCTATGCGATGCACCATCTCATCAGTACTGTCTTTTTTGCCCAGTACCGACGGCATCGTCGTGTCGTGGGCGTTGTTAACAGTGCTCATGACAATCCTCTTGTTGGAAAAGCTTATTGAATGTCGTTTTGGGTGTGGCAATAGACATCACTATACGAACCCACTGTGTTTTTTCAGGATGCACGGCGTTAAACACATCAAGGTCTGCATCTAAACCTGATACTACTGTCGGCTCAACATCCTAAAACTTAAGTTTAACGTTTAGTCTACAGTGGGAAACTGCGAGTTACAGGTATTTTTAACCCCTTAAAAACCATCTAATTTACAGGCGGGTTCAAGCAGGCAATGGTTCGAAGTCGAGCGATTAACCATTAAGCAGCTGAAACGTGCGGTAGAACGGCGCTATAAACGGCAAAGTAGTGACAGATGCTGCCAGCCACTACAAACAGATGCCAAATCGCATGGTTGTAGGGGATCGCACGCACGGCGTAGAAGATCACCCCTAGCGTGTAGGTAATTCCTCCCGCGGCCAGTAGGGCAATGCCGGTCGTTGAAAGACTCGCCGCCATCTCTCCTGATGCCAGCACGATCATCCAGCCCATGAGCAGATAAATCGCCACACGTAATATCGAAAAACGTTGAGGCCATAGCAGTATGCAGGCAATGCCCACCAACGCCAGCGACCACACGGCGGCAAACAAAACCCAGCCTGTAGTGCCGCGCATATTGACGAGTAAAAAGGGCGTGTAAGTACCTGCGATGAGTAAATAAATCGCGCAGTGATCGAGTAACTGAAAGCGCTGCTTCCAGCGCCGATGAGGGATGCCGTGGTAAAGGGTAGAGGCGGTATAAAGCAGGACTAGCGTGGTGCCGTACAGGCTCAGGCTGACAATTTTCCACGGGTCGGCATGGGCGGCGTAACTCGCCGCAACCAACAGTACTACCATTCCCACCAAACTGAGCAAAGCACCGATACCGTGGGTGATGCTGTTCAGGTACTCTTCGACAACGCTGAATTCGCCCTGCTCTTCGGGAGGCTTTTCACGCTGCTGCTTGTACTGCCCCTTACTGACGGCGTTCATCCTGGAGCGCTCCTGGCATGCCATCCCCCACTCATATCACCCCTTGCGCTCAATATCCACATCGCTGGCGTGAGTGAAGTCATCCAGGGCCATCATATGGCCAAGCTTGCCCGCTTTGGTTGAGAGATACTGCTCGTTATGAGGGTTCAGGCCGGTGGTGATCGACAAACGTTCGACGACATTCACGCCGTCGCGGGTGAGGGCATCCACCTTGCGCGGATTGTTGGTCATGAGCCTTAACGCTGTGATGCCCAAATGGTTAAGCATCGGCACGCACAGATCATAGCGGCGCATGTCGGCGCCAAAACCGAGCTGCTCATTGGCCTCGACCGTATCAGCACCTTGATCTTGCAGGTGGTAGGCACGAATTTTGTTTAACAGGCCTATTCCCCGCCCCTCTTGGCGTAGGTAAAACAGCACGCCGCGGCCCTCTTCAGCGATGCGTTTTAGCGCTTCCTGGAGCTGATAGCCACAGTCGCAGCGCATGGAGAAGAGTGCGTCACCGGTCAAACATTCGGAGTGCACCCGCCCCAACACCGGCTCGCCGCCGGTCACATCACCCAACGTTAAGGCGATATGATCCTTGCCGGTAGCCTCATCTTCGAAGCCATGCATAGTAAACGTTGCCCAGGGCGTGGGCAGCCGGGAAGCGGCAATGAAGCGAATGGTCACAGGTTACCTCGCTGATTGACCAAACCAGTTAACCACACCAGTGTTGGCAAAGTGGGTCAGTATTCTAACAGGAAGCGGCGCCCGCCTCACGCTGACAAGGCGACTAAATAATGGAGAAAAATTGGCCGGGTGCGACGATTTTTGCCATCGAGTACGCCGCCCTAACACCTATCTTCAAGTACAATTGCCCTCATACGATCCCCAAAACGGTTTCAAGTACGCTCCCAAGTACGGTTTCCAATACGATGCGGGCAAATTTCCTAAGAGCAAGTGTCTATGACCACTACACCTTTGCAAAATGATCGCTTTCTTCGCGCACTAGCGCGCCAGCCCGTCGACCGCACCCCGGTGTGGATGATGCGTCAAGCGGGCCGCTACCTGCCGGAATACCGCGCCAGCCGGGCCGATGCGGGCAGTTTTATGGATCTGTGCCGCAACCATGACCTTGCCTGCGAAGTCACCCTGCAGCCCCTGGAGCGTTATCCGCTCGATGCGGCCATTCTGTTTTCAGATATCTTAACCATTCCCGATGCAATGGGCTTGGGGCTCTATTTTGAAACCGGCGAAGGCCCAAAATTCCGCAAAACCGTGCGTACACAGGAAGAAGTCGCCGCGCTAAGCGTGCCCGACGCCGAGCGCGACCTGGATTACGTGATGCGTGCGGTGTCGACCATTCGTCGTGAGCTGAACGGCCGCATGCCGCTGATCGGCTTCTCAGGCAGCCCCTGGACGCTGGCGACTTACATGGTGGAGGGCGGCTCCAGCAAGGACTTCCGCCATCTGAAAACCATGCTTTACGATACCCCGGATACCATGCACCAGTTGCTGGATACGCTGGCGCATGCGGTAACTGACTACCTGAACGCCCAAATTCGCGCGGGCGCCCAAGCGGTGCAGATTTTTGATACCTGGGGCGGCGCACTTTCTACCCCTGCGTACCTTGAGTTCTCGCTGCGCTACATGGAGCAGATCGTTTCGGGACTGATCCGCGAGCACGACGGTCGCCGCGTACCGGTGATTCTCTTCACCAAAAACGGCGGCCAGTGGCTTGAGCATATCGCCTGCGCCGGTGCCGATGCATTGGGGATCGACTGGTCTACCGAGCTTTCCGATGCCCGTGCCCGGGTTGGTCACAAAGTGGCGCTACAGGGCAATCTTGATCCCAACGTTTTGTTTGCCCGCCCCTCGGCTATCCGCGCTGAAGTAGCCCGCGTGCTGGAAAGCTACGGCCATGGCCCTGGTCACGTGTTTAACCTGGGCCATGGAATCAGCCAGTTTACCAACCCCGACAACGTCACTGCCTTTATGGAGGCACTGCACGAATTGAGCCCGCAGTATCACCGCGATATTCCAACGCACACAAATGCACAGCACTCAGGAGCCAATTGATGAGCGATTTACGCGACGACCAATGGTTTACCGAAGTCTTTGATAGCCACGGCAGCGCTTTCTCACTGAAGATCTCTGAAAAACTGCTGGATGTACAGAGCCAATACCAGCACCTAGAGGTCTACGCCACCGAGACCTACGGCAACCTAATGGTGCTGGACGGCTGCGTGATGCTGACTGATCGCGATAACTTCCTCTACCATGAGATGATTGCGCATCCGGCGCTGTTTACTCACCAAGAACCCAAGCGTGTAGTGATTATCGGCGGCGGCGACTGCGGCACCTTAAAAGAAGTTCTCCGCCACCCAGGTGTGGAGAAAGTGACCCAAATTGATATCGACGAAGAAGTGACTAAAGCGTCTGAGCGTTTCTTCCCGTCGTTGGTAGCGTCGAATAACGACCCCCGTGCTGAACTGCTGTTCGCCGACGGCGTCAAGTGGGTGGACGATGCACCTGATGAGAGCATCGATGTGCTGATTATCGACTCCACCGACCCGGTTGGGCCCGCTGAAGGGCTGTTTAAAACCGATTTTCTCAAGCGCTGCCACCGTATTTTGAAAAGCGGCGGCGTAATGGTGCAGCAGAGCGAATCACCGCTTTACCACAGTGGCTCGATCATCCGAGAGCTGCGCAACGACATGTTGAAAGCCGGTTTTGACAGCGTTGCCACGCTGCCCTTCCCGCAGCCGGTTTATCCTTCAGGCTGGTGGAGCGTAACATTGGCGGGTAAAGCCACCGACGTGAATACGTTCCGCGAGCAGGCAGCCACCAACCACGACTTGCCGCTTGAATACTATAGCGTTGACGCCCATCGAGGTGCGCTCGCCCTTCCGCCATTTATGCGCAAGGCATTCGCAGCCGAGTAAACCACGCCTAATACCTGCCTTCGTGTTACCGCCCACCTCAGCTTGCCCTATTACGGTGCAATGCGAGGAGGGCGGTAACCTTTTTTGCACCTAGACCTTCGTCTCGAATTCGTTGAGTAGCGTTGAAAAGCGCTGAATTAACGCCTGTACCCTTGTTGGCATCTTCCTTGCTAGGTTTAGTGACATGCTACGGCATGCATAACTATTTCAACTACTGGTTTCATTAACTGATTTCAGTAGCTGATTCCAATAACTTCGAGGGAAACTAGATGTTCAATAAAAAACACTTAGCGCTTCTGGCGTCCGCTGGCTCACTTAGCCTGGCGGGAATGGCAACTGCTCAAGCCGACACCCTGGAAGATACCATTGAGCGTGGCGCCGTTCAGTGTGGTGTGAGCGATGGTTTGCCGGGCTTCTCAGCTCCGGACGACGACGGTAACTGGCAAGGTATCGACGTTGATGTATGCCGCGCTGTAGCGGCAGCGGTACTCGGCGACTCAGAAGCCGTCAACTATATTTCACTCAACGCCGTAGAGCGCTTCACCGCCCTGCAATCAGGTGAAGTCGACGTTCTATCACGTAATACCACCTGGACGACTACCCGCGATACTACTCTGGGCCTGAACTTCACCGGGGTTACTTTTTACGACGGCCAGGGCTTCATGGTATCCCGTGACCTGGGTATTACCGGTGCTGATGAACTCGACGGCGCCTCCATCTGCATTCAGTCTGGCACCACTACCGAGCTGAACCTGGCTGACTACTTCCGTGCTAACGACATGGAATTCAACCCGATCGTATTTGATACCTCTGAGCAAACCGTGGGTGGCTATCAGGCCGGCCGCTGTGACGTGCTAACCTCCGATACCTCTCAGCTAGCGGCGCTACGTATTCAGCTAGACGATCCTTCAGCCTCGATGATCCTGTCTGACGTTATCTCCAAAGAGCCACTAGGCCCTGTGGTTCGTCAGGGTGACGATCTTTGGTTCAACATTGTGAAATGGTCGCTGTTCGCCATGATTAACGCCGAAGAGTACGGCGTCACCAGTGAAAACGCTGAAGAAATGCTTAACTCTGAAGACCCCAACATCGCTCGCTTGCTAGGCCAAGACGGCAACTACGGTGAAGGCATGAACCTAGAAGCAGATTGGGCCTACAACATTATTAGCCAAGTGGGTAACTACGCTGAAAGCTTCGACCGCAACGTGGGCATGGGCTCGCCGCTGGAAATTGAGCGCGGTGTTAACGCCCTGTGGACCGACGGTGGTTTCCAGTACGCTCCCCCGATTCGCTAAGCGTCTCGCTTGACCCCGGCCCGCCGCCCTCTTCACAGGTATCTGTTTAAAGGTCGTGGCGGGCCATTTGATTGACCTTCCGTGTAGCGGAGACGCCATCCATGTCTGTAAGACCTAACGTTCGCCCCGCTGGCCACAAGCCGCCGTTTTGGCGAGACCGCGCTAAGCGCGCACTTATTTTTCAGCTTATATTGGTCGCCGTTGTCGCGGCTTTCCTGATCTATATTATCGGCAATACCCAAGCCAACCTGAATGCTCGCGGCATTACCACTGGCTTTGGCTTCCTGGGCAACACAGCCGGCTTTGGTATTGGTCAAAGCTTAATCGAGTACTCCTCCCAAAGTACCTACGGCCGCACTTTTGTGATTGGCTTGCTCAATACGCTGCTAGTCGGTGGATTGGGGGTGTTAGCTGCCTCGATTATTGGTTTTATCGTCGGTATCGCGCGGCTATCGCCCAACTGGTTGATCGCTCGGCTAGCCAATGCGTATATCGAAACGTTTCGTAATATCCCCCTGCTGCTGCAAATTTTCTTCTGGTACTTTGCTGTACTGCGGACGTTACCCAGCGCTAGAGAGAGCATGGCCTTTGGTGAAGCCATTTTCCTGAACGTACGCGGGCTGTACCTGCCTCAGCCTCTGTTCGAGTCAGGATTTGGTCTTATCCCAGCCACCTTCGTGGTAGCCATTATTGCTAGCATCGCACTGGTCATGTGGAACAAGCGCCGTCACGAAGCCACCGGCAAGCGCCTGCCGGTTTTCTGGATGTCGCTGGTGATTATCTTTGGCCTACCGCTGCTGGTATTGGTCGCTACCGGTGTACCGGTGACCTGGGAGATGCCGGTACTGCGCGGCTTTAACTTCGGCGGTGGTATTACCATTATCCCTGAATTTTTGGCCCTGTGGCTGGCGCTGTCTATCTATACCGCGTCCTTCATTGCGGAGATTGTGCGCTCGGGCATCCAAGCCATCCCCCATGGCCAAACGGAAGCCGCCCAGGCATTGAGCTTGCCGCGCAAGCTAGTGCTGCGCCTAATCATCATTCCCCAGGCTATGCGCGTCATTATTCCGCCACTCACCAGCCAATACCTCAACCTGATTAAAAACTCGTCACTGGCCACCGCCATCGGCTACCCCGACCTGGTATCGGTTTTTGCCGGCACCACGCTCAACCAGACCGGTCAGGCAATCGAAGTCATTGCCATGACCATGGCGGTTTATCTGATCATCAGCTTGCTGGTGTCCATGTTCATGAACTGGTTCAACGCTCGCGTTGCGCTGGTCGAACGCTAGGCCGGAGGCGACCCCATGATTCACAATAAAGAAACCATACCTCAGCGCCCGGCTCCTAAAGGCACCATTGGGCCGGTTGCCTGGCTACGAGGCAATCTGTTCAACGGCCCTATCAATAGCATCTTCACGCTACTGGGCCTGTACGTGCTCTATCTACTCGTGGTGCCAACGGTTCAGTGGGCATTTATTGATGCCAACTGGGTGGGCGACAGCCGCGAAGACTGCACACGCGTGGGCGCCTGCTGGGTATTCGTTAACGCACGCTTTTCCCAGTTTATGTACGGCCTCTACCCGAGTGAGGAGTATTGGCGCGCCAACATCGTGTTTGCCATGTTCGCGGGCATTATTGCCTGGATGGTCATTCCGCGCCTGCCGTTTAAGCGCTGGATGACACTGTTTGCGCTGCTGATCTTCCCGGTGATCGCCTACGTACTGCTACACGGCGGCTACTTTGATCTACCGCGTGTCTCCACCCACCGCTGGGGCGGTTTGATGCTGACGCTGCTACTGGCTAGCGTGGGGATGATTGGCGCACTGCCTATTGGCATTGTATTAGCCCTTGGGCGACGCTCGAACATGCCCATCGTCAAAACCTTCTGCGTGATTTTTATCGAGTTTTGGCGCGGTGTGCCGCTAATCACCATTCTGTTTATGGCCTCGGTGATGCTGCCGCTGTTCCTGCCGTCTGAACTTAACGTGGATCGCCTTATACGTGCGCTAATCGGCCTGACGCTGTTCCAAAGTGCCTATATGGCCGAGGTTATTCGCGGTGGTTTGCAGGCGATTCCCAAAGGGCAAGATGAGGCCGCCGCGGCACTGGGGATGACGTATTGGAAGCGCATGGGGCTAATCGTGATGCCTCAGGCACTGAAAATGATGATTCCTGGCATCGTCAATACGTTTATCTCACTGTTTAAAGACACCACCCTGGTCATGATCATCGGGCTGTTTGACCTGTTGGGCATTGTGCAAGCGGCGCTTTCCGACTCGCGCTGGCTGGGCTTCTCGGTAGAGGGCTATGTATTTGCCGCGTTCGTGTTCTGGATATTCTGTTTCAGCATGTCGCGCTACAGCCAGTACTTGGAGCGCAAGCTAAACACCGGCCATAAGCACTGACGCCGCATCTCATTACGTTTTAAGTAGGATTTCAACATGACACAAGCAGCCACCAACACCTCTGACACCAGTGCTTCTGACCTGATGGTCGAGATGCATAACGTTAACAAGTGGTACGGCGATTTTCACGTACTGCGGGATATCTACCTTGAGGTAAAACGCGGCGAACGTATCGTGGTTTGCGGCCCTTCAGGTTCGGGTAAATCAACGCTGATTCGTTGTATTAACCACCTTGAAGAGCACCAAAAAGGTGAAATTGTGGTGGGCGGTCTACCGCTGACCCAAGACGTTAAGCGCATTGAGCAGATTCGTCGTAGTGTCGGCATGGTGTTTCAGCACTTCAATTTGTTCCCGCATTTATCAGTGCTGGAAAACTGCTGTATTGCGCCAATGTGGGTACAAAAGAAGCCGCGCAAAGAGGCTGAAGCGCTAGCCATGGAGTACCTAGAACGGGTGCGCATTGCCGAGCAGGCAACTAAGTACCCGGGGCAACTCTCGGGCGGTCAGCAGCAGCGTGTAGCGATTGCCCGCTCGCTGTGCATGCACCCCGACGTGATGCTGTTTGAC
>Ga0208919_1000745_pt1 | contig 20503 bp, 28 predicted proteins | sample 4_EtaG_FD_184076 | JGI IMG/M metagenome (GOLD analysis project Ga0208919, IMG submission 184076) | Marine viral communities from the Subarctic Pacific Ocean - 4_ETSP_OMZ_AT15127 metaG (SPAdes) (version 3) | ecosystem: Environmental > Aquatic > Marine > Oceanic | place: Pacific Ocean | collected...
ATTTGCGACTGTGAGGCTTGCACCCCATTAAGAAGCGTCTGCACTCACATCGTCGAACGTAGCGTTGTCGATGATTTCATCCGTAAAATCGTATGCTGAGTGGTTTTCATTGAATTTTTCGATGGCTTCTTCCTCACTTTTCGCCTGAATCGACGTGTAAAAAGTGCCAGTGTATTCAACCGTGATTTCAAAATCACGTTGGATAGCAATCTTTTCTTCGAGTTCTTCGCCCTCATACGTATTGATTGCTGAACGTAAGCGGAATATGTCATCGAATAACATCACGATTTTGTTCTGCACGATGCCCAGTTTTTCGTGCAATTCTTCGGGTAGATCCTCTTTGCTCAACAGGTACTTGTTATCGACGAGCGTTTTCACGTACTCATCCTTATCAATCATCCACAACTTTCTTGCAACTTGTCTTGATTGCTCGTAAAGACTGTGTACAGCTTCGACTTCGCTCTCATTCAACTCAACTTCGTTTGATACGTATGACATTTTCAATGTCCTTTCGTGATTGGGTATTGGCTGTTTCATGCTTTCGCAATCATCAGGCAGGATACACATCCCGCTACAACCCCTCACAGGCCACCTAACGGCCTGTGAGGTGTGTTGGCTACTCAGATCCAAAGAATGCTTCTATTGCGTCTATGACGATAGACACGGTTTCATTCTCATTGTCAATCCTGACGGGGAGATATCCACGTAGTGCATCTTCGATAATGTTACGGTCTACTCCGTAGCCTTCCGACCATAACTCCGTCCAATCGTATAGGTGGGACGCATCCTCACCTCTACGTTCCAATTCTTTGCGGATGTCCATATCCCATACGCTGTTTCGCCACATACCAGTGGCAGACCAGAATTGGTTTGAACCTAGGCAAATCACTTTGCCAGCGATTGCTGTTTGTGTAGTCATGAGAAACTCGCTTTCGTGGTTGGGGTTTGTCAACTTCGACGCTAATCAATCTATCGGCATCGAATTTGACTGTCAACAACAAATTTGACATTTTGTTGGGTTACCGTAGGTAAAAAAGTTCATTCGGGATAGTAATCTTCAGCACTATCTTCCGGTATGTATTCTTTGATGATGTCACCATCCTCAAAGAGCGTCACAGTTTCACCCCCTGCTCTACTAAAGCCTGAGAGTGATACTTGCTTGTATTCATTGAATAATGAGATAGCCTTTTCGCTATTGTTCCCATTCCATACATTACCGACGTTATCTACGTATAGTTCGTAAAGTGACATCAAATTAAACCTTTCGTGATTAGGGTATACGTGACTCCCCCTATGGGAGTCACGAAGTCACCGTTTGGGGCTTGAACCCAAATGCCTGCCTGTCAGTGACACCTGCTATTAAGCAGGAGCGAAGATGTAATCTTCGCCTTCGTACTCGACAAATGAGTAGTTGTTTTCATACTCTCTGAGTATTAAATCCTCGTTAAGGTAGGGGATAAAGAAGTCTAAGACTTCTCTTGTTTGACCGGAACATTCCACCCAATGGTCTACAGACCAATCTTTACGGTCGGTGGTATATCCCATATAAGAATTCTCGAAATGGGATTCATCCCATCGTCCGAAGTTGCTTACATATGCTTCAACAGCCTCACGGCTGTATTTCTCATACATCCTGACACGTTCGGCTATGTCGTGCAGGACTCCGGTGCAGTCGAAGCCACCACCCCCATCAATATCTAGATATTCATGGTCGTGGATTTCCCATTCTTCGGCATACTCTGAAGGGGATGCTTCGAGCATTTGCTCGACTTCGAGGTACATACCTTCGGCATCATCCGTTGCGTCTATCCATTTGCCGTGGAGTATTCCTTCGGAATATGACGCTAAACAGGCAGCGTAAAAGCGTGGTTGAACTTTTGTAGTTTGCATAGCAAACCTCCGTGATTAAGGGTTTAACGTGAACCCCCCTATGGGGTTCACGAGGTCACCGTCTAGGACTTGAACCTAGAAGTAGGCCGTTCGGCGACTAGAGTTGTTTACAACTCTGTGTAGCACTCAGAATCGTCGATACGGGCAAGGTATCGTACAACGTCCGAGCCAAGCAAATTTAGGTCGTTAGACCATGTGAAAAATGGTTCATTGTCGATTATGTCGATGAATTCGATTACCTTTTCATCTTTGATGAATTGCCTGAAGTCTTGCTTATCTTCGTCTGATAAATCAGACGATGACCAATCATCGTTTATGGCAGCACTTGCAAAGCAAGCTGGTAACTTAAATACGTAGTATCCACGTGTTTCGCTCCAAAGTTTCTCCATAGCTTCAGCTTCGCTGTCATACGGAATCCACTCCGTACAATCGAGGTAGCCATCGGCGGACAATCTACCGATTGTGCCGGTTTCCTTTTCTACGGATACGTAGACTCCTTCATCCTTTAGGATTGAACCAGCATGTTCTATGGCATCAGCCACAGATGGGAAGTAGTCGATACCATTAACTACGTAGTAGTCGCCGGTGACAAATTGAGGTGTCATATGCATAGCATAAACTCCGTGATTAAGGTTTGGGGTTTGGCAGCAATTTGCCGCCGAGAATTACAAAGTAACATAACTATCGGCATTTGTCAAACACAAACTTGACAGTTAATTTCCCCTTTGGGGAGTTGAACCCCAACGTAGGCCAACAGGGGAAAGACATACTAGTATGTCTCAGGTGGCACAAAGTCGATTATGCCTAATGTGCGACCATCGTATGAGTAGACTGCCTGAAGGCAATTGTCATTGCCTACGTGGGATTCGCCTATGATGTAGGCAAGTTTGTTTATGGGTACGAAGTGGTCGCTAACTCCGGCTCCCTCAAGAAGTAGCGAAGCTACTTCGTAAGCATTTTCGTTTTTGACTTTGGTATGGCGTTTTACGTCGATTTCCTTCGGAATTCCATCGTGCATATCGCCTATACATGAGCCTATTTCGATTTCGTAATCAAACATGTCATTTACTCCGTAAATGGGGTTAATTAAACTCTGTCCAAACTAGTTTGGACGTATTCCGCTTCCATCGCTACAATACGGCTGAATTCTTTTAGTGCTTTGTCTAGATTACCCATAGGGTGGTATTGACCATTGCCAAAAAAACTGTGTTTAATTTCGTTATTTTCGGTGTATGCAGCTTCGCTGACAACCTCATTACACACTACGAGCATGTCCTGACTTTTATCAATCCTGACTACAACCCTATAGGGTTGGTTCCACATTCGTTTTATAATCGGCGAAGCCGCAATAATGGGCGAGTAGTCGATTTTGCCATTGTCTACTACGTAGACAGTCTTTTTGAATTCGTCGTATTTCATTCTGAAATACCTCCGTGAATGGGTTACGTGGAATCTGCCATCATCAGACGTAGGCCGATTAACGCCTACATGACACCCCATAGGGGTGTTTCGGCTTAGGAATGGGTATGTCCATCGGGTTCGATACCGAGCCACATGGTGTTACCGGCTTCGCCGGTTACCTCGACCATCCAACACCCAAAACCACTTTGTGGTTGTCCTACCTTCGCCCATCGTTCTCCTAGTCTGCCATAGGCAGCAATTTGTTCAGGGGTTCCGGTGAATCGCCACATGTCGGATTCTGCACTATCCCTATCGGGATAAGTCCAAGAACTCAGCTTTTCGTATGGCCCACATTCGGGACATAATGTCCCGATATAGTATCCTGCTGCTGATTTTAGAACCTTCGGTTCTAGTACGGTTCCACATTCTTCACATGCCATGATATTTAACTCCGTTAAATGGGGTCGAGGTATCTGCCATCGTCAGGCACGGAGCGATAAGCCTCCGCACGACTCCCCTTCGGGGAGTTTCGGCTTTATGCGTTGACTACTACGTAGTTGGGGACAGCCCCCGAACTATCGCCACACCTATCTGCATGTTTGATAGCATCTTCGATGCTCTCAAAGATGTAATCCTCGTTGTACCAACCCCATCTATCGCCGCAACACCTACAATCCTTGCCTTCGGCAACACCGTTCAGATAGAGACCTACGGTCTCAGCGGCTTTGGTGGCGGTATCAATCACCGATTCAATAGCATCTTCGATGCTTTCGTCGGTGTACCAATCGTCATCGCCCATCTCGAGCCTATCGTCCCCAAAGGGGACGTTCACGATGATATATTTGGCGGGATAGGTATAGTATCCGCCTGAATTGCCTTGGCTGAACATGATAATCATGGCGCATTTACTCCATAAATTGGGGTGTAAAATCCCTACGGGGAGACTACCCCGTAGGGGTAGGGATCTCTAGCCCTGATAATAAGTCGCTTCGATATCTTCGATATCTAGGTCAAAGTCTACGAGTTCATATTCCAAGTATTCAATGTCATTTTCGATGTAGGTCATGGTAATTCTCACTTCGTGATATGGGGTTTTGTTTGTCGGCATTGGCTGATGCCTTTGCTCGACGGTTCCAATCTTAGCAGGATTATCGTCCTTGTCAAATCGCAACTTGATAGAATCAGGGGAGAATGGGGGGATATTGCGAGAGTCGAGCGATGTAAACCCTTACGGGGCAAGGACTTACGTATTTGTCAAATTGCTACCATTTTTTGCGTGGTGCCCAATAGGCAACGCAATTGGACAGCCTGACAGGCTACGCTTTTAGGGGTGTTTTGTTTTTGGCAGGGGGGGATGGGGTGTAATGGTACGTATCATATCCAATCCATACCCCCCCACCTATGCATGGGACTCATAACGTATATCCCGCATCAGCCGAGATACCAATTTTCGACCCTATGGAGTATCATTGGATTGAAAGGAGACTCACATGGCGGAAAATCTTGAGTCTGTCGAATTATTCAACGCTTGGCGTTGGGATTGCACTGAATGTGGCAGGGAGAATTTTGAGCGTGCTATACACATATCTAAAGAGTTGATAAATGAGTGTATAAGCATTGACTGCGAGGATATGGACTTAATGGTGTTTCCGAACGATGTTAAGTGCAGATTCTGTGGTTGCAGGTATATAACAAAGCTCTTTGGCTTTGGGGAGGAAGAATGACTCAATACGCCAGACCGGACGGAGATGTCAGCCGCAATTCTGAATGGACTAACAGTTCATATGGCACAACGAATCTGTATAGCTTTATTGATGAAGCAACCGCTGACGACACCGACTATATAAAGTTTAATTCGTCATGGTCTGAAAGTACGTCCAGCGTTAGATTTACACTGAGTGACATTTCCGCACCATCAGATTTATCTACGGTAAAGGTCGTCTTTCGCAGCAAAGCGTATCAGGCGTGGTTTAGTGACATAAGCGGCAGAGTATTTCTCTACCAAGGCAGCAGCGAGATCGCCAACAAAAGTTACAGCAGCGCGAGTGCGTGGGGCGGGTCGTCATTTACCACGATTGACGATTTCGCGCTTACCTCCACAGAAGCTGGGAATATAACGGACTGGTCGGATTTAGAATTACGATTTAGCAATTTTGACAATGAAGGCACTGGGTCGTATATCTACATATCTCAGGCCTATTTAGAGGCTGGTGATGCAGGTGGTGGTGGCTCCAGTACAGCGTTACCAATGGCAATGAACACTTACAGGCAAATGAGGAGTTAAGATGTTTTTGAAACAGAGTACAGCCAGTCAGGAAGTGGTTATAGGTCCATTCCTTGATGAGGATGACGGTAAGACAGCCGAAACAGGCTTAACCATTTCAAACACGGATATACGTCTGAGTAAGGCCGGTGCTAACATTGTCGCTAAGAATAGCGGCGGTGGTACGCATGACGAGCTTGGTTTTTATCAGATTACGCTTGATGCAACGGATACCAACACGGTTGGCGAGTTGTTGATTGCTGTGCATGAATCAGGCGCATTGCCGGTATTTAAGTATTGCTATGTGCTGGAAGAGGCTATCTATGATGCTTTATTTGCTGCTAGTGCTTCTGCTTTTGATAGTAATGCTAGGGTTGATGTGGTTAGCATTGAAGGTTCTGATGCCACCGATCAGATAAATGCAGCATGTGATGCAGCAATTGTGACATATGGTTTGGATCATCTGGTATCTGCATCTGTTGCGGGAAGCGATGTAGTTGATAACTCAATCATTGCTAAGTTAGTTAGCAAGGAAAGCACGGCTGACTGGGATGACTTTGTTAATACGACTGATAGCTTGCAGGCTCTAAGAGATCAGACAGGAAGTGGCTTGTCTGCTATACCTTGGAATTCCAGTTGGGATGCTGAGGTTCAGAGCGAAGTAACGGACGCTCTGAACGCATATGATCCACCGACTAAAGCTGAGATGGATGCCATGTGGACGACAGCACAGACAGAGAGTTATGCCAGCGATGGTTCTACTGCAACACCGGCACAGTTGTTGTATATGATCCTTTGCTCGGTTAGTGAGTTTGCTATATCCGGCACAACGATTACGGGTAAGAAGTTGGACGGTAGTACGACTGCCATGACTTGGACGATCAACGATGCCAGTAACCCGACGAGCAGAACAAGGGCTAGTTAATGGCGATTAAAGACCTTATTGGTCCCGGATTTATCGGGTCTGATACAATTGAATTTATCGTTGCTCGTGGTATGGGTACGGGTAAGTCTTATGTACCCTTGTACTTTAGATCAAATCATATCATTGGTGATCAGACCGACGATGAGTTGTTTTTAAAGGGTTTACCTGTTACAGGTTACACCTTTGCATTGGTTGCCGTAGCTAACGGTGCCGCCGTTACAAGCGGCACCGTAACAGTAAAGATTACCAAGGATGGTGGTACTCAAGGTTCATTGGACGCAACTCCTGTGCATGAAGGCAATGGTCAGTGGAGCATAAACCTTACTGCGACAGAGATGGATGCTGACGTTGTTGGTATTGCTATCACGCACTCCAGTGCTGTTCCCCAGTATTTCACTTTGGAGACACGATGACAAAGAAGCGGAAGCGACCGGGATATTCCCTATTTATTGAACGGATGAAGCGAGAGGGTCGCTACAACGTATTCAAGGAATACTATGACGGTTTCATCAAGGATGGTCTTTCCACGATGAAGGCCACCTATCAGGCGTGCCTGAAGACAGGCTATGACGGCCCTGATGCGGAGAGAAAGCTGTACGAGAAACATCTTGAGAAGGAGATGTCAGCAGAGCGTAAGGAAGCACATGATGCTGAGATGCGTGCTAACGAACTTGAAGAACTAGACATAAATGACGTAAAGCGATTATCAGAATACAACTTGAGTGAAAGTGATTTGCCGGAGGAGATAGCTTGGGTTTACCATAGCCTGCACAAGTGCAAGGGCGACCGTGATGAATGGTTTGTCGCATCGGAGGAGGCACCCTCACCGGGTGCTTGGTCGATGTTGTGCTGGGCGGTGGATAACACAGGTAAGTTTATGGAGATTGTCATTAAGGAGGAACTCAAGTTGAGTTCTGCCAAGGATGATGATCAGTCAATGCGTGCAACGGAGCATAGCATTGATGTTATATCTCAACTCTTGAATGACATTGGCGGAGGTCACCATGAGAAAAATGTTGGAATCCCTTTTTCTTCTAGCGGGTAGTATTTGTTGCATACTCGTTGGTATGCACTATGGTTTGGCAGTCTATCAGCAGTACAAGCAGGTTCAGTTGATGGAAGCTGCACAAAAGGCGATTAAGATGCAGATGGAGTATTTTGAAGAACATACTCCTCCTGATCCAAGACTGAATTCAGCATGACGAAACTATACGAGCAAGTTCCGAAGGACTTAAAGAGTAACCTAGAGTACCGTAGGGACTTGTTGCGTTGGGCTGATACTAAGGAGAAGCAGCGTATTCTGTTTACTGGGTGTCAACAGGATATTCTGTTTTTCATTAATGCCTTCTGTTGGTTATATGAGCCGAGGTCGTCCCGACTAAGGGGGACGACCTCGAATATCATTCCTTTCATAACCTATGGTTATCAGGATACGTCTTTCTTAGACATGCACGAAAACCTTGGTCAAAAAGACATCGGTATTGAGAAGTCTCGTGACTTGGGTGCAACGTGGATGTTCCTCACCCTTTACTTTTATCATTGGATGTTTCGTCCAATGACAAGTTTGGGGATTATGAGCAGAACGGCTGACTTGGTAGATAAGCCGGGTAAAAAGGATACCTTGATGTGGAAGTTGGACTTCCTGCTCAAGGGTGAAGGACAGTCAGGTGGGATACCCCCGTGGATGAGGCCACGGGTGTATCGAGCAGCAATGATTATGGAGAATCAGGATAACGGAAGCAGCTTTGAAGGAGCGAGTACGACAGAAGATGCTTTCCGTGGTGGTCGTAAGAAGAGCATTGCTATTGATGAATATGCAGCTTTTCCTAATGGCGATGATTACAAGGCTTTGGCAGCGACTCAGCACGCAACGGATTGTCGCATGTTTGTTAGCACTCCCAAGGGTGCAAGCGGTGCTTATTACGATGTAATGCACCAACCCAGCAACATGTGCAAGATCGTAATGGATTGGAAAGAACATCCTGATCGTAAGCCGGGACTATACACAAGCGAGAATGGCTTTGTCAAAATTCTCGACGAAAATTACAAGTTTCCCGATGACTACAAATTTGTACTCGATGGGAAAATTAGAAGCCCGTATTACGATCAGGAATGTTTAAGACCCGGAGCAACTCCTCAGTCAATCGCTCAGGAATTAGACCGTGACTATGGTGGTTCAGAGGCTCAAATCTTTGGAAAGGATTTGTATGAATCCGCTAAGCCAAAGTTGCTTGACCCGTATGATGCTGGGATGCTCGATTACGATGAGATTGAACTCACTCCGAACTATACTACGATGCCTGACGGACCGTTCAAGCTCTGGTGTCATCGGGACGCGAGAGACAACCCTGTGGCTACAGGCCAGTATTGTATCGGTTGCGACATTAGTGCCGGTCTTGGGGGTAGCTATAGCAGCAACTCTGTTGCTGTTGTTATGGATACTGTCACGGGTCAACAGGTCGCAGAGTTTGCCACCAACACGATGAGGCCGGAGAGGTTTGCTGACTATGTAATCGCAATGTGCAATTGGTTCCGTGATGCTTATCTTATTTGGGAAGCTAACGGTCCACCGGGAGGTGCCTTTGGAAGGCAGGTCTTGGAGAGGACATACGGTAACATTTACTATCGTGAAATAGACAATAGAAGCTATAGTAAAAAGACGAAGAATCCGGGATGGCACAGTACCGATAAAAACAAGCTATCTGTGCTTACGCAGATGAGTAAAGCTGTTCAGACAGGTGAGTTTACGATCAGAAGTAACAAGCTGCTTGAGGAATGTAGGCAGTATGTTTACAAGGATGGTCGTGTAGTGCATAGCCGTAGCGTTCGGACACAGGATGATTCGTCGAAGGGTCAGGCTCATGGTGACAGGGTTATAGCCGCAGCTTTAGCATGGCACGCTGCGAAGGATAGACCTGCCATTAAGGATGATGTTGAGGAATTCGCATTGAAGAATGATACACCTCAATTCACAATGGCTCATAGAATAAACACATATATGGCGGAAGTTAAAGTAAAGGATAAATGGGGATAGCATGTTTATAGACCTTGCGAAAGAGACGCACTTAACCCGTTTAGATAAGGCAATTAAGCACAGCACTCGTGCATTAAGGCCATTTAGAGACAATCGTTCAAAGCTGATTAAGGATTATGTAGGGAGTCAATACGGCAGCCAGAACTACGACCGTCAGGAGATCATACAAAACCTGATGTATCAGACAGCAGAGACCTATACGATGGCTCTGGCTGCCAATCGACCCAGATGCTTAATCACCTCCCTTCATCCTGAACTAACTTGGTTTGCCAATCAGTTCCAAGTGGCTATCAACAATCTTATCAAGGAAATCAAACTTGAGGAAACATTGCGCGCCGCTGTCCTTGATGCTTTCTTTTCGGTCGGTATTGTCAAGGTTTATACAGCCGAGGCAGGCGCAGTCCAGTTGGGCGACGAGGATGAATGGGTTGATCCGGGCAAACCGTATGCTGAGAGCATCTCACTCGACAACTTCGTATTCGACATGCAGGCGACAAAATGGTCACAGATAAGATTTGCTCTGGATAAGTACCATATGCCTTTTGAGAAGGCTCGTCAGGATGGTTCGCTTGACCAGAAGATTGTTAAAGATTTACTACCAAGTCAGGACTATTCAACTTGGGATGATCAGTCAGATGAAGAATCTGTTAAGGAGCTTCATGGTGCTGAGAAGGCTCAGGATTCTATTACACCTAGGATTCAGCTAATGGATGTTTGGCTACCTGCCAATAAGCAGGTAGCCACCTTTGCGGTTAATAAGATGAGTAAACCGCTAAGGGTTGTTGACTGGGCAGGTCCTGAACGAGGGCCTTTTCACAAGCTGAGTTTAACATCAGATGTGCCGGATAATATCATGCCGCTTCCACCGGCAATGAACCTGAAGGGTATCAACGATATTATCAATGGTTTGCTGAGGAAGCAGCGCGCACAGGCACAGCGGCAGAAGGATATTCCGTTCTATCAGGATGGTTCACAGGATGATGCAAGGCGATTGCAGCAGGCTTCAGATGGTGAGTGGACGAGAGTTGGTAATCCTGAGAGTGTGAATGTTTTGAAGATGGGTGGCGTTGATCAGGGTAATCAGGCTTTCTATCACATGATGCAGGATATGTTTGATCGTATGGCCGGAAACCTTAGCCTGATGGCGGGTTTAGGCCCGCAATCAGGCACGCTTGGTCAGGATAAGATGCTACATGGTGCTGTTAATAAGCGAGAAGCTAACATGCAGTACCGTGTCATACGCTTTGTAGCAGACATTTGTGAAGACTTAGGGTGGCTGCTTTGGAACGATGAGAATATGGAGCTTCCCGGAGAAACAGAAGTCGCTGGTATTAAGTTTGACCGTACTTGGACTCCTGAGCAACGTGAAGGTGACTTCTTGCAGTACAACTTTGACATTGAACCATTCTCAATGATGTACAAGTCGCCTAGTGAGAGGATGAATAATATCACTCAGTTCCTCACTCAGATAGCACTACCAATGCAACCGATGATGGAGCAGTATGGTGGTCAGATTGATATTCAGGCACTTACGGACATCTATGCCGATTTGATGGATATGCCACGATTGCGTAGTATTATCATGTTTGAGGAGCCTAAAGAGGACAGGCCCGGACCTACCCCTGAAGCGCCTCCTCAACCGGCTCATACTGTGCGTGAAAGTGTCAGGAAGAGCGTACCAACTGGTGGTAACGATCAGTCCAGAAGTAACGTCATGCAGCAGATATTGCAGGGTGGTCAGCCGAATCAACAACAAATGGCTCAAATGGGTCGTGAACGAGCAGGTTAATGAGAACGATCATACACGTCAATCAGCACAAGCTAAGATCGAACACAAAGAATGGTACAAGTGATCCTGTATTAACAGTAAAGACTTACAAGGATAACCGATACATGTCGGATGCGGTTATACGTGATGATGAGGGAAATGAAGTAGCCAGAGTAGTCTATCGCCCCCACAACCCTTTAAGTTGTGGGGCGAGGTGTTGGATTGAAACTAAATTAGAAGTAACTGATAGTTAGGGAAAAGACATGCCTAGAGTAGGATCAAAGAAGTTTAGTTATTCAAAAAGTGGTCGTGCAGCAGCTAAACGCTATGCAAAGAAGACTGGTAAGAAATCTACCAGTAAAAGAAAGAAGAAGTGATTGGAGATTCAAATGGTTCGGAAGCAATATCTCTGGACAGACCCTGACGGTGTAAACAGGTGGCATGATGTGCCTGCCCCTGACCCACGTTTTAAGAAGAACCCTTCCGAAGTTTCCTTCGGTGCGAAGGGATGGTCAACCGGAATAACAAGTGACTCTGCTGGAATTCATCCTACTCAGGTTGAATCATTCAGGGATGATGCACAGAAACATGGCTTTACTGGCGTTGATTTTACTAACGATGGTACAGCAGTTTTTTCTAGTCGCTCGCAGAGGGCGGCTTACTTAAAGCATCGTGGTCTTTTTGATCGTGATGCGGGATACGGGGATGCGTCCCCAGACAATGCCTAGGAGGGAATTATGTCTACAGAAAATGAACAGGAAGAATCAGTAGAATTTACTGCTGAAGATGTGCAAGTCATTGAAGAAATCAATGAACGGTCGCCTGAAGCTGATCCTCAGACTAATGAGTTAGAGGAAACTGATGTTGATTTAGGTGATAAAAGTGTACAAGATGAAACAGGCAGCGATGATAATTCCGCTGACCAACAGGAATCGGATCAGAAAAATGATTTCGATCCTGAACTACTGTCTCATGCAGAATACTACGGGCTTAACCCTGACGATTTTGCGAGTGAGCAGGTTTTGGCTCAGGTCATTGATGGTTACGAAGCAGGCAATGCGCAGCTTGCTCAGTGGCAACAATGGTATCGGAACCAAAATCAGGGACAGGGTGAACAGCAGCAAGGCGATGGCACAATTCCGCCCGAACAGCAATCACTAGCTCGTCCTGACTTCACTGTCGGCTTAGGCGATGATTATGACGAAGGACTTAAAGAGGCTATCAATGCTTTAGCCGGTCAAATGGCTAGTCATTACGATCAGCAGCTTGAATTGGTCGCAAGTCATATCATCAACCAACAAGGCGCGGTGGATGGTTATTATCAGCAACAACAACAGGATCACGCGCTATCCGAGATTGATGCTTTTGATAATGCCGTTAATAGCTTAGGGAACAGCGGTTTATTTGGTGACGGTTCTTTTTTGGACTTAGAACCCAATAGCAATGTTTCTCAGGCTCGTGAGAATTTGTACTCACAAGTTAATGTCTTACGCAGCGGATATTACAACTCAGGACAAGATGCGCCGGAATACGGCGAACTTGTTCGGCAGGCGTATAACACTGTGTTTAGTGACGAGGTTAAACAACAAAGCCAGTCAGAAGTCACAAATAGACTTAGGGGTGGTCAGTCAAAGAGATTGGGTGGTGGTACAACCACCCAATATATCAATGACCCTGACTATGATGGGGATGATCCTGTCAATGATTCTAAGCTGAAAGATGCTTATGAAGGTTTCCTAAGAGAAAACGGTGACATCTGATCGGTTTGAAACATAAGGAATTAAGCAATGCCATTGCTTCCAGATCAATTAGATGATTTTGTCAATCTAACGCTTGACAACTTCACTAGAAAGCGCTGGGTTGACCTGTCCTTGGACAAGCAACATCACGTTTTCGCATCAAAGTTCTTGGCAGGTAAGTCCCGTACTCCGGTACAGGGTGGTGTTCAACTGAACTGGAAAGTTCAGACATCAAACACTGGAACTGCTAAGTTTTCAGAATTGTATAGTGTCGATCAAACGGCTGTAAAAGACTTGACTACTGAAGCAAAGCAACAGTGGTCGAAAGCAACTGTGAACTTCAGTTATGATGTTCACGAAGATGCAATGCAGTCCGACCGTGAAACGCTCATCCGAGAACTCGATATTCGTCGTCATTCAATGTACAACGATTACTTTGAGTTAATGGAAGACGCTCTCTGGTCTGCTCCAAGCAGCGATACTCAATCTCCACGTAACCCATCAGGTATCCCGTTCTGGATTCAAAAATCCGCAACGACTCCCGGTGGTGGCTTTACTGGTGGAAATCCATCCGGTTTCTCGAATGGTGCCGCTGGTATCAATGTCAACACAGTATCAAACTGGAAGAACTGGTCGTTTAACTACACCAGCATCTCCCGTGACGATCTTGTGTCTAAGTGGCGTAAAGCAGTTGCTCACACTCACTTCAAAGCTCCTAAGCAGTTTGCTGAACTGGCTGGCGGTAAGGGTGACTCTAACTGGTGCTTCTTCACAACGTATGACGTTCTTGAAGAAGTTGAGAAGATTTTGGAAGGTCGCAACGATAACCTCGGTGTTGATCTTGCAAAATACGCTGGTTCCGCAGTCTTCAAAGGCAACCCGATTATTTGGGTTCCTTACTTGCAGGCTAATGATTCCAGTAAGCCTATCTACGGTGTAAACTTCAACGCCTTCAAGTTCTTCTATAAGAAGGGCGTTGATATGTTGGTACACAAGCCTCAACAGGCTTCTAACCAGCACACTGTACGAACGGTTCACATGGATTCATGGGGCAACTTTGTTTGTTACAACCGGCGTAAATTGTTCGTCGGTTATGTCGCCTAATATGAGAGGAGCGAAATAAATCATGGGTGATTTATATACAAAACCTCAAGCCAAGGCTTCTTCACTTCGCCGTGGTCTGTCTCCAAACATTTGGGCGCAAGCTCCGATAACGGAGATTAACAACGGTGGTCTAAGCGAAGGATTTGGCTTAGTTGATGACTTTTTAACTTTCGATGATGAGAACAAGTGGGTTCTTACTCAAGCAACTGCCGGTACAGCCGCACTTGATGCTGCCGCCAAGGGTGGTGTTTTATTGCTGGATGCAGCAAGTAGCACTGACAACCAAGGTGTGCAGATTCAAATGGGTGGTGCTGCTGGAGCTAGTAGTTTTATTGCTAGTGCTAACAGTAAGATTTACTTTGAAGCTCGTGTAAAGATTGCAGATATTGGTACTAGCGGAAGTGATACCGGCAACTTAGTTGTTGGTCTAACTGAAGTTGATACCACGGTTCTGGCTTCGGGTGCAAACTCGACTGCTAACCATATCTGCTTTGAGCATGTCGATGACGATGGTGCTGTTGATTTCCACAGCGAAAAAGCTGGTAGCCGTGACAGTTCGACTGGTCTGCATACTTTAGTAGACGGTACTTACTTCAAGGTTGGCTTTATCGTTGACGGTGTTAGCAGCATTACACCATACGTTAATGGTATTGCTCAAACTGCTCATACCACGCAGATTCCGATTGTAGCGATGACTCCTACACTCGTGTGTCATTCTGCTGGTACGACTGATCCAATTCTTCATGTTGATTGGATTGCTTGCTACCAAGTTGAGCAGATTGCTAACTAGGTTCGCTACCTTAGTGAGACCTTAGCTGGGGTGGGGCTACAACCCCGCCCCAGCTTTATTTTTAAGAGGGAAAGATGGAAGTATTACTGCACGATTTGGAAGAATCCTTTGGCCCATTAACCGATACGCAGAGGCAGGTTATTGCTGATGCACATAGCTATTACCACAAAAAGCAGGAGGGGGTGTTACCCCTGTCTGAAATTTGTGTGTTATTAGCTATTGCGAAGCATTTGCCGAAGCCGGTAGCAAAGAAACAAACCACTAAATGAGTTTTGTAAGAAACACAGCGGTAACGGGTTTTACATTTGGTATGGTCAATGCCACCACAGGTGCGGCATTGACAGGTGTTGCTAGTGCAATTGGGAAGTATCACACTAAAGATGGTGGTACTCAGGCAGCTTTATCCGGCACAATTGCAGAGGAGGGGAATGGTCAGTATTCCATAAACCTTACTGCTACGGAGATGAATGCCTCGGTTGTTGGTTTATTATTCACCCATTCATCGGGTGTACCTGTCCAGTTTACAATCAAGACGATTGGTTCACCGGCAGATACCAGCACAGAAAGCACGTTAAGCACAACACTAACCAGTCTCAGAAAAGAGGTTGGCTGGTTGTGGCTTGGTGACAGAACCAGTTCAAACTGGACATCGGATGAAACTGACCAGATAGATGAAATGATCAATTCTGGTTTAAGACAGTTTTATCATCCTCCGCCAAATTCAATATCTCCTAAAGGACATCGGTGGTCTTTCTTGGAGCCAACTACCACACTTAGTACCGTGTCGGGAACTGAGGACTACACACTAAGTGCTGATTTTGGTGGGTTAGTTGGCTTGATAACATACACGGATTCGGATGAACAATGGTATCCAATCGAACTGACTGGAGAGCATCGCATCCGAATCCTAAGACAGCGGGATTATAACAGCAATAAGTCTGACCCTCGTTATGCAGCAGTTCGTCCTAAGAGTAGTGACGGTGGCAATGGTCAGCGTTTTGAACTAATGCTTTGGCCGATGCCGGATGCTGCGTATACATTGCGTTATAAGTATCACGCACTCCCTAGTAAGATAACAGCCTCAAAGCCTTACCCTCTAGGTGGTGAGATACATTCCGAGACAATACTGGAAAGTTGTCTTGCGATTACAGAGCAGCGACTCGAAAATGGTTCTGGTATTCATACCCAGAAGTTCCAAGAGAGGCTGGCAGCCTCGTGTGCAATGGATCGACAATTACAGACTCCTGACACGATGGGTTACAACGGTGACCCATCGAACCAAAAGGTACTCAGTGAGCAGGAAAATCGCTACATAAATGGTGACTTAGTTAAGTACAATAACAGTGTATTTTATGACTCATAAGGTAAAGATATGTACACAAATCCACAGAATACTGTAATTGAGAGCATTACGCTTGATAGCACATTAGGAGATAGCCCTGTAATCACCTTTAAGGGGTTCAGGAAGATTGTCTGTGCTATACCTGCTGGAAGTAGCATTACATCGCTTACTTATTATGTATCACCCACCTCGGATGGTACATTTTTACAGCTTTATAATAGTAGCGGTGCTGTTAGTACGACTGTAGCTGCTGAGAGGGCTTATCAACTAACCAGTGAACTGGAAGGTATAAGCTATCTTAAAATTGTTCCAAATAACGATGGAAACGTATCTTTACACCTGATTTCCTAGGAGAAACTAAATGTCAGGACATAATATCCTTCAACAAATCGCTGGTACAACAGAGCTTGAGATCGTTGATCCGGGTAGTGGTGGAACCATTCCTGTTGACCGCAGTTTTGGTATCTGCCCTGTAGTTACTGGCGGTGCTGAAGCCCGAAAGATAGCATCACCTGAGCGTGCTGGTATTATCATTACGGTTTGTTTGAAAACAGACGGTGGTAATTTAACCATTACTGGTTCAGGAAGTGAAATCATCAACTCTGGTTCCGGTACAGAAACAACCGCAGTCATGGCTGATGCCGGTGATGTGCTTACATTGATTAGCATCAACAAAGGTACAAGCATCATCTGGGCTGTCATTGCAAATCATGGAGCTACGTTGAGCTAATGCCACGAGGCCGTACCCGCTTTGATTTACCTTGGCCTTCCGGCGGGTTGATCGAGTCAACGGCTTACGAGTCACAGCCACGAGAGTCCACTGTTGATTGCCAGAATGTTAGGGCATATGAACCCTCCACGGGTCGAAGTCGTGGTGGACAACGCGCTGGTCTTGTTAAGCACGCCGATGCTCGGACTGCTGACGGAAAGGTGCAAACCCTAGGGCAGGTAGTTGCCCGAACCACTCCCGCTAACCAGAACGAGGTTGGTGCAAGGAGCGTGGTGTCTTATGCAGTTACCAATGGTACGGTTGCGAAGTTCACATCTAGCGCGTTTACTACAGCAACAAATGGCTCAAGTGCATTAAGCTCTTCTGTGCCGGTTATATACTCCTCACAGCTTTTCGGCGTGGTCTATTTTGCTGATGGGACTAATGAGAAGAAGTGGACGGCAAGCACAAACACTGTCGCAACTTGGTCAGCAAGTGCTGGTTCATTGCCTACTCAAGGTAGTAACAAGCCACGTCTGATCGAGACATGGCGTGGTCGCATTGTTTGTAGCGGCATTAGCACTGATCCTCATAACTGGTTTATGAGTAAGGTTGGCGATGCCGATGATTGGAACTACAGCCCAACGACAGCAACTCGTGTGCAAGCTGTAGCGGGTAATCAGTCTGAGGCAGGCAAGAGTAGTGACATTATCAACGCTCTTTGCCCCTATTCAGATGACATCTTGCTGATATTCGGTGATCATAGTATCTGGCAGATGACTGGCGACCCCGCTGAAGGGGGTCGCCTCGACCTCGTTACTGACACAATTGGTAGCACTTGGGGTCGTCCATACTGCAAGAGTCCTGAAGGTACTCTTTACTTCTTTAGCAATCAGGGTGGTGTTTACTCAATGGCACCGGGAAAAACCCCTGTGAACATTTCTGACCAGTTTATTGCTAAGAAGCTGGATAGCTATGATCCTGATACAACTCTGGTTCAGATGGTTTGGTCGGATGTGGAGCGTGGTTTTTACTTATACCTCACTCCTCTTGGTGGCGGGGCGACTACAAACTACTTCTTTGATGTTAGAAACAATAGCTGGTGGCCTGACAAGTTTGCAACTAATGGTTTTAATCCAACAAGTGTGCATCTTTTTGATGGAGATAGTTCATCAGATAGGACAGTTCTTCTTGGTTGTCAGGATGGATATGTGCGAAAATATGATTGGTCTACACCTTCAAAAAATGATGATGGTGTAGCGATTGATAGCTATATCTGGGCTGGACCGATTCAGTTACAGAACAAGCCAAAGATAATGCTGACTGAAATGCAGGCGGCGCTTGATACTAGTAGCAACGATGTTGCCTTTAGTGTTTATGCTGCTGAATCTGCTCAGGCTGCAAAGGCAGCGTCAGCAAAGTTTACAGGTTCATTTTCTTCTGGAAGGAATAAGTCAGAGCGAAGGCGTGCCACTGGTCACAACATCTTTGTGAAACTTGGCAATAGCACCTCTAACCAAACCTTTAGCTATGAGTATTTAAACATAGGTTTATCTAGCTTCTCAGGCCCAAGGAGTAGACAGTGGTAATTGAAGGATTTCCAAGACGAACCGGCGACTGCCCCCGCGCACGGAGGGCAGGAGCTTTATTATCCACAACGCCTGATGAGGCGGTTCAGTTGCAGGGTACGTTCGTGGTGAACATATATACTGACCTTGCTGATGTTGGCACACACGGTGAGATTGCTCTGTATAAGCCCGCAGGAAACCCCTATCTAGTGATACATTACGGTGATACTTGGTACACATCGGCGGGAGGAGCGATTAGTTAAATGGCACGCTTTGAAAAGAAAAACTTCGGAACTGATTTGCAGCGTCAAATTCGTGAGTTGAAGGCCGCTAGGGATAAAAGAGCGATGGGAGGAGCTTATGCAAACCCCAGAGGTATGGGTACTCACCGTTTTGAAGATCCAACGAAGAAACGGCGGTTTAATCAAATTGCACTTAACTTAGGTCTTCAGCACGACTCACGCAATCGGCATGGGGCGCGGAGGGGTTCTTTTTCGTCAAATATTCAACCGATTCAAGATTTGAAATATGGTGGAAAGTGGAAATCAGTGCCAAAGAGGATTAAAAATAGAATTGAGTCTGTGATGCAGAGAGATGGGGATTGGGATACAGAAATAAAACCGGGAGATTCTGACTGGGTAAAGAAGGTAAAGAAGTATCGTCAGATGAAAACTAACAGGGGTGGGTTTGGGGTGGGAAAGGGACCGAACGACCATTTTTCAACTTCACGGGAAAAACAGCGATGGATGCAGGAATTTGAAAATGAAGCTAGAGGTAAACACTATAAGGGGATGGAAGATAAACTTCGCGCTGAGGGTAAGCGGGGTCAAGCTGATATGGTAGCAGGATTCGCTAAATCGGCGATGCACAAACTTGGCGATAGAAAGGCTGCCGAGGAGAGTTGGCGAAGAGAAGAGCTTTTAGGTAAGAGCAGATTTAAACGTACCCCTGAAGAAAATGCTGAACTGGAAGCCTTGGGTGCTGATCCGCTTGATAAGGGATCTACGTTTATGAAGGACCAAGGATTGAACATCACTAGCCCTGAAGAAAAAGCGCGTCTGGAAGCTGTTAAAGGAAAGACTGTCGCGGAGAGAGAAGCCGATTATCGTGCAAAAGAGGCTTCACAAAGAGATTTAGCTGCACAGGAGCGTAAGCAGATAAACGCTAGGGATGCAACTGCGGCTAAGGAAATGAAGCGTCGAGAGAGTGTCGAACCACACTTAAAGCATCGTCGAGACAGATTAAAAAAGATAAACACTCGTCTTACAGGATTTGCTGAAGGTGATGTTAATAAGCTACCCGCCGGTGATAGAAAGTATCTTGAGCAAATGAAATCTATAGAATCAGGTAATTATACGCAGGACTCAGTTCGTTCAAAACAACAGCGTATCAAAGATAGGTCACAGGCCATGAGCCAGCGGCGTGCTGAAGCGCGTCGTAATCAAAAAGCTGATCAGCCTCAAGGAGGCATGAACCAAGGAGGAGGTGCCGGAATGGGCATGAACAGACAACAACCTGAGCGTAATAGTGTTACCGATGGAACTTACCAGCGGGGAGGTCAAGGTCACCCGTGGTCACGCGGAAGGCGACATCAGGGCGGCGGCATGGGCGGCGGCGGTGCCATGGGTGGCATGGGCGGTGCTATGGGCGGCATGGGTGGTGCTATGGGCGGTGGTGGTGGAGGTGTAGCCGGAATCAGAGCGGGTGAATGGGATAATGTGCCTCAGCCACCTAAGCAACGGCGACCTGAGGGTGGTGGGATAATAATGGACGAGGCAGGACCACGTAGGCGTAGGCCAGACGGCGGTGGCATGGGTGGCGGAATGGGCGGTGGCATGGGAGGCGGTGGCATGGGAGGCCATGACATCAGAGGCCAATGGAATCCTAACCAGCGTTCTGATGTATGGTCTGCAAGAGGCGGTGGACGCGGCGGCGGTGGCGGCATGGGCGGCGGCGGTATGGGCGGCGGC
>Ga0208919_1000747_pt1 | contig 20469 bp, 19 predicted proteins | sample 4_EtaG_FD_184076 | JGI IMG/M metagenome (GOLD analysis project Ga0208919, IMG submission 184076) | Marine viral communities from the Subarctic Pacific Ocean - 4_ETSP_OMZ_AT15127 metaG (SPAdes) (version 3) | ecosystem: Environmental > Aquatic > Marine > Oceanic | place: Pacific Ocean | collected...
GCATATTCTTTGCCGCCGGTCAAATCCCCACTACGCACATACGCGCGTATCGCGCCGTCGCTCATTTTCTCCAGGGCCGCGACGGCATCCTGGTCATTCTTGTTGCTCGCGTACCGCGTTGCCTCGCGCCGTATCGTGTCGGTGTTCTTGCCCCACCAATCGCGCACGGTATTCCAATCGGTGACCAGTTGCTCTGTTCCAAATTCCAGCGCATCAGATTTCATTTGTTCGAGGAACAGGTGACCGTTTTCATGCAGGAAGGATGACGGGTCCGCGTCCTTGCCTAATTTTATGACAGTTTCATGCGCTCTAAATTCTATGCTGGCGCGTTCGCGCTGTTCGTATTGAACTACGTTAATCAGCTTATCGTCGTAGACAACGTAGTTATAACTTTTTTGACTGTGATCTAAGTACCGATTGCCGGCGACACCTTCTTTAGCAAGCGCAAGGGACACTTCCCGACCAGCCCAATCAGCCTTCATATACTTGGCTATTGATCGATACCATTGTTCTCCTGACAGGACATCGACCCCGGCACTTTTAGATGCATCCGTTTGTGGACTCAAATGAGGCGTAATCAATAAGGGATCTTCACTTGGGTCGTAATTAATCTTCTCTTGGATATTTTTGACTGCCTGGATAACCAAATCGGATTGCTGGGTTATCGGATTCGAGAAGTCCAAAAACTGATCGTCTTCTGGGATCTCGACCTCGAACAATCGACCGGGCCGACTTATCTTAATGTCGAACAAATCAATAAGTTTCTCAGCCTCTACAAAACCCTGGTAAAAAAGTAATCCCTGTTCCTTCGCGAACTCAACATCACGTTCATCTCGCCTTCCTCTATTTGCCCACTGGCTAATGAAATACTGGAAACCAACTACAGCCATATAATCGTCTTTGAGAAGAGGAACGTCTATGCCACGATCAATCAGATCTTGTGGTCTATAATCGTCTGGAACCATCATGCCAGAGTCGACCACTTCTTGTTTTAACTTCCCAAACTCTTGCATATCGTAGACCACTTCCGTTTCGAAAGCGTTCCACAACTCCTCCTTTAGTTCAGACGGCGTTAAAATTACACCGTCCCACTCAAAACCGAATTGAGATGCATCCACGGCGGATAAAGTTTCACGGTAAAAATTAGCCACCTCCCACTGGGAGGCGAAATACAGCCCCCAGCCGTATGCCTGCAACCCCTCACCCGTGCCTATTGCACTGGTCGAGAACTTTTCAAATCGATGCGGTGTACCGTGATAGACGGGTTGCAGAAAGACGCCGCTAGGCTCTAACCCCTGCCCTGCAAGGATGCCGGTAAATCTGCTGCCAGTTCCGCTGGGAGATAGTCCAGGTTCAAATCTGGGTAAGCCGCTTTTAGATAGTTCTTCAGAGTAACTGGAATCGAATTCTCCTCCAATAACTCCACTATCGCGTCCTTCCCACTCCGGTGGATTGATACCCCCCGCGTGCTGGACGACCGCATCCCGCGCCTCTTCGATGGTAATTTTGCCATTGCGATAATTATCCCATACTTGCTCTATCGCTTCAATATTAGCCGAGTCTTGTTTGTATGCCGGCGTGAATAATCCTCGCGCTGCTTCCCAGGTTATCGACTGCATTTGCCGCGCCGAAACACCACGTTGACTAGCCGCTAGTCGATAGGCTTCCGCATAAATTCCATACAAGCCTTCGACGCCATTACCTTTATAATTTTTGGCGGCGATCCACTCTGGCGGCTTTTTGCCAACCATAGGAGATGATCCAAAATTGTGGTGAACCTCACGGCTACCGCCCGACAATGGTTGCAGCAACGCCGCTGCAACAGCATGCGTATCGATTGTAACATCTTGCGCGCTCGAATTGGGCGAAAGAATGTTATTAAAGAAATTTCTGACCTTGTGCTTGGCTCCCATCTCTATGGAAATGTTTTCTGGACTTGGATCTAAAATTACATTCACTGCTTTAGTGATTTCCGAAAACGATCCCCATCCTGTTTTCTTTTCCTCACCGACCGGCGTCAGTATACCCATATCATCAATTGGACTTTCAACCGTGCCGCGCGCCCAATCCGCGAACTCACCTTCGGGCGTTACAATTCTATGCCGCCGGTCGTTATAGGTTTCATCATAAATTCGAAGCCAAATTGCTTTGTGCTTGGGGTCAAGCACTTCCGCCAAAGTCTTCCCCTGGATTTCCTTCAGTGCTTTTTTATAAGCCGGAATAATTTTTCCAGGTATTGGCTTACTATTTTTCTTAACGGCAAGCACCGAGTCACGCGCTGCCTTTAACATTGCATCATCAAAACGATGGTTTTGCTGATTGGTCATAATGTCGAGAACACGTTCGCCCAGCGACACATTCATAAACCAATCTTTTTGCGGTGACAGAGATGCCAGCACACCCGCAACAACGCGATCTGGCACGTTGTACTTAACAGACCATTTATCGGTTAATGCCCTGGCACCATCGTACCAAAGACGAGAGCGATCTCGCGTTTCCGCTGGGACGCTATCATATAAGTGCAATAGATTAGAGATTAGATGATTAACAAAATTTTCTGCCAGTTCATCTGACGGTAAATTAGCATCGGCTTGTTTTACGTTACGATATCGTCCGACAATCTCACTCATATTAAATTCAAACGTATTTCGATCACGCTTCATTGTGTCGAGATCGATAGTAAGGTTCTCTGTTAATGGGTCTTCAGTCGCAAACTTAGTTGTCGGTTGCCGTGTACTAATGCGGTCAGGATGTCCTATTAAGTTATCTTTCGTATCAACTTGCTCGAACTCGCGCGATTCCTGCATCGCGGCATCGACCGCCGCGCGGATCTCCTCATTGGTCGCTTCGGGCGTTAGACCAGCCTGATCCATGATCAACTGGAGTTCAGCGATATCGCCTTCATACTCTTCGATCTGCCGCTGTTCATCGAGCGACCTAAACGGCGCACCGCCGATATCAGACTCGATAGCCTCGATCAAAACGTCCTGGCTAACGTAGCCGGTATCAGTTCCCTCGACCGCGTCGAGAATATCTAACTCGCTTTGCACCAGGTCATCAGCGGACTGCAACCCGCCCTTAACGAACAGCCGGCGGTTTGTCTTTGGCGTTATGTCGCGTGCCGCTAATTCCGCCGCCAACGGACCTGTCGGATCAACGCCACCACGCTCGATCAATTCGTTAATCATCGGCGTCTTGCGTAGACCCAGGAACTGTTCCGCCGGAATACCGCCGCGTAGCTTATCGATAGCTACATCGAGCATGTCGAAGCCTGGGAGTTCCTGCCCCGGCGCGGTAACTCTCACATTGTCCCGGCGCCACATTTCGAGCGGAGACATATCCGCGCGCTCACCTCGCGTGGCGTAACGCTCCGCAAGCAATAAGCCATAGAACTGGGCTTCGTTTTCAGATCGTCCCGCCGCCTTGACCTGGGCCTCGACTTCCTTACGGATTGTCTCGACATCTGACATGGACTCCAGATCAATCGCCTCGATCTGGCCCTCCAGGCGCTCCATTTGATCTGCGAAGAAACTATCTTCGTATTCCTGCGCCTCTGCCGCCGTCATGTCACTGTCATCGAAGCGCACATGGTCAGCTATCTCACTGTAGGTTTCGGCACCGGTCAGCACCGCAAAACCATCTGCATCTATTTTTATGTCGCCATCCAACTGGATAGCTTCCGCCATCTCTTCGTTTGTGACGCCCAGGCTTTCCATAAAGCCAGGATCATCTAACTCCTGTGCATATCTATTGAGCGTATTGGCATTGATTGTTACTTCGTCAATGCCATTGTCACGAAAAACCTCCGCTCGATGTTCAGCGGCAATCTCCGGTGCGCGTTCTGCCAGCTTTGTTTTTCGCGATAGTTCAAGGGCATCTTTTAAACGTGCCACCTGACGCTTAACTTTTCTGGCCTTGCGTACATTGTTTAGTTCTTTTCCGCCAAACACAGCAAACTCGGCTGGAGCCATCGCCAGTTCAGCAACGGCTTCCACAACCACTTCGCCCCAGTTCTCGACCTTGCCTTCGGTTTTTAACTGCGCAAGCGCCTCACCGCCGCCGCCTAAAACAGGTTGCGCGACCATGTTAATCAGAATTGTTCTTAGGACGCCGCCATAAATTTGCGAAGCAACGCCACCGGATATTGCATCGAGAGATCCGATAATAGCCCCTCGATCAAAGCCATATTGTTGAGCCTGGAGCATCACCTCGCGATTACTGACAATTTTCTTAATGTCTTCCGGCTTGCTTAAATCGTAACCCTGTTTTGCAAAGTATTCTGCCGGCGAAGAAAACCTCTCTGTTAACGCAGACCCAAAACCCAATGTAACCGCGCCTGCTATAGGCCCACCGGCAACCGTAGCACCAGCGGCAACAGCGAGTTGCGGTGCGAACTCGCCGGCTACCTCAAGGCCCATCAACAATGTTGCGACAGGGTCTGACACAGCCGCCTCGATTGCTTCCCTCGGACCAAGTTTGCCAGCTTCTATAATTGCCTTTAGATGCCCTGCCTGTGCCATCTCGTATTCACTTTGAGACAACGTATTCAATTCCTGCACGCGCCTTAATCGGTACGCAGCCGCCTTTGCAGCTTCCTTTTGCGAAAGCAACCTGGACGTAACGTACCGCTCTGACGCGAGTAACAGATCGAAGGGGTTGTATATCGAAATCGGACTTGCCGCCTGCACGGGGCTTTGCTGGCGCAGTATTTCCATGAAGGATTTATCAGTGTCATCCGCTTGCTGCGCGCTTTCTTCTGCCAGGAACTGTTGAGATCCAGCGGCAATGCGTAACCCGCCGCGCGCTCCCGCGCGACCGCCATATTTTATCGTCGCCTCGACGGCAGACAATTCCTCCGCACTGTCCTGCGCGACACGATAATTATCAGGGTTCTGGAAAAATTTCGCAGTCGCCGGCATTTGTAATGCGCGCACGAAATCATCTCTGTGGGCTTTGTCCGAATACGCTTTCGGATCTTCGTAAATATCATCGACGTTCGCGCCAATTTTTTTTGCCAGCTTCCTGGCGTCTGCAAACTTATTCGGATCAGTATCTGTGCCTAGCAACCGGTTGTTATCTTGCGCGCGTTCCTTCGCACCAGAGGTGAGCGGTGCCGTTAATAATTCAGCGAAATTATCCGCCGACCCTTCAGATCCCGCTACCGGTGGCCTGGGACCAAGCGGTTGTTCATCTCCTATTTCACCATAATTACCAGCCCGTATTCTTGCATCAGCATACCCAGCCGAGGCGGGTTTCTTTTCTTTCTTATCGTCATCATCAATTTTGAGAGGGACTACTGCCATGTTACCGACTCCCCTCTGCCGGCTTGCTGAAACTCATCAAACGCCTATTAGCATCTGCCTTGATCTCAGGATCTACGGCTTGATCCATTACCATTTTCAACGCGATAAGGTGAGCAATCAGCCTATCCTTGCTGTAGTCTTTAATATATTGATCAGCCGCGTAACTTAACCCTCTGCCGTCATACACAGCATTCCGAATTGCTGCGATAGCCCCTCGTATCGACGGCATTTGTTTCTCTGCAAATTCCAGGTCTACCTCTAGCCCATCTCTCTGATCGTCTGCCATGGACGAGTATTCCAGCAGCACTCCGACCGCTGGGTCTATATCATCTGCGCGGAAACTCCTTTCGGTGGATGTAATGCCCCATACATCGTCCTCGACGCCTGCTTTTAGATATAAACCGCGCACATGCTGACGTATTTCTACTTCAGTCGGCCACTTATTATGTTCCGCCTCAAACGCGGTAATCCAAGACTCGACCCTAGCTTTAATCCGATTCGCCGCCTGTGCTTGCCCAGGCGTTGCACCATCTCTAAAACCTTTTCGGGTATTGGTGGGCGCGATATCCCGTATCGCATTCTCCCCTCTAGTATACGCGGCGTCGCTTGTTTGCCTTCTTTCCGCCTTATTATCAGCCGTTCGTTTTAGATTTATTATTTGGTCCCATTGCCTCTTCGACACTTGGCTAGTGTGAGTCATCTTGCCATCAACTACAACAGATGTATCCGTTAAAGAAACCTCCTCCCATTCAGCGTCAGTCATCGAGAGAAGTTTACGACCGTCATCTGTATCACCCTCCGCAAATTTAATCCCGTCTGCCGTTTTTATTGCCGCCCTTTCAAGGTTGCCGAGTACCCCATACTCGGTTGCCAGTATCGCAAAGTCTCCAGGGTTATCCTTTATCCATTGCCGATATGACGTTCCTCCCGTAATCTCCTTGGTTGCCCTCTTCAACGCTTCGTTAACATTAGCTTTCTCCACACTTGCGACCTGGGCCTGTGCAGCCTTAACCAGCGGTGCCACCAGCTTCCGTATGCTTGCCGGCAAACCTTTCAGATCCTCTTGCACCGACTTTAATTTTTCTGGGTCAATCCTTCCATCAGCGGTGGTTATACCCGCATTATTCCGTCCAAGTAGCCGATCCGCTGCCGCAAATGCTGCTTGTTGATCTACACCGGTTTTCAACTTAGCCATCAAGTCCACAGCTTCATCTGGATCGATATCTTTTGCCGCGACCCGTTCCTTGAAAAACTTATCAGCTTCCTCGAATTTACCCTCATTAATCAAACGCTGGACACGCTTCACAGCCATATCTGTAATTGCTGATTTCACCTGGTTTGCGATAACTGCCCTGTCGGTAATGCCAACAGACTTAGCACTTTCTTCCACCTCGCCAGTGACCACAGCCTTTGCATCATGAAATTTTTGCTCATCACCCAGGATGCCGCCGTGCTGCCCTTCTTCGAGACGCGCAGCACGAACAATTTTTTGGAAGTTTTTATTTTGCTGGTCGTGGAATTTAAAGGACGCCTCGATCTCTGCGCCGACCGAATTATCAAACTGACTTCGCAACAACCGCTTAACCGCATCGGTTGGCGCGGTCTTAAAAACATCCTCATAATGCTTACGGACTGCCGCCTGGAATTTCCCTGTTTCCGCAATAGCCTCTTGGTTATTTAGATTGTAATAACCTTTGCGAACACTCGTTGAGTCACTCTCATCGAGCAACCCGCCGTAACTTTCAACGCGCACCCGTCGCATCGCTTCAGTGTCGAGTTCTTTCGCTTGCGCGATATTGTTTTCTTGCTGCGTCTTTAACGCAGTAGCCGCCCACTGGTTGCTGGCTTGCCCCACAGCGTTGCCGGCAGAAACTAACGATCTGCCTATCCCTGCGCCAAATGCGTCTGGGGTTGCGCCTTCGGCGCTTTGGTATGCATTGCCGACATCCCTCACCTGCGTGAGGTTGCCGATATCAATTTTAGGGACGGTAGCCATTAGCTAAAGATCCCCTCTTTTTTAAACCCGTACCATTTATTGGAAACACTACTCGCACCCTCAAACAGCGAAGTCGTCGCACCTATGCGACCGGCTGTAAGTGCATTTCTAGATGCCATGTCTGACAACGCTGCGCTAGATTCGAAGTTCTGCCCCTCGACCAGCAAACCGTATTTCTCACGCTCGACATTCGCCGCGAGGTTCAACGCATCCAGCTTGCCCCATCCAGCCGTTTCCTCGACGATACGTCCTGCACTTTCCTCATCAACAACAACACCCATGCCAGCCTGGGCGGTACGCTGCCGACCCATAAGCTGCGCCGTTTTCCAATTAACTTTGTTAACTTCGGTCCTGCCGCGCTCTGCCGCATCGTGCGCGCGCCATACAGCGACTTGCTGGTTGTTCCTGGCGACCGCCGCCTTATACGCCGCTGACCTTGCATCAGCCTTCGCCTGGGCCTGTTGGCCCATCATTGTTATGCCTGTACTCGCAGCGCCCATAACCAGTGACGCCGTTGCCATTGTTGTAGTGCTAAATGCCGGCATCAGACCGCTCCCGCGTATGTATGTTGCAGTAACCGCAGACCCATCCGCTTATAGATCTTCGGCACTGCGCTAGGACTTCCCGGCAGATGATGCATGACGGCAAACGACACGCCGTGCTTCTTAATGTGCTGACGCAATCGACGCAGTAACGCCATGCCTGCGCGTGCCGGCGCATCCCTTGCCGCCCACCAAAACAACTCATCCGCCGATTTGCGGGAGGGATCAAACGGATAAGGCGCAATCATCACACCCGTACCGCCAACGCACTTGTCATCGTCATAAGCCAGGAAGATCGAAATCAAACCTGTTTTAATCAGCGCATCTATTGCAGCGTCCAGGTTCAAGCGACCTTCAATCGTTTCGATATCCGGCAATATGTCAGGTCGCCCCACATCACGAGCAAACTGCACGGCACCCCAGCGAATATCCCTCATATGCATTTTGTTCAGCGGATCTGCCTGGATAACTTTCATGCTTGCCCCCACCAAAATTTTTGGAAAGGCATATTCAAGAAACCCCAACGGACGGGCGCCGACATCTCGAACCCTAACCACCGTAACCAGCGCAGCGCCTTGCGGTTTCTTACATCCGCATAGTTGGTCAGGTAGCTATATGCTCCTCTCATTTCCTCGAACGCTACTTTGCTGCGCGGAAGGAAAGCGCGCGCGTGCTGATCAATCAGATCCGTACCCAGTAACCAAGGCCGGCCACAATCGCTCATAACGTGCGCTTGCTCGACGCCAAACATGCAGACCACATTGCCATCGGCTAGCCCTGTCATCGGCTCCCGCGACCGAGAGAACGCAGCCGTCGCCGCAAACGATGGACTTATCCCGTGACTTGCAAACACCTCATCGATATCGGCTTGCCGCATGCGACCGCCTAGCTCGATGGCGTGATTCAATTTGGCTGGGACGACCTCGTACATCACCCACCTATTGCAACATCTGGCACAATTGCCAGAACCGTTATCGGTAGAGGATCTGTCTGTCGGATAAACACACGCGCGCCCAGGTTCCAATCTGGCGTGATAACAATTTCCTTATCGCCGGTCAGTAATTGCGTAGGTTGACCAAGCAACTCAAATTCTCGCTGCTTCAACTCGATCAGGTTATCAACATCGGGACCAACGAAACCGCCGCGCGTATCCTCCAGGCGCAACGTAACCTTGCTCACTTTCTTCAATCGATGTTGGACCGTTCCACCTCGCGTAGAGTAATTGAGATCGAGCGTCTCCATGTCTGTCGTATAACCCAAACCGATATGAACGCGGCTCGATGCACGCGGTAACGTGACCGCACCGCTCGACACCACAAGGTCTGGCACAACATTGCCATCTGCCAGCACTTTAACAGTCTCGCCTTCCAGATGATTTAAACCGCTGATCGAGGTCACCGCCTCGCGCGCTTTGCCGCCAGCCGTATACGCCGTATAGGCCGAGCCATCGACGCCAGATAATTCAAACGTGTTTGTCGTTGCGTTCGCGACCGTAAAACGCAGATCGTTGATCTGGCTCATACCTGTTGCGGCACCGGCTGAATTGGTGCCGGTCGTGACATCGGAGATATCGACCAGATCACCATTCGAGAAACCATGACTTGCAGCGGTAATCACAACAGGGTTTGCCGCTGTCGCACCTGTAATCGCGACCGGAACGTCCAGGCTCAAACCACTATCGATGAAAAATGAATCGCGGACATCATCGAAGTACCGAGTATGCAACCGCTCAATATATTTAACCGTGTTACCGTTGATTGTTCGCTCGACAACGAAATAGACGCCGTCCTCTACATCGTTGCTTTCCGGCACCGCGCACACGGATTTGAAAGTTCCAACCGTGTCATGCCGTGTCCAGGCAACGACCTCCTGTTCCCTGTTGTAGGTCAATGTCAACAATGTGCCGTCGCTTTGCACAACCCAGATCATGCTATGCGGGATCTGTTGATAGCCCCATTCAGCTATCGTTTTATTTTCAAATAAATGCGTGGACAGAATAGTGAGATCCCCGCCCACGTAACTATCCGACTCCAACTGGTAACCAATGTTACGAACCATTGAGCCACGATCTTGGACAAACAGGATCGACCCGCCGACCACGATAGGCGGCACATGGCTTGCGCCAACGTAGGTTTGCGGGTTTTGCCGGATCGTGCTGGCGCTAAACGCGACATCGCTACCGGCGTTGATTTTCCATTCCGAACCACTTGTCAGCACGATCAAATCATTCAACGGTATGAAGTGCCGGATCTCATTCAGTTGCAGCGCGCTTAATGCTGCCGTAATCGCGTCATCGTCGCGGCTAGGCGTCGAAGTATTGAAGTTCGATTGATTACCGGTCTGCGTATAGAAAATAGTATCCGGCTTGTTGTTGGTATTCCCAAACACTCGCCGCTGTTGGTAATAGCTAACGCAGCTAGGCTTGTTGTTCGTAAATCTAAACGGGTTCTTTTGTTGCGGCGGCGTGTCGCTCAAATCAGGATCGATGTTGTCATCGATAAAACTGGTGCCTTTACTAGACCCAATAAAACCGAATATGCCGTGATCCTCTTTATAGACATCGTACTTTTCAGCGCCCGCGACCGCCGTCCAGCTAACCGTGATCGTATTGGTTGATGACATCGCGGCGGTGTTCGCACTCGTAAAGTCCCTGGCGAACGTGCCGCCAGACGCATACGCCGTATGGCTTGTGCCGTCCTCACCGCGCAACTCAAACGTGTTTGTCGTTTTATTCGCAACAACAAACCGCCGACCGTTCAGTTCAGTCATCCCAACCACGGCAGCTATATGGATGGTATCGCCATCGTTTAGCGCGTGACTGCTACTGGTGACCACGACAGGGTTGGCCTGGGTCGCAGCGGTAATCGCTGTTGTGCTAACGATCCCAGGCAAACTTTGTTCCTTTGTATCCTCCGCAACCGCCACGACCTGATATGCATAATTGATCGAACCGGCACTTGCCGGTGACGCCGACACGCCGGTCGGAAACGTGATCAACGGTTCGAATGTAGGTGTAGTCAACGTCCAGGTCGTGTGCGCCGTTCGCGACAATTCACGCGGGTCATACATCGGGTGCGCCAACGTCAGAACATCACCAGACTGTGCGAACTTTAATTGTGCCAGAGATGCCGCGTTCCACGGCGTTGTCACAGTAAAGACGCGCTCCGCTTTGCCTGCACTGCCATACGCCGTAAACGCCGAGCCATCGATGTTCGCACCCGTTATCTGGTCTGTAAGTTCGAACGTGTTCGTAGTTTTGTTCGCGACCACATACCGGTTTTGGTTCAATTGCGTCATACCGACAACTTCGGTAATCCGCACCTCGTCACCATTCTCGAAACCGTGGCTATTAGAGGTGATCACAACCGGGTTGGCTTGCGTTGCGCCGGTTATCGTTTTCGCTGTTTCTAGAATATGACCGCCATTGCGGATTGGCCGCATATAGAGGTTTCCAAATTCTAGGATGTAAGTGTCATCGCTCGACGCCTCGAACGGGATCAGGCGAACAGTGTCGGTATGCGATTTAACCGGCCCGACATATTGCGTGCCTGGTCGGTTCGACAATCCGCCGGTCGCATAAACCAGTGCGTTGCGCGCCGTCCGCATCGCGACGGCATACTTCGATACATCGATGCGACCATATAGTGCTGGGCTAATCTCACCCGCTGCAAACGATGGCTGGACAAGCGTCACCATCGAGCGCGTATCCACTCACTATCGCGAGGTGTTTGATCAACGCCTTCCTGGGCCGCGCTGCCTGCCGCCGACCGCAATACATTGCCATAGATCTGGAATGTCTGCTTTGATAGTTCTGGATCACCAGTAACCTGGAAAGCAATGTTAGACGCAATTCGATAACTCAATGCGTCAACGAATTTTGACGAAAACATGGCAGGATCAAGCTGATCGAACGTGTAGATCAACTCAGCGGATTCGAGATCTGACAATATACATCGGGCCGAGCCATCGCTAACTGCCTCGACCGTAAATGCAATCGCATCTGCTTCTTTGCCGACCGGGTTAACGATCCACCGAGCCTTAACGCAATCGCTAGGATATGCGTACCGATAACTCCATTCGGCTGGTGCTGCCTCATCCAATAAGCCCAAGGTCTGCCGCTTCCTGGCAAAGGGCCAATTGAAATCCTCCAGCGTTTGAAGTCGCGAATAATCGAACCACAGTTTCGAGATCTGCGCCTCGCGACTTGCTTCATCGAGCGACTCTATCGAACCCTTCGCACCGATATGGGACAGGCCCATGTTGCAGATCTGAACACTCGATATTGCCGCCATCTATCACCTCAATCCGCCCAGGCTATTCATCGATGATTTTACGAGGCCGGCCCTTTCGGGCCGGCTTCGCGTTTTCATCAATCACCTCCGCGTCTTTTGGCAACACCATGCCATCCGGTATCTCTACCGGATTGGCTGATGCGCGGAAGCGATCTTCGGCAGTAATAAAGTCCCGTTTCAATAGAACTTGCATATGCCGATCACCTAGTTGGTCGCGTCAGGATAGGCTTTCCAACCGTGCGGCTCTGCCGTGATAAAGGCCGAGTAAGTCCCGCCAGTTGTGGTCGCTGTTCCCACAATCAACTGCACACCGAGATAACGCTCATAGGCGTTGCCCTCTAGCGGCAGCGGAATGACCTTTGTGTGACCAGCGGACCAGACCGTAAACGCTTCGGCGCCAGTATCAACGTGACCGGTCGAGGTCGTTGCGTGGATTGCAGCACTGTCATCCGACCGGAGCCGGAATTGCACAGTTGCCGACCCAGACGATGCAAACGCTGCATCAGCCTGGATAACCAAATACAGCGGTTGACCGTTTGCAATGTCGCGAGCGACTTCCAGGTCAACTTGGTTTGGTGCGAGGAATGTGCCAGCGGACTGACTACCGTCAGCGGCGTCGGCAAATTCGAGACGTGAGTCCATCAACATATCAGTTTCTCCTTGATGGGATTGTAGATGATTGCTGTTTTGTCATCAAACAGATTAAGAAACAGTGGCTTCGTCCGGTGCCAACGCATCGGTGCGACGGACGGGTATACCGTCGTACATAACGACATGCTTCCCGCCAACTTGCTCCATCGTCAACGTCGAGTTCGCAACCTTACTGGCAAGCTGCCGGCGCAGGAACGATTTGATCTTGCGCGAGCAATAGAACGCTGGGCGCCCCATCCCAAGCGACGGGATCATCTCGACCGCCTGTGCCATAAGATCCGTTAGGTCAGCAGATGAACCGCTCGAATCTTTTGTAAGGGCCGACTTATCGATGTTGGCAATGCGAACAGCATACCGCCAATCGCGAACTGTGAGTCCGCAATCCCAGCGATAATGTGTCCGGTACGCTTCCATCCGACCACCAGACCCATCGACATCTTCAATGGTCACCTGACCCTTGTCGGTCATGGTAAGACCGGCGACCGAGCCTTTAGGATAGATGCCGTGAACCGTATTCGGACCCCAGCAAATCAGCCAGATCGAGGTGTTGTCGCTACCAGATCCACCGCCCGAAATGATGTTCTCACCATTCGAGGCGCTGGTGCTGTTGTAGCGAGGCGCCAACCCGGTGAACTCAGCCGGTGCCGTGGCTTCGTCGCCAAAGAATAACGTATCGACGTATTCCTGGTTCATGCCTTCCAGGTGTGAGCGGTCTTCCGAAAGTCGGAAAGCAGCAGTGTTACCATTGAGGTCAGCAAGCGCCTTATCGACTTCGGCATACGCCTCCATCATGCCCGTGTTGTCCGTGATTTGGGCTGTGGTTGACTTGGTCGGCTGGACACCACCGTACAATTTACGCCATGTCGGTGCCGGCAAACCGGTACGGATGGTCGTTCTATGACCGGTCGGCAAATTGCCTTCGATCATCGTCGCATCTTCCAAGATCTCATTCGTCTCGTTGAGAATCTCGACAATCGTGTCGATCTTCCCTTGGGGATCGAGCCGCTTGGCAACGTCTGCCAAAGTCGGATTAGTCACACTAAGTGCAGCCATTTCAACTACTCCATTTTATCAATGACAATCATTGCTGTTTTGTCATCGATGGTTGCAAAAAAGGGGCATCAAGGTTCTTGCCCCATCTCTGGGTAGAGGATTTGTTCTGCCGTTCGAGGACCGGTAGTCGCTCTTCCCGGTATCATCGCATCCTCTGATATCGCCTTACCGACCCGTGCCATTAACCGGATAAACTCAGGATGATTTCCCGCACCGGTTACTGACAGCGCGTCAGTCAGTTCGGGTGTTCCAAATTCTTTGATAGCTCGCTTGGCATCGCCAAGGTTTGAATCAAACTTATCGCCACCGATCTCAGGATCAGTTTTGGCTTGGTCTACCCATTCTTGCTGCGTATCAGCCCACAGTTTTTGCTGACTTTCCGCCGCCTCAACAATTGCTGCGGTATAGAGATCGACAAACTTCTGCGCGTTCTCTTGATCCAGGCCGGCTTCTTTTGCAAGCGGTCTGAATTGATCCAGCGCAGCGTCATTCATCTCGATACCCTCTGGCAAAGTGAAGGCGTCATAATCGTCAGGAGCGTCTTGCTTTTCGTCACTTTCAGTGTCCGACTTAGCGTCTTGCTCTTCTGTTTCTGCATCAGTTGCAGCATCTTCCGAATCCGCTGATGACTTGCCATCGAACATGCTTTCAGCTTGTTCCTGTGCCTGGTCTTCAGCAGCGACCTCAACGGTTTCGGTTGCCTGATCGTTTGCAGCTTCGACAGCGGGTTCGGTGTTATCTTCCGCCGTCAGTGCTGTTTCAGTATCAGCCATTCGTCGTAATCTCCTCTTGGTGATTGATCATCATGTTTGCATAAGCCTTCGGGTCCGCAGCCATGATCTCCGCTAAGACCCACAGGCCGACCTCGCGCTTACCTTCGTTGAAGAAGGTCTGCGAGTTGCCGGTGAAAGATGTTTCGTAGAGCTTGCATCGAGAGAGCAACCGCCAGAGAAACTCCGCACCGCCTTTGTTTTCAACAATGTCCCGCATTGCGGACAGTTGATTTTCTCGCTCGATCTTGGCCCTGGTCTTCTTGGTTTTGACATGCTTCTCATCACTCGCGTCATAAATATTTTCTACGCTCACAGGTTCAGTACCTCTTGCAGTGCGTTGCGTTCTGCATTTGCCCCGTCATTAGTGACCGGCGTCTGCGACATATTTCTGCCAGCCTCGCTCGCAGTCTTTGCCATCTCAGCCGCCTGTTGCATTTGCTGCATTTGCTGGCGTTGAGCGCGGATTGCTGCGACAGCTTCTTCATCGCGGATCACGCGAGGATCGACGCCGAGCATCGCGGTGTATTCATCGACCGCCTGATCCATGTCGATCTTGTCCAACACGGATGGATCTGCCGCCGCCAGTTGCGATACGAACATTGCCGTCCGCTCGATGGCACCAGTGCCAATTGATTTCTGCGCCATCGCCATGACTGAGATGTATTCGACCTTCAATGGCATACCCGCTAGCTCGTCCGGTATCGGCGGAAGCAGATCTGCCTTTGCCATGATCGAAAACGTCCGGTCTATTAATGGGTCCAGCAGCGAGTTGTTGAGCCTTTCCAGAACTGGGCCTAACGCCAAAAGTTTCTCCTCATGGCGTTCGTCTATTTCCCGCGCCGTGATCTGTCTTCGATCACTGTTCGCCATCATCAGGAACAGATCTGCGTAAAACGCCTTATTGATCCGCATCTCGACCTGTTGGATATCAGCCATCAATTCTTGGATGCGAGGGTTCACTTGATAGATTGGCTCTAGCCCTTCGCGCGCCTGATCGTTGTCGTACAGCGTCAAGCCACCTGGCAGGGAATTGACCGGGATGTTTCGAAGGCTCGATGGGCCTTTCAATGGCGGACTTGCCAGCTTATCAATCGCCTGCGCCTTGCGCTTTTCCTCTATCTGGAGCGCCTTGATATCGCCTAGTGCCGTCATACCTGGGCAATCAGTGCCGTAGATATCGCCGCCTGTCAGTTCCCATCGAGGAACCATGACAGGAAAATCGTCGTACCCACGTTCACTTAATAAATCGGCAATCGCCGTCGAATGAATGCGACCCAATTCATAATAGACCGAGCGGTATCTCTTGTTCTTGCTGTCTCTTAAATTGAGGTCGCGACCATCGTTTGGCTCGATGCAATGCACGACCGGTCGCCAAGCATCGACGTTGCCTTCGTTCCATAGTTTGAGCGTATCCTCGCCAACAGCGGACAGGCCAAACCGCTGCACGATCTGACCGACCGACATGTCGAATAGCCGATAGAACGTATCGACCTCATACCGGTCGTTCATGCCAATCGAGTATTCACCGATTGGATGATGATAGACGCGGATCACATCTTCGAAATCCTCGACAACGGACATTGCACTGGTGCCAAACAGACCCAGTTCGCGATACAAGATCGGCAGCACCTCATAGAGATTGGACGAGTTGAAGATCTCCCGCATCAGAGCCTCAACATCCGACAACCAGATCCGCACTTCTGTTTTGTCGTTCAGGTCACGGTTATGCGTTGCCAGCTTGAACCAGGGGCGTGCCGGCGAAGTGATGCCTGCCATCATCCCAGACGATAAGGTCTTGAGCGCAAAACCGCCGGCAGAGTTAATGATGCTTTTGTTCTGCTTCTCGCCACGGTTTCGGTCAGTATGCTCAAACCGGCCCCGTCGCGGAGCCAGGAACTGCGCGCACTCTTTCCAATGACTGATGAACGATGACCGCTCCAGTTCGAGAGCGCCTCGACGCTTCTCGAAATGTTCCTTAGCGTTGCGGATGGGGTATTCCATTACATCCCCAACAACGTCTTGCCAGTGCGGTTGGCTTCACCCAATTGCTGACCAGTGGTGAGCAATGTCGATGACCGGCCTTGCGCCAATGCCGCTCGATTACGCTCCTGTTGACGAGATCGTTTGACCGCGTCATCTGTTCTCTTCGGCGGTGCCGCTGGCGGTTGAATTGGTGCTGGCGGTGCTACTGACGGCGCGCTTCCAAAACACATCAGGCGATCTCCTCAAACGGATTGTATTCGGATTTGATCTGACCAATCATCGCACCGCCGGCTGGCATCATTCTTGGTGCCACAGGTTGTGCGTAGGTCAACGCCAGGGCATCAGCCATGTCTGGTGACGCGGCGCCGCGTTTCTTCATGTCACTTTTCTTTTCGAGTAGGATCGCGTTCTGAAGATTGAAGCCGTACTCAATGCCTGTCAGGTCTTCTTTCAGTTCGCGGTCATTAACGATAGCCAAACCATTTGCCATCGCTTCACGCATGTTGCCCCACATCTCAGCCCGCTTGTTGGCGTAGGCTCGATTGGTAGGACTTGACGCACTGTGGACTTCGCGAGGATCGTAACCCAACGCACGCAATTGATCGATCACGCCGCCGCCGACACCACCACCATCAACAAATAATGCATTGGTTTCTCGACCACGGACCTCGAACTCTTTGATGACCTCGATCACTCGACCAGCGACCTGGACTGTGTCGAGGCCACGGAACTTTTTGACCTCCCAGGACTGCGCGTCCCTGCCAATCCTGGGATAGATCACCGTTTGATCATCACCAAATCGCGCAACATCAACGCCTATGATTAATGGTGCGCTGCTTTCATTCCCTGGCATCTGATTGATTGCATTCTCGACCAACTCACTCGAAATGAATTGCAGATCGCCGGCACTGGGGAAGTCGCCACGCACCCTCACCTTGACGAAATCGCTCTCCTCGCCGTAATCCTCAACCCACTTATTGAGTCGGTCTTTGTTGGTGATTGCAACAGACCGGCTATCGATAGATCGCACGTTCCATCGATGCCGGAACTTGCCCTTGCAGTTCTCAAAAAAGCGACCGGTGTTCCTGGTTGGATTACCAAACTGGAACCACATTGGTTCGCCATCAGTCGTGCCGCCTTCAGACACTTCATAGATCTTGTCAGGGATCGCAGATGCTTCGTCAAAAATGTAGAACGGCGTCGAACTGGCTGAATGCAGCCCAGCAAACGCCTCACTGTTTTCTTCACGACAGGTCTGGGCATCGACTCGCCATGTTTCCGGCATATCGCGAAACACCAACGACATCGAGCCGCGACCGCTTGAATAATGAAACCAGTTTCTGGTGATGCAGAGCCGTAGCCATTTGCCCAGTTCTGCCCAGGTTTTGGTCCGTAGCTGTTCAGCGGTGTTAGCCGTTACCACGCCCTTGGCATTGGGCCGCGTGGACATGATCCAGAGTATCAGCCATGCAGTGATCGCAGACTTGCCGATACCATGACCGCTCGACGTTGCGAACAGAATTGGATCGACGGCATTGAACCCGTCGAAGCCACGGGCGCGAACTTGCTCGCCAACGTCCGATAGGAATTTGCGTTGCCAGACATCCGGTTCGCGACCGGCTAGTTCGCCTTCACCCCAGGGGAACGCGTAGTTAACGAAACCCAACGGATCTGCATAAAAATTAGCGAGATCCCTGGCTAGGAGTTCGTCAACACTCTCGTCCCTCTTGATCGATAGTGATGCCACTGCGCACGCGACCTTTCTGTATCGCATCAACTAGCGCGCCGTGTACGTTCACATCTGCCTTCACTTCTGTCGGAATAATTTTTGCCAGAAGCGCGCAAAAAACCCTTGGATCTTCCTTCGCGACTTGCACCAAATAATCAACACCGCCCGACAACTCAAAAGCCTTCGCGATAGCTTCCTTGACATCGAGCGATAAAGTTCGACGGCGTTTCGGCGTACCCGTGTTTGGGCGCGCACCACCGCTTCTTTTAGGCTTACCAGTTTTTCCATTCGCCATATTAAACTCAACTTGGGCATTGACAAAATAACAATACTTGATCCTTGCCGCAATACGCAAAAAAAACCCCCCTGCCTTGGGAAGCAGGGGGGATGAGGAAAGAACACGGAGTCGCGAAGTAGGAAGGGAGGAACCCACAGCGCGTTCAGATACTATCAACGCTTTCCAATATGTCAACGGTCAGTTCGACCGCCTCAGCCGGCGTTGACGCCTTCACCACGTAGGCATGATGATCCAGGTCGCGCAGCCCTTTGAGTCGTTGCTTCTGCGTCTTCGACAACTGACCCCTGGCGGTCTTCATCTCGATGAACACCGTTCGACCGGCATCGAGGTAGATCCGCAGATCTGGTTCGCCCGCCGCCATGCCCAGCGCCTTGCGCCTTGCGCCATCACGCGCAGACCGCCGACCAGCATTCTGATCGGCGGCAAACATGTAACCGGATTTTCTTAGATGCTGCGCGACAGCCATCTGGAGATCATCTTCACGCCAACGTATCGTGGCGTCTGCCCAGTTCGACTGCGATAGTAGTTGCTTAGTACTCATCCCTAACGAGCCGCACCTTATACCCCAAATGATCCGCCACGCGGTACAGCACACTCAAATCAGGCCGGCGCCGTCGTAATCGATAGTTGCTGATCGTGGCATGCGACACGCCAGCCGCTGGGCCAAAATGCGTATCGGGCATTTGCTGTAGGTCGATCAACTCCAGCATTTGCCTTTCGACAGTACCCCAGGCATACGGTTTTAACTCGCTCTGCCGTACAGCACTGCCACCTTCCACCACCTCAAGATCTGGCGAAACGGCTTCACCATCCTCCTCAATCGATACCGCATGTGGGTAGTCCTCTCTTGCGTCTGCCATTGTCTCGTATCTCTCCCGATAAACTTTCTGACCTTCGTCGCATTGCATGCACTGGCTACCTGACCAAGTCTCCCAGGTGCCATCGCATTCGCCACATTCAACAGTTATCACAAACATCTACACCCTATCCACGATTGTTGCTTTGTCAATGATTGCGGTAAAAAAAGAGCGCGGCTAATTACGCCCAAACCCAATAGGACTACCGTGAGGATCTCTGTTCGCTTGAAATTCAATCGGCGTATTCATCATTCCCCCTTTCGCGTTCTCTCAACAGAATAAGACCTTAAAATTCTAAAGCACGGAAATTTTGCGTGTACTTCGTCGGCGGTATAATAGTGACCAATCACCCGCGTACGATTCCGACCACGATGCTCCATGCGGTAGAGGATGGGGCCGGCAAGACCTTTCTTGCCGACTTCCAATACCGCATGGAGATTTTTACGCCTCCGCGCCATCGATGATCTTGTCCAGGTCTGCCCTGGTCACCAAACCAGCATCGATGCACTGCTCAAGCAACCAGCGCATGTTGATGCCGCCGCCGAAACCGGGACGGACACACCAGGACGCATCGATGGCATCCAAAACCTCGATGCCACCCTCTTCACGCCCCATGTGCGCGCTGGCAACGCAATCCATCAAGGTCAGAAACGACCCGTCAGGCAGATCCGCCAAGACGCGGAGATCGTCATCCGCGCGGAGACGCTCACGCAGCGTATCCATTGAGGTTTTCACGAAGGGTAATACCTCCGCGAGACTGATTTTGTGGTTCGAAACTGTTTTCATATGCATCTCCCTAAGCAAAAATTGAATACATCATTAACAAAGTCACCAAAAACAAACCCCAGACCGTGGCCTCGATTGCCGTTTTAAGCATCGATCCAGATCTTTTGCGTGGCGTACTGGATGTTCTTCTTTTCCGCCAGCCACGCCGGAACCAGGATTGCGTCATGGTAGCCGTCCTCGCGGATCTGGCTGATGGGCAAGATGTC
>Ga0208919_1000749_pt1 | contig 20442 bp, 10 predicted proteins | sample 4_EtaG_FD_184076 | JGI IMG/M metagenome (GOLD analysis project Ga0208919, IMG submission 184076) | Marine viral communities from the Subarctic Pacific Ocean - 4_ETSP_OMZ_AT15127 metaG (SPAdes) (version 3) | ecosystem: Environmental > Aquatic > Marine > Oceanic | place: Pacific Ocean | collected...
TAGATGGTAAAGATGCTACACATCTTGCAGTGCCTGGTAAACTAGAAGGAACAAATTTTACAGATAGTTTATTAATTGGTCATGCAACAACAGGAACTTTATCTTCAGCAACAGATAATACTGGTGTTGGAATTGGAGCTTTGGATGCACTTACGTCTGGAGTTAGCAATACAGCTATTGGACAAGATGCTGGAACAGTAGTAACAACAGGATCACATAACACATTTATTGGTTCTGATGCTGGTCTACAAGCTACAGATATGCAAGGTTGTATTGGTATTGGTTCTGGTGCTTTAGGAGGGGCAGATCCAGGAAATAATAATATAGCAATAGGAGAAAGTGCTGGAAAATTAATTACTGGTGTTAGAAATCTCTGTATTGGAGAAAATGCTGGAGACAATATTACTTCTGGTTCTGGAAATGTAATTATTGGTTCAGCAGTTGATCCAAGTTCAGCAACTGGAAACAGACAATTAGTAATTGCTGGTAATGATGGCTCAACAACTACAACTTGGATTTCTGGAGATAATTCTGGTAATTTAACTTTTCCAGCTCAAGTTGCTGCTGTAAGTTTAGATATATCTGGTGATGTTGATGTTGATGGAACTTTAGAAGCCGATGCAATTACAGTAAACGGCACAGCTTTAGCAAGCGTTATCGCAGGAACTACAGTAAGTACTGCTACAGTAGCTACAACGGTTACAATTACAGATAATGAAAGCACAAACGAAAACAACGCAATTATCTTTACAGCTGGTGGAGATTTAGATGGTGGTAACTTAGGTTTAGAGTCTGATGGTGATTTAACATACAATCCTAGCACAGGCACACTTTCTGCCACTAATATTTCTGTAAGTGGTACATTTACTACAGTTAATAGTGTCACTATGGATGCTAACAACGCTGTAGTCTTTGAAGGTTCTACAGCTGATGCACATGAAACAACTTTAACTTCTATTGATGCTACTGGTGATAGAACAATTAGTTTACCTAATGTATCAGGTACACTTCCTGTACTAGCTGCTGCTTCTGCAACACAGATTTCATCTACACCAGAAGAATTAAATTTACTAGATGGTAAAGATGCTACACATCTTGCAGTGCCTGGTAAACTAGAAGGAACAAATTTTACAGATAGTTTATTAATTGGTCATGCAACAACAGGAACTTTATCAAGTGCTGAAAGAAATACTGGTGTTGGAGTTGCATCTTTAGATGCTATAACGTCTGGAGATGGTAATACAGGGCTAGGAAATAACACTCTTACTGATTTAACTTCTGGATTTTCAAACACTGCACTTGGTGATGGTGCTGGAGAAAATAATACAGGAAATGAAAATACTTTTGTTGGCGCTGCAGCTGGTAACACTTCACAGGCTTCCTATAGAAATACGACTGTTGGAAGGTCATCTGGTTTTGGATTAACCACAGGAAATAATAATATATTAATAGGACATGATGCTGGTAAAAATATTACTACTGGTAAAGGAAATTTAATTATAGGTTCTGAAGTTAATGCGGATAGCGCAACAGGCGATCATCAACTAGTAATTGCCAACTACAATGACTCTTCAACTGTGAATTGGATCAAAGGAGATAGTAATGGTATTGTTACTTTTGCAGATGATATTTTAATTAAAGATGATGGCACGATTGGAAATGCAACAACTGCAAATGCAATAACTATTGAAGCAGCAGGACAAGTTACTTTTGTAGGTGACATTGGTATTGGAGATGATATTTTCATGGGAACTAACGATGCTGCTATTAGCATGGGTGCTGCAAACACTGCAAGAATTGTTCATCAAGCTGATGGTTTTATACTTAAATCAACAGCAACAGGTGATGATAATCCTTTCTTACTTACTTTACAGACTGGTGAAACAGATATTGCAGCAAATGATGTTTTAGGTGCAATTAATTTTCAAGCTCCAGATGAAGCCACTGGAACAGATGCTATTTTAATTGCAGCAGGAATTGAAGCAGTTTCTGAAGGTGACTTTGCTGCTGATAATAATGCAACAAAACTATCTTTTAAAACTGCAGCTTCAGCCGCAGCAGCAGAAACAATGTCATTATCCTCTGCTGGACTATTAACTATTGCAGATGATCTTGTGGTTAAAAGTGGTGGTACAATAGGTGGTGCAGGTGATACTGATTTATTAACTTTAGGTTCGGCAATATTAACTGTTGCAGGCGAAGTTCAAATGACAACTTTAGATATTGGTGGAACTAATGTTACAACAACAGCTGCTGAGATTAATCTAATAGATGGTGGAACTGCAAGAGGTACTACAGCAGTTGCCGATGGAGATGGCTTACTTGTAAATGACGGTGGCACAATGAGAATGACTAATGTCACTACATTAAAAACATATTTTCAAAGTGGTGTTACAGCTTCTTCTATAGCAGCAGATGATATTTCAGCTGGTGATGCAGCAGTTACTGTTACAACTTCATCAGGAGATATTACAATTGATGCAGCTGCAAATGACACTGATATTATATTTAAAGGAACTGATGGCGGTGCTGATACAACTTTTTTAACAATTGATGGTAGTGCAGCAGGTGCGGCTACATTTAATAATAAAGTTGTAGCAACTGAATTAGATATTTCAGGCGACATTGATGTTGATGGCACAACAAATTTAGATGTAGTAGACATTGATGGAGCATTAACTCAAGATGGCGGTGCAGTATTTAACGAAGCTGGTGCTGATGTAGACTTTAGAATAGAATCTAATAGTAATTCTGGTATGTTTTTTGTTAATGCTGGTGCTAGCCGCGTTAGCGTAGGAACAGATGGTAACTTTAATGCTGTATTCAATGTAAGCGGTGAAACTGTAATGAGAACAACAGGTAACTCTGATACACTTACTCTTAAATGTACAGATGCAGATGCAAATCAAGGGCCAGTTTTAGTTCTTACAAGAGATAGTAGTTCTCCAGCTGATGATGACGTACTTGGCAGAGTAATATTTCAAGCCGATGACGATGGCGGAAATGTTACTAATTTCTTTACTTTTGATACAAGAATAGCAGACGCTTCTAATGGTTCAGAAGATTTTAAAACTGTATTTTCTGGTATGGTTGCTGGAACTGAAAGACATGTATTTACATTAGGTAGCACAGAAGCAGTATTTAATGATGGTTCACAAGATATAGACTTTAGAATTGAATCTAATGGTAATGATTCTTTATTTTTTGCTGATGGTGGTAATGACCATATAAGTATTGGAGGTAGCTCAGATGCTGGTGGTTTATTAAATGTATTTGGTAAAGTTATTTTTAAAGCATCAGATAACTCTGACAACCTTGAACTATTAACGACAGATGCTGATGCAAATTCTGGACCAAACCTTAGAATGTACAGAAATTCTAGCTCACCTGCAGATTCTGATTTAATGGGAAGTATTCAATTTGAAGGTCGTAATGATAACTCTCAAGATGTGGTTTATGGAGAAATATCAGCTAAAGCTAATGATGTTAGTGATGGAACTGAAGATGGTGAAATTATTATTAGTTCTATGAGTGCAGGAACTAGTAGGTCAAGAATAGAAATTCAAGCTGGTGGAACTGTATTTAACGAAGATTCTGCAGATATAGATTTTAGAGTTGAATCAAATAGTCAAGTTTCAGCATTTTTAATAGATGCTGGTAATGACACTTCAACTTTTAATGTACCTGTTACTTTTAATAATGGTGCAGCTAATGTAACACAAGAAGCATTAACATCTTCATCAAATGCAGTAGCTTGGGATGCAACAGATAAACCAAATGCATACCATCTAACAACAGAAAACACTACTTTTTCTGCACCAAGTAATGCAGTAGAGGGTGCTTTTATTGTTGTTGAAATTAATTATAATGGAAGTCATACAATTGCTTGGAATACGGTATTTGAATTTGCAGCATCAACTGCACCAACAGCAACAAGCACAGATGGTAAAACTGATATTTTAGTATTCAGATACAATGGTGCTGTATGGCAAGAAGTAGGTAGAACATTAAATTTAAGTGAGAGTTAATAGGAGTTAAAATAATATGTATGCAATAGTAACAGACGGATCAATATCTAGGTATGTCAATCACCCTAAAGCAATAACTATAGGAGATGTTCAATACCCAGCAAAGATATTTTCTGTATGGAGTAAATCTGAATTAAATGCCATTGGTATTTATGAAGTAACATTTGATGATAGTAATAAAAAAAATAAAAAGTGGTATATTAATACTAATCAAACTTTTACGTATGATGCATCTGCTAAAACTGTAACCGCAGTTTATGGAACAGCTACAGCAAAAGCTCATGCGGATACTTTATGGACATCTCAAGATAAAACAGATGGTAAAATACCAGAAGGTAAAGATGTTGGTGATGTTGCAGTTGAAGGATTAAAAACACAATTAATTAGAACAATTAAACAGCAAGCTGCAGGAATATTACAAGATACAGATTGGTACATAGTTAGAAAAGCAGACGCAGGCACAGCAGTGCCATCAACTATTACAACTCATAGAGCAGCCGTAAGAACTAAAGCAGCAGAGATGGAAACAGCTATTACAAATGCAAGTAATACTCCAGCTCTTGAGACTTTATACACATACACAGAACAAGAGGATGGCTCAGTTACTAGACCATTAGGTGAGCTTCCAATACTGGAGTCTTAATGCCTTTAATACTTGGAACCAACTCCATAAAAGATACAGGATATGATGTAGCTAACTCATTAAGGTTTGATAGGGCTACTTCAAATAATTTAACAGAAACACCAGGAAGTGCTGGAAATAAACAAACTTGGACTTGGAGTGGTTGGATTAAACGTGCTAGTAATCTCACAGTAGAACAAAATATTATGCATGTCTATGATGGTTCAGCCAGTAATAGAGCATCGCTTAAATTTCAATCAAATGGTACAATTGGTTTTGATACTGGAGGTAGTGGAAGTGTAGGAAGAATTGATACATCTGCTGTTTATAGAGATGTATCTGCTTGGTATCATGTTGTGTTTGTAATGGACACAACTAATGGAACTGGTACTGATAGACAAAGAATTTATGTAAATGGAGTTCGTCAAACAACTACTGTTGATGCTCAGGTTGGTGCTAATTTTAATGATGGTATGATAAATACAACAAATGCACATGAAATTGGAGTAGCAGCAGGCGGTGGATATTTTGATGGCTACATGTCAGAAGTAGTTTTTTTAGATGGCACTGCTGCTAGTGATGCAACATCATTTGGAGAATTTGATGGAGATAGTCCAACTATATGGAAACCTAAAGATGTATCTGGTTTAACCTTTGGCACAAATGGATTTTATTTAGAATTTAAAGAATCTGGAACAAGTCAAAATAGTTCTGGTCTCGGTGCAGACACATCTGGTCAAGATAATCATTTTGCAGTTAATAATCTAACATCTGTGGATCAAACTACTGATACCTGTACAAATAATTACAACACAATGAATCCTTTAGAAAATTATTATGGTGGACAGACATATTCAGAGGGAAATCTTAAGTCAGTATCACCATCTGGTAATGCAGCCGCACCAATCGGCACAATCGGTGTATCGAATGGTCGTTGGTATGCAGAATCTAAATTGACAGCACAAGGAGCAAACCAAACATTGATTGGTATATCTTCTAACTATGCTACACAAGATGATTTTAATTTAGGCAGAGGTGCAACATCTTATGGACTATATTCAGCTACTGGAAAATATTATGTTAATAATGGATCTGCACAAACTTATGGAACAAGTTATACAACGAATGACATTATAGGAGTTTATATAGATTTGACATCAAACAAATTATATTTTTCAAAAAATGGCACAGTTATGAATAGTGGCACAGGGATTTCTATTACTGCTGCCGCTTCAACAGAAATAGGGGCTTATTTTTTTTCAGCTATGCAATGGGATAACGCAACATCAGCTACTTGGGAATGGAATTTTGGTGCTGGTACGACTTATGCAATCTCATCTGGAAATACAGATGATAATGGATATGGAAACTTTGAATACTCACCCAATATAACAGGTGATGGTGCAGCAAAAAAATTTTATGCACTTAACACAAAAAACTTAGCGGAGTTCGGATAATGGCTTACACAGATGTAGATAACGGAGAGTTATATTTTCAAACAAAATTATATTCTGGTAATGAGAGTAGCCGTTCAATTACCTTTGATGGTTCTGAAGATATGCAACCTGATTGGGTTTGGATTAAATGTAGGAGTACTTCTAATGCACATGCTGTGTATGACGTTAATAGAGGTGCTACAAAAGAATTAAGACCAAATGCAGGTAATGCTGAAGCTACAGAAACAGCTGGTCTTACTTCTTTTAATAGCAATGGATTTTCTTTAGGTAATAGAGGTGAGGTAAATCAAAATTCGCAAACATTTGTTAGTTGGAATTGGAAAGCTGGTGGAAGTGCATCATCAAATAGTGATGGAAGTATAACCAGTTCAGTTTCAGCAAATACTACGGCCGGGTTTAGTGTTGTTACAACAACAGGAACAGGTTCGGCAGCTACAATAGGTCATGGATTAGGGGCAGCTCCAGCTATGATTATTGGAAAAAGGAGAGATAGCGGAAGTTCAAATTGGAGAATTTATCATAAAAATTTATCAAGCAATTCTCATATACTATTTTTAGATGAAGACGGAGCAGAGCAATCTGGTAACAGTGCTACTTGGAATAATACAGCTCCAACTTCTTCAGTATTTAGTGTAGGAAATTCAGGTGATGTAAACGCTTCTAGTGGAACTTTTGTATTTTATTGTTTTGCAGAGAAAAAAGGTTTCAGTAAGTTTGGAAGCTACACAGGAAATGGAAATGCAGACGGAAGATTTGTTTTTACAGGATTTGAGCCAGCTTTTGTTTTAATTAAAAGAACTGATAGTTCAACAAGTTGGCAATTAATTGATAATAAAAGAAGCGATGTTAATGGATCTAATATTATAGATAAAATTTTAGCATCAAATAGTAGTGATGCAGAATATGATGAAGGTAGTGCTAATTGGTTTGCAGATTTTGTTTCAAATGGATTTAAATTAAGAAATTCTTTAGGTGCATCTAATACTAGTGGTGCAAGCCACATCTATATGGCTTTCGCAGAAAATCCATTTGTAAATTCTAAAGGAATACCAACAACGGCAAGATAATTATGTTACAAAAATTAAAATTTGAACCAGGATTTAATAAACAAGTTACTTCAACCGGTGGCGAAGGCCAATGGGTTAATGGAGATAATGTTAGATTTAGATATGGTACACCTGAAAAAATAGGCGGTTGGGCACAATTAGGTTCTGTTGACATTACTGGTCGTAACACGGCTATTCATCATTTTATTAACACATCAGGAATTAAATATGCAGCGTTAGGTACAAATAGAATATTGTACGTTTATTCTGGTGGTATTTTTTACGACATACATCCAATTAAAACGACAACAACTTTAACAAGTGCTTTCTCTACAACTAACGGATCATCTGTTGTAACATTAACTTTTTCTTCAGCGCATAATATAAACAAATTTGACATTATATTATTAGATAATTTTTCATCTATTACAAATTCTAATTTTACAGCAAGTAATTTTGATGACAATAAATTTATGGTAACTACTATTCCAACAGATACTACTTTAACTATCGATGTTGGATCTAATGAATCAGGATCTGGAGCTAGTACATCTGGTGGAATTAGAGTTAAACATTATTATCCTGTTGGACCAGCAGTTGAGGTTGCAACAACAGGTTTTGGCCTTGGATCATGGGGCGGGCAACAACAAGGACAATTTTCATCAACACTATCATCATCTCTTAATTCTAGTGCTACTTCATTTACAATGGCTAGTTCGTCTTCTTTTCCATCAACAGGAACAGTTCTTATAGGTTCAGAATTAATAACTTACACTGGTAATAGTTCAGGAACTTTATCAGGTTTAACAAGAGGAGCTAATGGCACAACTGCAGCATCTCATTCATCAGGTGCAACAGTAACTGATGCATCAAGTTTTTTTGCTTGGAACTCTGCAGCATCTGGCGATATTATTACAGCACCTGGATTATGGTCATTAGATAATTTTGGTAATAAATTAATTGCAACTATTAATGGCGGTGAAAGTTTTGAATGGAATTCAAATCCAATTACTGCTAATGCAACTAGAGCAACTATTATATCGGGTGCACCAACTGCTTCTGCATTTAGTTTAGTATCTACACCAGATAGACACTTAATATTTTTTGGAACAGAAACAACAATTGGAACTAAATCAACACAAGATCCTATGTTTATAAGATTTTCTTCTCAAGAAGATATTAACACATACACACCTAGTGCAACTAATACTGCAGGTACTCAAAGGCTTGCTGATGGATCTAAAATTGTTGGAGCAATTAGAGGTAGAGATGCTATTTATGTTTGGACGGATACTGCATTATTTACTATGCGTTTTGTTGGTCCGCCTTTTACTTTTTCATTTCAACAAGTTGGTACTAACTGTGGATTGCTTGGTCAAAATGCAGCTGTTGAAGTTGACGGTACTGCATATTGGATGTCAGAAAATGGTTTCTTTAGATATTCAGGTAGATTAGAATCCTTACCATGTTTAGTTGAAGACCATGTGTTTGATGATATTAATACAATACCTAAACAACATATCAATGCAGGTTTAAATAATTTATTTGGTGAAGTAATGTGGTTCTATCCAAGTTCTAGTTCTGGAACAGTAAATAAAATGGTTGCTTATAATTATTTAGATTCAACTACTCAAAGGCCTGTATGGACTAGTGGCACGTTAGCTAGATCTGCTTGGCAAGATTCATCTGTATTTGGTAAACCTCATGCTACTGAATATAGTACAAGTGGTACAACTCCTACAACCGACACTAACTATGTTTTTGGTAACACTGATGGTGTATCAACTTACTATGAACACGAAACAGGATTAAATCAAATTAAAGGTGGTGTTGCATCAGCAATAACATCAAACATTGAATCTGGAGATTTTGATATTGGTGAACAGGGTATACCTGGTGATGGTGAATACATGATGAAAATTAGAAGAGTCATACCAGATTTTATAGCACAAACAGGTGACGCTAGAGTTACATTAAATTTAAGAGATTTTCCAAATGATGCACAAGTTAGTTCATCGCTTGGTCCTTTTACAGTAAATTCAAATACACAAAAAATAGATACACGTGCACGTGCAAGATCTATTTCTTTAAAAATAGATAACACAAGTGGAAATCAATTTTGGAGAGTAGGAACTTTTAGAATTGATTATCAACCAGATGGGAGAAGATAATGGCAAAAATAGTACAAACATTAACACAGCCACCAAAAGAATACGATCAAGTAACATTTTTATCTTTAGTAAGAGATCTAAATGGTTTAATAGAGAAATTAAATACAACTTTTCAAGAAGAAAAAACTCAAGATAATGATGCAATAATCTTCTTTTTAGGATCATAATGTCTGTTTTTGTAAGTAAAAAAGTCGATATGACATCAGATGCAACGTTTACTTTGTATACGGTGCCATCTGCTACAACTGCTATTATTAAATCTATATTGATAAGTAATGATGATGCAGAAGGACAACAACATACAATAAATATAACTATAACTAATTCAAGTAACGCTGTTTTTAGTATTGCTTTTGGAAAATTAATTGAAGGAGCACAAGGACAAAGTGGAGAACCAGTAGAGATATTGACTAATCCTTTGATAGCTGAGACAGGAGATATAATAAAAGTAGCAGCATCTTCTGCAAATAAACTTCATGCAATACTATCAGCTATGGAGGTAACGCCTAGAAACGTTACAACATAATCTTGATTTATTAGTAAAAAACTAGTAGATTGGAGAATTCAGGTGAAAATCCTGCCTTTTTAATATAAACAAAATTTTAATATATATGATGACAAGAGCTCAAATGCGAAGACAACTACGTGCACAAGGTGGCATTATGAATGTAGCACCTAGAGAAAAATTTGGTATTGGTAGTACCTTTCAAAAATATAAAGACAAAGCAGTTGACAGAGCTAGAAAAATTATACCAAATGAATTAGCAGATATTGCAGTCAAAGCTGCACCACTTGTTGCAATGATTCCTGGTGGTGCACCTTATGCAGCTGCTATGAGAGGTCTTGGTAGACTTGATCAAAGAGGAGACTTAATGGATGCACTTAAACAGGGTGCATTGACTTATGGTTTTGGAGAATATGTTGCACCTTCAATTAGAGAAGGACTTGGTGGTTTAAAAGATAGAGCAAGTAATTTTTTTCAAGGTGGAGAAAAACCTTTAACAAGAGGTGACCCAAATTTTACTGGTGGTAATGCTAATACGGGTAACATAATTGGAGGTGGAACTTCTGGAACTTCTATTCCAGGAGTAGATGACAGAAGTTTAATACAAAAAGGAACAGATTATTTAAGTGATAAGGTTCCAGGTTTTGGAAAACTAGATCAAATAGTACAAGAAAAATTATTAGTAGGTGGAATCACTGCTGCAGGATCATATCTTTATGAAAAATTTATAGAAGGTTATCCAGATCCAGAACCAGGTGAAGACATGGAAAAATATTTAGCTGAAAGAAAACAAAGAGTCGGCGCACAGATGAGAACGTATATGGATAATTATTTTGCAAACGATCCTGAGTACATGAAACTTGATGATGCTGGTAGAAATGAATTTGTTTCTAGATACAATGTTCGAGATGGTGGTCGTATAGGCTATCAAGCTGGCGGTGTAAGTATGGATAATACCTTACAACAAAATATAGCAACTAACAGAGCACAAGCAACAGGGATCCAGTCTATGTTAAATGCAGCAAGAAAAAAAGCAGGTTTGCCTACTGTTCAAACAGCTGCAAGAAGAACACCTCAACCAATAGCACAACCGCAAACAATGGTTCCAATGGGTCCAATAACAATATCTAGAATGGAAGAAGAACCAAAAACACCAAGTATGGAACAAATAAGTTCTGCAATGTTATCACCAATGAAAGAAACATTAGGTATAGGGTCTTCAGGAGGCATGTCATTAATGCCAAAAGTAATTGAACAAATGCAAGGAGTTGTAAAAAAACCACAACCACAACTAATGGATCCAAGAGGTCCTACACCAGAAATGTTAGACGCAATGGAAGATGGTACATTTGAAGAAAAATTTATGGGTCCACCAGATAGAGTAACTGACATGATGCAAAATGATCCAAGATTTATAGGAGGAAGACCAGGTTCAACAATTCCTCTGCCAGAGCTTAGACCAGGTAACATAGTTAGTTTAAGAGATAGAAATGAACCTTACCAACCTGGTATAGGAGGGGAATCTTTAGATAAATCTGGTAATCCAGTAGATCCATTATTAGGTTTGATGGATAGACCAATAGCAGATTTTGATCAACCAGCAAGAGAAGACGCATTGTATAATGTACAGTCGGGTTCAGGTAAATTTACTGATCTAAAAAGAACAAGAGATCCTGTTATGGATCCAAATTTTATGAATCTATCTCCACAAGAACAAGACGCAGCAATAGATAAACACATAAAGAGCATGGAAGCATTTGATAAAAGATTTGGTAGTTTTGCAGATGGCAGAATGATAGACCCTAATCAAGGTAGATCATCATATCGTGATATATTAAACGCTATTCAAACAGATTATCCAGAAGCATTTAAGCAACTTAAAGGTGATGAAACATTAGCTGAATTAGATAATTTAGGTCTTAAATTGGGTGGATATGATACATTTGATTTAAACAAAACTTCAAAAAATCTTAAGGATGAATTTGGTAATTTAATAGATATGTCTATAGTAAGCGATCCACGAGATGTCCCACAAAAACCAATTACAGAATCACCATTTCCCGGCACAGGAGCTTATACACCTCCTGCAGTAGAAAATAGACCTATTACAAACTTACCAGGCGCAGGAGCTGCTACAAACTTACCAGGATCTGGAGCACCAGGAACAGATTCAAAAAATCTTATGAGTGGTTTTGATAAATTTTTTAAAGATAGTGGTGCTATGAATAGACCTATGACAGCAGATGTTAGGTCATATAAATTACCTGATGGTAAAGTTGTTAGAGGAAATTCTACTATGAAAGGTTTAATGGATCAATATTTAAAATCTATAGGTTTATCTCCAACAACAGATGTTAATCAATCTTTAGCAACAGGCGGCAGAGTAGGATTAATGGGTGGTAGTATGCCTATGGGTATTATGAGAACCAATCAAGCTGGAGTTATGGAAAGAGATTACAGAAACAAAGGTGGTTTTGTGCCAGTTGGTGTAAAAGAAAAAGCAGATGACGTTCCAGCAATGTTATCAAAGAATGAATTTGTAATGACTGCTGACGCTGTACGAGGAGCGGGTGGCGGGAGTATTGATAAAGGAGCACAAAAAATGTATAACACGATGAAGAGTTTAGAGAGAAGGGTTAGGTAATGGACGAAGAACAAATAAAAACAACTAGAGTAGGCGATTTAACTATACCTGTACCACAAGGTCAATCAGAAGAAATGGCTGTTCTTAATAGTTTAATGGGAGACATTGAAGGTGTTGTTGATGAAGATACTAAAATGGATTTTTACAAACTTTTAATACCTCAACTAATTAGATCGGGTGAAATAGAATCAGATAAAGGAAAAATGTTAGCAGAAGAATTAGGTATAAGTATGAGAGCAGAAGGTGGTATAATGTCAGCAGCACCAGATATATCGTACGAAAGAAATAGTCATATACAAAAATATATGGCTGATGGCGGTAGAGTAAATTTTCAAACAGGTGGTGTAACAGAATCAAGATCACTTCCACCAGAATACGTAGAAGCATTAGGTAAAACTTACGCAGCTGATCTTACAAGACAAGCTGGAATGCCTACAGTTACAGACGCAACTCAACAACAACCAGGTGAAACTGCCCAACAGTTTGCACAAAGACAAGCACAAGCACAGCAGTTTAATATTACAAAAGCAGGTATGCAATCGCTTGCACCGCAAGTAGCATCACAAGATCCTTTACAAGCAGCAGCATACGCACAAGCAATAGATCCAACAAAAGGTTTAGGATCTTATCAACCATTTTTAACAGCTGCAGGTCAAGCCGCAACAGGAGCAACAGCTCTAACAGGAACTGGAGCAGGCACAGGTGCAGGATCAATTCAATCTTACATGTCACCTTACCAACAACAAGTTATTGATGCATCGATGGCAGACTATGATGCACAAGCAAAAAAATCTAGACTAGGTTTAGGAGCACAAGCAGTAGCAGGTGGAGCGTTTGGTAGTGGTCGTCACGGTATTGCAGAAGCAGAATTTGATGCGTTAAGTAATAGAGGAAGAGCTAGTCAGTTAGCTAATTTAAGACAAACAGGATTTCAACAAGCAGCACAAAGAAGACAACAAGATCTATCTAATCAAATGGGGATTGCAAATCTACAACAAGGTTTAGGTGGAGCAGCACAAGACTTTAGTAGAGCACAAATATCAGGTCTTGGTACATTAGGTTCAGCGCAACAAGCACAATCACAAGCGGTACTTGATGCACAGAGACAAGCAGCACAGATGGCTGTTCAAGATCCACAAAGAAGATTAAATATGCTAGGATCAGGTGTCATGGGACTAATGGGTGGCATGGGTGCAGGTCGAACAGAAATAGGTGAAGCACCGGCACAAGCCCAAGGAGCAAGTCCATTAATGTCAGCACTAGGAGTTGGTTTAGCAGGAGCGGATATTTACGGAAGAATATTTGGAAAAGGATAATTATGTCTAATATTTTAAAAAGACCGATGTTTAGAAGAGGTGGTAAAGTCAATGATGGTATCATGACTGGCCTTGTTGATAGAACTGAATTAAAAAATGGAACAAATATGTTCGGTAATATGTCAGAGGATGACATAAGATCAAACATAGAAATGCTTACAAATTTACAAAATCAATTTTCACCAGTCTCTAAAACTAGATTACCTTTAGGTGAAGTAGGACTTGCGTTAGCATCAGGTGCGAGTCCAATAGATGCTTTAGGTGTGGGATATAAAAAATTTGTAAGTGAAGATGATAAGAGAAGAGCTCTTATGGATAAAAGAAAACAAGCCGCTGTGTCTACAGTTTTAGGACAAGCAATGAAAACTCCAAAAGATTCAAGAACTAGTTTTCAAAAAGATTTAGAAGCAGCAGGTATTTTAAGAGGAACCCCTGAGTTTGACGCTGCGGTAAGAAAAAAATATATAGATGATGCTAAAACAACCGCTCAAAAAGATGCGGATGCTTTAGGTTTAACAGGAAAAGCAAGAGAAGAATATATTAAAGGAGCTACACTTAAAACTGAAGCTGCTGCGTCTGGTCTTCAAGGAGAAGGACAAGTAATAGGTAAAGCTGCTAGAGATAAAATTGTGCAAAACCAAAGTTTTGTAAAAACAGTAAGAACTAATTTAGATGAAGTTACTAAAATGATCAATGAAGACAAAACTTTATCAGGTGCGACAGGATCAATTAGACGATTTACAAATAAATTAGCTACAGCGATAGAAGACTTTGGCCCTGATTTAAAACCTTTTATACCAAAAGGTTTAGAAGATAAAGTTTTTGACACCGATATTGCGAGGCTTGCAGCCCTAGAAGCTTTAATTGCACCTGCATATGCAAGAGTAATATTTCCTAATCAAAGAATGACTAATTTTCTTGTTCAAGAGGCTAAAGATAAAATGAATCTTACAGGTCTATCTGGTTCTGCGGAAGTATTAGCTAGACTAGGGGAAATTACAAATCAATTTGATGTTTATATAAATAAAAATGAAGCGTTATTAGGAAACCAACCAGTTTATAAAGATGATGTAAAAAAATTTAAAATAGTCGATGGTAAACTTGTGGAGATTGTAGAATAATAATGGCTACTATTTTTGTTGAGGGTTTAGGTGAAATTGAAATACAAGGAGATACACCTAACGCAGAAGAATTAAATGCAATTGAAAATGCTTTAGGTTCATCGACAGATACTGAAACAACTGATACACCTTTTGTAGACACAGCAGATGTAGAATCAGGTCAAGATACTGATTCAATAATCCCAGAGATGATTGACCCTAATTTAGCTAAAGTAGGCAAACCACAAGGTTTAGAAAAAATTGGAGGTAGACCTACGTTTGAGGCAGCAGGAGCTATTGCTGGTTCTATACCAGGAACAGCGGTCGGTCCAGCAGGAACTGTTGGAGGAGGAGTTTTAGGTGCAATGGGAGGAGGTCAATTATATGATATATTACAAAGCACAATAACAGATGAACCTACTAACTTTGGAATACAAACAGACCGAGCCGTAAGTGATTTAAAAAGAGAAGCATTATTACAAAGTTTTTTTGCTAAAGTTCCTGGTTTATTTACATCTGTAAAAAGAGGACTATTTGGAAAGCCAGACAAAGAACTGTATGAATCTGCAAAAAGAGCTAATTTTCCATTAAGTTTAAGTGACTCTGGTAATATAATTGCAAAAGGTTATGGAAGAGTAATAGGTGTTTTTCCTTACATAGGAAATCCTATAAAACAAAAAGCAGGTGAAAAAGCAATTTTTATTAACAAAACAGCAGACGATACATTAAATACATTTGGACCTAATGTTACATTAACAAAATTAGGTGTAGATATGACTAAAGCTTCTCAAAAAACTTATGGAGAATTTAGAAGAATAACAAGTTTTTTTTACGATGATTTCTATAAAGCAGTAGATGACGTAGGAAACACACCAATAATATCTACAAAAAATTTTAAAAATTCTTTATCTAAATTTGTAAAGTTAGTAGAAGATGGAGCAATAAAAGGTTTAGATAGTCCTCAAAAAGATGCATTATTTAAATATGCTAAACAAGGAAATAAAGTTCCTAATTATATAAATGCTACTCAATATAAATCTTTAATAGAAGACATTAAAGTTTACGCTAAATTATCTCAAAATCCATCAGAAGCATTTAATATTAAAATATTAACAGGATTAAAATCTGCTTTAGAAACAGATTTAAGATTATTGACTAAAAAATCTTATCAAGATGATTTACTTAAAAACATATATCCATTAAGTAAATCAAAAAAACAACAATTAGATCCAAATCTTTTATTAAATGTTGCTGAAAAATTAAAATTTGCAGATAAAGTTTATGCTCAAGGTTTAGAAAATTCAATAATTACTAGTTCTTTAAAAGAAATGGCTAAAAAAGAAGGAGTAAAATTAGCCCCTATTCCTGGAAAAAACATTTTTGATTCTATTCCTGCAAAAGAATTTAAAAAAATTGATAAAAATATTTTTAAGGCAGGTTTTGAAAGACCAGGATCTATAACAGCAGATCAATTGGGAGAAAAATTATTACAAAGAAAATTAAGTCCACAACTTTTAAACGACTTAAGAACACTAGTAGGAGAAAAACAATTTACAAAATTTGTAAGAGCAAAAATGCAAAAAGGATTTGATGATTCTTTAATTGCATCTTCTCAAAAAGGACAACTTATGTTTGATCCATACAAATTTGAAAAAGGTTTAGGTTTAAATACAGAATCAGGAAGAGATTTAATGAAAGTTTTTTTAAAAGACTCTAAGCTGACCATCGAAAAACTAGATGATTTTTTTAATATTGCTAAAAATCATGCAGGTTTAAAAGTTCCTGATGTTACTTCTTTTGTAGCAAGAAGAGCTATTTTAGGAGGAACTAAATCTATAATTGGAGGTGTAATAGGGACAGCTGCTGTGACAAGTAATCCAGTAATTGGAGTTCCTCTTGTTTACATGGCTAGAAAAACTTCTCGTTTTTTAACTAATCCAAATCAATTGGATAATGTAATGAAAGTTTTAGATCCTAATTCTCCAGCAAATCAAACAAAAGTAGCAGTATTAAAATTAGTTGATGCAATGATCAGCGATAGTCAAACTAAACAAGAAGAAAATGAATTTAAGTTAATGAGAGAAACTATAGAATTAATGCCTTTAAATGAAATAAAAAAAGGTTTTGAAGATACTTTAAATTCTTCTCAACAATTTTTAATGGATCAAGATTTTAATTTAATGGAACAAGATATTGATTCAGAAGAACCTATACTAGACGATCAATCACAAATACAAACACCACCTTTACAAACACCAGATATAGATGCAAATTTATTATCTACAACATCTACGCAACCAGCAACAGGTATTAATGCAACTGGGCTAACACCTACAGAACAGGCATTGTTAAGTCCTGAAGAACAAAATATAAGATTAAGGCAAAGAGGAATGGCATAATGGCAAGAGATTTTAAATCTTTTATAGTAGATCCAAATTTACTAGATCCAGATATTGATTTAACTGATTTAGCAACAACTACTGATACAAGAAAAGAGTTATTATTTAATGCTCCAGATTACACAGGAATACAAGTTGATCCTACACAAAAAGACTATTTAGGAGATCTATATGCTCTTTACAGTGGACAATTGCCATCAAGACCAGCAACACCATCAGCGCCACCACCAGCAACAGGTGGAGGAGGATCAGGTGGCGAGGGACAAGTAGCTACACCACCGACAGGTGGAAGTGGAGGTGGAGGAGTAAACACACCAGAACAACAAAGATTAATAGATGAAGGTATTGGATTACAAATTTCACCAGGTAGCCCTGTTTTTGCACCAGGAGAAATTCCTGTAACACAAAAAGAAATAGATGATTTTAATAAAATACCTGTAAATACAGATTATAGAAATCAACAATTAGTTAATCAAGGTATTGGAATAAGAGTAGGTGATGATGGCCCCGTGTTTGCACCAGGTGAAGCACCTGTTACACAAGCAGACATAGACTCTTTTAATAACGAACAACAAAGCACTCTTCAAAATATATTAGGTAAAGCTGGACAAACTGTAGAAGGAGCACTTACAGAATTAGGTAAGATACCAGGAGCTATTGTAGATTTTACAAATAAAACAGTCGATGTTTTTGGTAACAAATTAGATGTAGGTAAAACTTTAGCGGGAGCTGTTTTAAATAAAATAGCTGGTGGACCTGTAAGTTTACTTTTAAGTGCACTTCCTGAACCAGATCCAAGGCAACGTAAATTAAATGAATTTTATTCAACAGGAGAAGGTGCAAAGTACATGGATCCAAATAGTCCAAATTATATACCAGGCATGGAAGATTATCACACCGTATCAGGTGGTTTTTTAAACACAATAACAGGTGGTAAATATGGAACTCCTACAAACTATGGATTGCAAGGTTCATATCAAAAAAGAATTGATACAGTAGAAAATACTTTACAAGATAAATATGGCTTAACTGATAAAGACATAGCAGATATTAAGGCAGGAACTTTTGATCCTGAAAAAATGAATGTACAAACTGATTTAGTTCAAAGGTTAGTTGATCTTGGAGATGCTAAAAAAGCAGAAGCAGATATGTTAGGTCTTACAGCTGCAGAAGAAAAAAGATTACAAGAGTTAGATTTTAAAGATTACTTTGCGGGTAATAAAGATCAAGACAGTGTAGATAGATTTGATACTACAGCTCCTTCTGATTTAGATTTTGAAAATCAATATGAAGATGAAGATAGATTTACTGGAGATACCACAAAACCAGACCCTGCTGATGCAATATTTGGACCTGGTGCACAATTTTTAGATTATGATGAACAAGTAAGTCCTGGAACAATAAGATCAGGAATTGAAAATGATGATCAACCTGATACGATAAGATCACCTTTTGAAGATGCAATATTTGGACCTGGTGCACAATTTTTAGATTATGATGAACAAGTAAGTCCTGGAACAATAAGATCAGGAATTGAAAATGATGATCAACCTGATACGATAACAGGTGTCACGCGACCAGGGACAGGAACCGTTTTAGGTAAAGAAGGTATTGAAAAATTTGATGATTATTTAGATGATATAGATTTAGATGATTTAACAAGCTCAAGTAATTCTTTTATAGATACCTTATCTAAAGCTCCTGAACTTGTAACTGGTTTTCCTGAACATTTACAAGATAATGATAAAATAAAACAACTAGGACTAGCTCCAGATGATTATAATATTATTTCTGCAATGAATGCAGCAGATAATATGAAAGCAGGAGCTACATCATTAGCTGGACCTGGACTTTTATATACCATAGGAGACACTATTGTAGATCCTAATCAAAGTATTATAGATGGCGTAGGTGATTATGGAAGATATATGAAAGGAGTAACTATTCAAAATAACCCAGAACTAGCTAAAACTTTATTTGGAGAAGATTATGTCAATGACATGTTAAATAAATATGATTTAGCCATGGAAAAAATTGGAAAACCTGGATATAAACCTGGACCAGATCCTTCAAAATATGCAGGTTCTAAGGAAAGAGACGACGGTGATTTTGATGATCAACCTGGAAGTAGTGATGATCTAATAGGACCAGGCGGAAGAATGGATATTCTAGACATCGGAGGAGAAGACGATCCAGACAATGAAGGAATGACTAGAGAAGAAATGGATGCAGAGGCAGCACAAAAAGCAGCGGAAGCAAGAGAATTAGATAGACAACAAAGACAAAAAGCAGCAGACGATGCTGCAAGGGAAAGAGCAGCAGAAAAACAAAGAGCAGCAGAAGCAAAAGCAAAAGCTGAAAGAGAAATGCAACAAAAAATTAGAGATGCTGAAAATCAAGAAAGACAAAGAGTAGAAGCAGCAGAAAAAGCAGCAGCTGAAAAAGCAGCAAAAGAAAGAGAAATGCAACAAAAAATTAGAGATGCTGAAAACCAAGAAAGAGAAAGACAAGCTGCAGCACAAAGAGCAGCAGAAGCAAAAGCAAAAGCTGAAAGAGAAGCACAACAAAGAATTAGAGACGCTGAAAATCAAGAGAGAGAAAGACAAGAAGCAGCACAAAAAGCAGCAGAAAAAGCAGCAAAAGAAAAAAGAGATATGCAACAAAAAATTAGAGATGCTGAAAATCAAGAAAGAGAAAGACAAGAAGCACAAGACAAGGCAACTAGAGAAAAAGATTTAGGAAGTGGTCCTCCTGGTATAGGAGGAGGCGGAAACGGTGACGGTGGCGGTTGTTTCTTAAAAGGCACACTAGTTACAATGGCTGATGGTTCAACTAAACCTGTGGAACAAGTTGATCTAAAAGACAATGTTGCAGAAGGTGGAAAAGTATTCGCAACAGGTAAATTTTTGGTTGAAAACCTACACGACTACAAAGGTATTAAAGTATCTGGTAGCCATATGGTTAATGAAGATAATAAATGGGTTAGAGTTGAAAATAGTAAACACGGTAAACCATTGGGTGATGATGAACACACTGTTTATGTATTTGGATCAGAGAATAGAAAAATTTTAATTAATGGTATTTTATTTACAGATTATTTTGAAGTTAAAGAACAAGAAAAATTTTTAGAAAATGAAAAACAATTTTTTAAAAA
>Ga0208919_1000750_pt1 | contig 20424 bp, 36 predicted proteins | sample 4_EtaG_FD_184076 | JGI IMG/M metagenome (GOLD analysis project Ga0208919, IMG submission 184076) | Marine viral communities from the Subarctic Pacific Ocean - 4_ETSP_OMZ_AT15127 metaG (SPAdes) (version 3) | ecosystem: Environmental > Aquatic > Marine > Oceanic | place: Pacific Ocean | collected...
CTAGGGGGGTTTTTTTTGTCTTTTTTTTACAGCTGTACCAATAAAACTATTAGACACAAACACAGACAAAGACACTTGACACAGAGAAAGAGTAGTTATAGGATAGGGCTTATTAATTAAAACAGAAAGGATAACAGATGAACAATAAACGACACAGTCAAAATTCAATGTTGGCTATGCTATTATGTCTTGGAGTAATAGCCGTATGTTCAATATAAAAATAACTAACGACAAACATTAAGAGTCAATGGCGAAAGCTGTTGGCTCTTTTTTTATGCCTTGACTTAAGGCTTGACACTTGATATTATATAAGTAATTCAAACACTTAACCAGTAGGAGGGTTATATGAAAGACCAATGTAAACAATGTGGTGGCAATCATTACATCACAAAAATGCAATCAACACGAATAGCACATACTTATAAAGGTGAAAACTTTTATGACTATGAAAAGGTACAGGTAAACTGTCCTAGCTGTACTCAATCAGAGCCGATAGGTTTAGACAAAGTATGGAAAGACTTTAACAAAGTTTTTCTCAAAGACCATACAACACCTGATGAGCTTAGAGAGAAAGGTGTAATCTAATGACACATTTATTTATACTGTATAGTTGTGCCATAGTGGTGATACTATTTGTTCTAACCATGACACAGATAGCAGGGTTATGATAAACTTAGATTATGTACTAGCCATACTATTTATAGGCTATGTTTGTTTACTAATCTATTCTTTTAGATACATAACTGGAGGTATGCTATGAAAAAAAAGAAAGCAAGATACATAAGCAAAGACGGGTGGTGTGTGATAGCATTACTTGTCATTGCTTCCTACTTTCCTATACGATTACTTGTGTCGGTGGTATGGGGAATATAAAAGACACAAAGCAAAGCAAGATAGATGCTAAAGGCATCAGTGAGCTGGTCGATATAGCATTCGTAATTCATCATGAGTTTGACGGAGAGATACCATTTCTTCTTCAAGACTTTGAGTATGAGTTGCGAGTGCTACTTGATACCCTTAACTTTACAAGACATTAGGAGAAACTATGAGTAATATAATATACTTAAATAAATATAGAGAAGCTAAGATAGCCGAGAACTATAAGACAAAAACGGCTGGAGATTTTTACAATAAAATTATCAAGGCATCAGCTTTGAAGTCTTTGAAGAATGGCATGATATCTCAAGAGGTATTTGACAGTAAATACAAAGACTTATAATATTCCATTAGGAATCGTAGCCCTAGTAAATTTACTCCTATCTAGGGCTATCGCAATCAACAGGAGTAATAGGAGAATAATATGACATATGCAGTAATGCGATTAAATAAATACACACACATAGAAGATACTTATACTTGTATGTTTAACTCAGACGATAGGTTTAAGTGTATAGCCTACATAAAAGCCAAAGATGACTTAGCCCGTATAGAAAAAACAAATGATAAGTATTTTATCTTTACTAGGTTAGATGTAGTACCTGAAGGTGAAAGTATAGACACTTATGTTTCTAATGAAGATGTGTATAAAAATATAAAGAATGAGGCTATATAATGCTTACTCAATTAGAACTGAGTAAGTTAGAGTCAAAGGGATTAATTAAGATTCCTTTGATTGTTGCCATACTAACAGAAGCTAAAGCACAAGGACTCAAGTGGATATTCCAATGCGAGGGAGAGAACTTCTATCCTTGGACTGAAGCAAATCTAGAGACTGGAAACTATGATGCTTGGACATACACAAACAACATTGAAGCCTCACTGAAAGAATATAATGCAACAGATATGATGCACATAGTATTTGATAAAGGTGGTTGGATTTTATGGGTAACTTGTAATGGCGAGGGCATTGACGCATTAGCTGATTGGACAACACACAAGCACATAAACAGTTGGCTTGACCCTATCTCACTAAAATACGCAGACCAATAAATTTAGGTAATAAAAAACCCCACTAAGATAATTCCTAGTGGGGTTTTTCTTTGCTCGGCTACCAACCGAACTCATCTTCAGGATTCATCAAGCAGTACCAGACATACCATGTAAAACAATAACATTAGGCACTTGTGCTTCTTCTGTTATGCCATCTAGTGCATTGTTCAGCTTATTGATTCTGAACTGTGCTTGAGGTGTTAGGGCAATAGATGTACCGACACCTTGAAGGTCACCTTCAATCGGCTTCATCATCTTACCTAGTGGAGATTCCATTAATCCCTCAACACTTCTTATCTTAGATAAGATACCTTTGACATCATCATAGTAGCCCTGTCTTTCTGACTTAAGACTATCTAAAGCCATAGACATTCTGCTTCTAAGTATCTTCTCTTGTTTGATAGCATTGAAATCATTAATGTCATGAACAGCTAGACCTTGAGAATGACAATCAACATTCAAGCGAATACAAACTTTGTCATTGAAGTTATCAACAACCCATTTGGTATAAGCCTCATGACTATTTATCTGAGTATTTAGCTCATCTCGTTTATGATATGACCTATCCGTGTACTCTGAAGAACTCATAGACATGATACCATTTTCTTTTAGATAGTCATGCTCTACTAACTCAAAGGTGCTTCTATCTGGATAGGTATTGAAGTCAGCCCTTGCGTCATAGTTGTTCATATCATCTGACTCTCTCGATACTAGATTAAAAGTAACGCATTGGTCTAAATGAAATTGCTCACGACTATGCCCATAGTATTTACCAGAACTACCTACTGTTGGTTTTATTGTGTCGTATTCTTTACAAACAAAATCTTCTAGCTTTAAGTCTGCTATGGCAGTATCTACTGGCATACCAGAACTATTCCATTTGTTTCTATCACTTACTTCTTTCACTATCTGTATCTGGTCTTGTGGTACATGTGATGTGATATAACTGTTGGCTACATTCCAAGATTGGTCGTAAGCCTCTCTCCAATTATCCCTAGCTTCTACATAAGAATTTCTATGCTCACTAGGTAATGCGTGGATAGTCTTGAGTGCATGAGGCAGAATGATATTCTCCTTTGCACTTTTATCTATTAGTGTTTTTGCCATTAGATTAACTCCTTCTGTTGGCGTTGATTAGTCCTTAGTATACACCTTATGTGTGTATGTGTCAAGCCCTTGACTTACATATATAAATGTTTATAATGGTTGGTATGTTCAATAATTCTTTTTATAAAAAACCTAATCCTTTCTGGGTAGAGTACTATAAAAAGAAGAAACAAAACAAGGAGAAAAAACGACATGACACAAGAACTAGACAAGAACGGAAGACCTAAAATCTACTGTGCCAACTGTGGCAAACGAATGAACTACACATACACACAACAATGGTTTGGTACCAATGGTGTTAAGAGCTACCACTTCTATGACCTACAAAATAGTGGTCAAGTGTATGCTACAAGACAAGAAGCAGAAGCACGACTTAGAGAACTAGAAAGCACAGGACATGACTATCGTGGTTATGATGGAAATAGTAATCAACCACTAGAAGTAAGCACAATGCAACGCTATCGTAGTGACTATGCATACTATGTTGAATATACTGAAGTTATAGATGAGGCAGTACCTTGGCAGTTTCATTCTCAACAATGTATGATGGATTTTCTACAGCGACCAGATATAATTAGACAGATACTCCCTATCATAGAAGCTAACAGAGCCGAGCCAAAGGTAGCTAAGAAAAAGCCTCGTAAGAAAAGAGAAGTCAAGATAGACTTACCAGACTATGAAGCTATGGCTAAGAGATTGCAAGGTGTACTATGAGTCAAGATTTAGTATTTGAGTACAATAATGACATGGATTACAATGCAAACTTTGATAAGTGGTATCGTTGGAACTGTAGAGAAAAGAGAATGTACAGAGAACAAGAGTACACTAAAGAGAGAGCTTTAGAAATCTTCAGTAGTATATACCCCAAGCCTGACCTAAAAGATATGGAGAAAGAATGGAAACTTTTGTAATATTATTTTGGCTGGTCGGGAGTGAGGTCGCAATCCCACTTCATGATGGAGTGGGTTGCCATGAATACTACGACTACCTAGAAGAAATAGAACGCATTACATACGATATACCTAACACTTATCTTGACGGAGAAGAAGTAATAGGATATACTTGTGGAGTAATACAAACACAGGAGTAATTTATGACTAACAGAAAAAGTTATCACAGACAATACTATCGCAAGAAAACTATGGACAAACTTCGCAACACCATCAAAAATTTACGAGCAGACAAACAGAAGTTTCTCTCAAGTCCAGAGGGTATAGCTTACACAAAGAGATTAAAGTATGAGTATGGTAAGAAATACAGAGAGGAAAACGCAGATACTGTTCGGGCATATCAAAAAGAATACCATTTAAGTTATGGTATATAGACCCCCCTCGGAACCACAGGTTCATATAGCACGAATTTCAATTAATGTCAAGGAGAAAATATGGAAACAGAAAAAGAAAAAAAACAAAGAAGAACAACAGACAGATTAATAAATATATTAGCAATTATATCTGCTACACTTGCAAGTATATTATGGTTTTTTATGGGAGATGACAAATGAATATATTTTTTTTAGACAGATTACCAGAGGTATCAGCAGAAATGCTATGCGACAAGCACATACCCAAGATGTTGCTTGAGACCTGTCAGATGTTATCTACTGCATATCAAAGAAACTTAGGAGAGAAACCTATACTGTACAAACCAGCATATCCTAATCACCCCATGACTAGATGGGTTGGAGATTCACAGCCACATTTTGAGTGGGCATTTGACCACGCAGTAGCAATATCAAGACAGTACACAAAAAGATTTGGCAAGACTCACAAATCAAATCGTATAATTAAAGTTATCGCATGTGACCTTTTAACTGAGATAAATAAATCAATATTGTTTCCAGACAATGGCTTTCAAGACCCACCACAATGTATGCCAGATGAATACAAATGTGATAACTATATCACAGCATACCGTCATTACTATTGGAACGAAAAAAAATATTTTGCCAAATGGGATAGAGGTGTACCTAAACCTTCATGGTGGTTTGACTTAGGCGATGAACAGTTGTAATATAAGGTTATGAAAAAAAATTATTCACAAGTATCTTTAGACAAGATTAAAAACGGTCACACCATCTACACTAAGACAATCAAGGTGGTGGAGTTCTATCCTTATAAAGCCCTGAAGCCTGTTATCAACAAGAAGTTAGGTAAGAAGGTAAGCAAGGGCATACATAAGGATAGACCTATATTCACACTAACACTAGAAGAGAGAGCCACATGCCCTCGCACTTGTGGGCATTGGGATGATTGCTACGGCAACAACATGCCATTTGCACACAGGATATCACATGGCAAAGGACTGACACACAAACTATATGCAGACCTCACAGAGATACAGAAGAAGCATGAGAAGTTTCTTGTAAGACTTCATGTTCTTGGTGATTTCTATTCAGTAGATTATGTGCAGTTCTGGGAGAGATGCCTTGCTAAGTTTCCAGGTCTTGCTATCTGGGGCTATACACATTGGCACCCAGGCACAGACATAGGAGATGAGATTAAGAGAATACGCACAGCACAATGGGATAGATTCTCAGTACGATTTTCAGATTACACCAGAGATATACTATCAGCTAACTCAGAAGAGATAGCAGACAAAGGTGTGATATGCCCAGAGCAGACAGGCAAGGCTAAGAGCTGTGCCGATTGTGGTCTGTGTTGGTCAATGAAGAAGCAACCAGTTATATTTAAGACGCATTGACATAGTGATATGATAGTGCTATTATAAGATATTCTTTAGAGCGGGAATGGCGATACTAGTCAGCCTATAAACCTAAAGATAGAGATGACCAGTAAATGCCTTCTTAGACTTTTTAAGGTACATCTGTGGTAAGACACAGCAGGTCTCGTGGCTTTGGCATACCCACATCTCGGCTATTAACGACAACAAAGGAGGTCACATGACTGAATCAATAAAACGCCTAGACTTTGAGGGCGAAATAAGAAAGCGAGTAGGCTCAAAGTTTTTCTCTGCTTGCTTTATAAAGAAAGATGATAGCACTAGAGTTGCTAACTGTAAGTTCAATGTAACTAAACATCTAAAGGGTGGTGTCAGAACTACTGACCCTAAAGACTACATGATTGTATGGGACACAGTCAATAATAAATACATCAATGTATCTCTATCTAGATTACAATGGATTAAGTTCAATGGTAATATGTATACTGTACAGGTGACACCCAAAGGTAGAAAGCTAAAGCTAGCTATTGTTAGTACTTTAATATAACAACTTGACACAGAGCCAAAAAAGTGTTAATATACTATATTGATTACGAGCATAGTAAAACACTAAGCATGCTACAGAGGTAGTGTTCGTATTCAAGGGGTAGGTGTGGTCGTTGCCTACCCCACTTTATGGGGGTGCAGGTCAGAGTACTCACAAGCCGTTTAAACATTGCGGCCTACGGACACCCCCACCCACTTTAATCACTTGACATAAGCTAACAATCATGGTATAAGCAAAGCATGAATTACAGAGAACAAGCAGAAGTAATAAGAAACATACCAATACATACAGGGCAGTCCATAAGAATGGATTGCCCTTTTTGCTTTCATAACAATACTTTACAGCTGACCAAAGAAAGTGGGCAGATGAAATGGTATTGCTTTAGTGCTTCTTGTACTGCTAAAGGAGTTCTTGACACAGACAAAACAATGGAGGATATCACGCACATGATAAAGAAAAAATCAGAGGATAAGATAGATTGGAAAGTGCCACAGCATTTTACAGTTGGTCATTCTACTCACCAAGTATCTAGATATTTAGGAAGAAACAATTGCACTGATGCATATAATCAAGGCAGGGCAGACATAAGATATGACCCACAAAATCATAGGGCTGTATTTATGATTAAGGATAACACAGACAAAATAATTGGTGGTGTTGGCAGAGCATTACGATCTGATATACTTCCTAAGTGGTATGTGTATGGTAGAAAAGATTATCCGTTTATATGTGGTGAGGGGGACACTGCTGTAGTAGTTGAAGATTGTGCGTCTGCTTGTGCAGTGTCCCAAGATTTTGTAGGAGTTGCACTCATGGGTACAAGTCTTTCAGATTCTTTTATACCAGTCATACAAAAAAATTATAAGAAAGTTATTGTTGCATTAGACAGAGATGCAACAACTAAATCATTTGATATAGCAAAAGAATTGTCTAGTACAAACATAGAAACAAAAGTAGTTATGTTGGAAGATGATTTAAAATATTTTAGACCTGCACATATAAAGGAGATACTATGCAAGAACGACAACTAATAAAATTATTATTAAAGAAAAAGTTTTACGATAATAATAAAAGCAAAGTTTCTAAGACTACATTTACTAATGGTCTTGGAAATGTTTTTACTACAATACAGAAAGCACACGAAGAGTATCAGCAAGACCTATCAATAGATGAGCTGATAGATTTACATTTAGAAAAATATAATCCTGCATTGACCAGAGCTGCAAGAGTAAACTTTGAATCTATGGTAGATGAGATAAGAAAAGAACAAGAGCCAAGTGAAGATGTTGCCGCAGATATTTTAACTGCTGTACATAAAAGAAATCTTGCACACAAAGTTGCTGTTGTTGCTACTGATATATTTAATGGGCATGACAGATCATTTAATGATATCAAAGACTTACTTGAAGGCACACAGACAGAGACACAAGAAGAAGAAGCAGTAACAGATGACATAGGAGAACTGATGGACAGTTTAGATATACAAACTAAGTTTGAATTTAACTTACCAAGTCTACATGAACAAGTTCCAGGTATAGGTGCAGGTAACTTAGTTATATTATTTGCTAGACCAGAGTCTGGTAAGACTGCATTCTGGGTTAATCTAGTAGGTGGCATACAAGGTTTTGCATCACAAGGAGCAAAGGTACACGCACTAATCAATGAGGAACCTGCAGTAAGAACACAGATGAGAGTGATTAATGCACACACAGGCATGACTAAAGATGAGATTGTAGACAACATGGATGTTGCAAAAGATAAATGGAAGGATATAAAAGATAATGTTAAACTTATGGATACTGTTGATTGGACTATTGATGATGTCAATAATCATTGTGAGCAACATAAGCCCGACATACTTATCATTGATCAGTTAGATAAAGTAAATGTTGTTGGTAATTTTTCACGAACAGATGAGAAGCTACGGGCTGTATACACAGGAGCAAGAGAGATAGCAAAGCGACATGACTGTTGTGTGATAGCTATATCACAAGCATCAGCAGACGCACATGGTAAGACAAGTATATCGTTTGACATGATGGAAAACTCTAAGACAGGTAAAGCTGCAGAGGCAGACTTGATCATAGGTATAGGTAAACATGGTAGTTTAGATTCACTTGACACTACAAGAGTATTGTGTATAAGTAAGAATAAGATATCAGGTTATCATGGAGAGATAACTTGTAATATCGAGCCACAACTATCAAGGTATAGAGTATGATTACAGTATTAGATGTAGAGACTAGCTTTCAGATTGTAGAAGGTAAAGTAGACCCCCTACCTTTTAATCCACATAATTTTTTAGTTAGTATAGGAGTCAATGATGATTACTATTTTTTTAATCACAATGACAAAGAGTTTGACACACAGACAAATCATAAAGCAGTCCAAGATATACTAAATAAAACTAAACTATTAGTAGGGCACAACATAAAGTTTGATTTAGTATGGCTACTAGAGTCTGGCTTTAAATATGATGGCAGGCTATACGACACAATGATTGGTGAGTATGTACTGCTTAGAGGATTGCGTAAACCATTGTCCCTAAAGGAGATATGTAAACGCAGAAGCATATCACAAAAATCTGACGCAGTAGATCAGTATATGAAAGATAAGATATCATTTGAAAACATACCAATAGATATCATTGATGAGTATGGCAGACAGGACGTAGTATCTACTAGGGCTTTGTTTGATTCACAGATGGTTGACTTTAAAAAATCAGATAACAAAGGACTACTTAAATCTGTTAAGATGATGAATGAGTTTCTGCCTGTACTTGGAGAGATGGAAAGGAATGGTATTAACATAGATATACCAGGACTTGATGAAGTTGAAACATTATTTAAAGAAGAGTTTGGCACTATCGCACAACGCATTAAGCATATAATATGGGAGCAGATGGGAGACACACCACTAAATCCTGCAAGTGGTGAGCAACTATCCTGGCTTATATATTCAAGAAAAGTTATAGATAAAAAGAAATGGTCAGAAACTTTTAACATAGGAATAGATAAGAGTACTAAAAGAAAGAAAAAAAGACCTATCTTTTCTAGGTCTAAGTTTAAAGATACTATAGACACACAGACAAAAGTTATTAGAAAAACTATTGCCACACACTGTGATGTCTGTGATGGTGATGGGGTAATGCAAAGAGTAAAAGTTAATGGCGACCCTTATAAGAACATGTCCAAGTGCCATGCCTGTGGTGGCCACGGTGTAATATACTCTGACACAAATAAGATTGCAGGCTTTCAGCAAAAACCTGTGGGTGTATCTGAGGTTGCAGATGGGGGCTTCAAGACAGACAGAGACACACTTAAAAAAATATCTATGAGATCAGACGGAGAGATAAAAGAATTTGTTGATTTAATTATAAGATACAATGCCATAGACACATACTTAAATACATTTGTAAATGGCATCAGAGATCATGTAAACGAAGATAGCATACTACATCCTAAGTTTATGCAGTGTGTTACAGCAACAGCAAGACTATCTAGTCGTGACCCTAACTTTCAAAATCAACCAAGAGGTAATACATTTCCTATTCGTAAAGTAATTACTTCTAGATTTAATGGTGGTCAGATTATGGAGATAGATTTTTCACAGCTTGAGTTTAGAACTGCTGTATTTTTAGCACAAGATAAACAAGGCATGAAAGATATAGAAGATGGTGTAGATGTCCACCAGTTTACTGCTGATACTATAGGAGTATCAAGGCAAGACGCAAAGGCACATACTTTTAAACCCTTATATGGAGGCATGTCTGGTACAGAAGATGAGAAAAGATACTATAAAGCATTCTTAGATAAGTACAAAGACATAGCAAAATGGCATGAAGACTTACAAAGCACAGCAATACAGTACAAAAAAATTAAAACACCATCAGGCAGAGAGTATGCTTTTCCGTATGCTCAACGAATGGCATGGGGTGGATCTAGTTATTCGACACAAATTAAAAATTATCCTGTGCAGGGTTTCGCTACAGCTGACATTGTTCCTATAGCTTGTATAAATGTATACAGATTAATCAAAAAGAATAAGATGAAAAGTTTAATGATTAACACAGTACATGATTCAGTTGTTGTGGACGTACACCCAGACGAAGTTAAAGATATGATAGAGATTTTACACAGAGGAACAGACAATGTGCTTCAATCTTTGCATGATTATTACAATATAGAGTTCAATGTGCCTTTAGAAACAGAGATAAAAAGTGGCTCTAATTGGCTAAATATGGAAGTAGTACACAGAGAAATACAAAAAGTAATTTTTTAACTTGACTTTTAGTGCAAAATAGTGTATAAGCAAACAAACCAACCAAAGGAGGACAATTTGATGTCTAATAATGAAGTAGCTAACATAGACGGTCTATCACAAGATCAGATCATGTCTATGATTGGCCAAGAAAAATCTTCTACTGGCAACTTCTTACCGAAGCTAGCCATAAATAGATTTCCAGAGAACGATGATGGTGCAGAAGTACCCGTAGGATCATACGGTGTATATGTTCCTGAACTAGATAGCATGGCTTACGGAAAGCCAGTAACGTTTAGGCCATTCATGAATGCATACCAATACATGAAGTACGATGCAGAAAAGAATGAGTACAGCAACAGAAGTATAATCTTTAAGTCTTGGAAAGATGAGGCTATAGATATACAAGGTGGCACAAGGTGTGGTAAGATACCAGCAAAAGAACTTGCTAACATTTCTGATGAAGAAAGAATGAAACAGAAAGCGATAAAGTGCTATCGTTTAGTTTATGGTTTAGTTTCTTTTAAAGGTTCTCTTCCAGGAGGAGAAGCAACAGAGGTTAAAGATTTACCTGTGTTGTGGAAAGTAACAGGCAGTAACTTTAAGCCTGTTGGTGAGGCAATAGAAAGTCTCAGACGCAGAGGCAAGGTTATGTTTAACCATACACTTGATCTTAAAACCATGAAGAAGAAAGCAGGTAGCAATGTATTTTATGTATCAAACATATCAGTTAATCCAGAGGAGGTTACATTTACTGACAAAGAGAAAGAGATTCTCTTATCTTTTCAGGATGTTATCAACACTGAGAACGAAGAGGTAGTAGAACTATGGCGTTCTGCTAAAAAATCTTCTCCTACTACAGCTGATGCAAAGATCATAGAAGCAACTCAAGATCTAGAAGATGATCCAGCGGAGATACTTGCTTCGTGAGTTCAGACATCCTAGAAAAAGTTAGGGTGTTTCTTGAAGCTGCATCGAAAGATGCGGTTGAGGTATCCGATGATTTGATTACTCAGTTTGGTGACGCTTGCATGGAATCATTCCGCAAGCAATTCACTGACCAAAGAAAAAAAGAGTTTGGTCTTAGAGCATCAAACATCGGAAGACCTTTATGCCAATTACAGATGGAGAAGAGGGGTATCAAAGGAGAGTCACAGCCATATAATTTTAAGATGAGAAATTTTTTTGGTGATTTAGTAGAGCAAGCCGCTATGATAATTATGAAAGCATCTGGTGTAGAGGTACAGTCAGAGCAGACAAAGACAGAATATAAATTAGATGGCGTAAGTGTCAACGGCACACTTGATGTAGAGATTGAAGATAAAGTATGGGATATCAAAAGTGCATCACCATGGTCATTTACTAATAAGTTTGGAGAGAATGGTGGCTTTCATGCAGTAGCAGACGATGATTTATTTGGATATCTAGCACAAGGCTATATGTACGCAGAGGCTAGGCAAAAACCTTTTGGTGGGTGGATTGTTATTAACAAATCTACAGGAGAATGGGTACTAACAGAAGCACCAATAGCTGATGATGAATACAAAGAGAAAGCAATTAGCGATATTGATAATAATATTAGAGCTATAACTTTAGACAAAGAATTTAAAAGATGTTTTAAAGATGAAGATGAGTACTTTAGAAAGAACAAGACAGGCAATAAAATTCTAGGTACGGCATGTAGTTTCTGCCCTTACAAGTTTCCTTGTTGGGGAGAAAACTTGCAGATGCTGCCACAACAGCAATCGCAAGCAAAAAACCCTAAGTGGGTTTGGTACACAGAGGTCAATAATCCAAGGGTAGATGATGGCTTCTAGTGTACGCAGTAGAAAAGCCAAGGGGCGAAGGCTTCAAAACTGGGTTAGGGACGCACTGCTAGGTGCGTTCCCTAGCTTAAAAGTAGACACAGATGTATGGTGTGCTATCATGGGAGAATCTGGCATAGACATCAAACTATCTGAAAAAGCCCAAAAGCTATTCCCATTCTCTATTGAATGTAAGAATAAAGAAACATGGAAAGGATTGTATGATTCTTATGATCAATCTATTTCTAATGCTAACTTAGAACCTGCTGTAGTATTAAAGATGAATGGCAGGAAACCCCTTATTGTACTTGACTGTATGTCGTTTATAGGTATAATAAAACAAAACAACAAAGGAGAATAATATGGTTACATTTTATAATGAAATAAAAGACGAAGACATAGAACTTATGGCAGAAAAATTAGAAGAGGAACAGCAGGCTGCTATTCATAATCTTCAAGCTAAAAGAAAAAAATTAATAGAGACTGGAGTTCCTGAAGACGATGATAATATAAAAGGTTTAGATGAATTAATAGGAAATATATAATGTCAGACAATAAAGTAAGCCTATTTGATTCCGTATCTGTAGTAATTACCCCACATGAAAAAGGATTTACTTGTGGTATTATAGATCCTAAACCACCAACAGACAGAGATCTTTGTTCTTACATAGCTAAAGGAATAGTTAGGTTTATAACTACAAATGCTGACATAATATATGAAGAGGGCATGCAAGGATTTTATGACGATGATGTGGAAGATAATAGAAGTAATGGAAGTGATAACGTAATTGATCTTTTCAATTTTAAAAAAGGAGACTTAAATTAATGACAACACACTTAGTAATAGGAGACCCCCATTGTACACCTCATGCTAGTAATGAAAGATTTACCTGGGCAGGCAGAATGGCAAAAGACTTAAAGGTAGATAAGGTTATTTGTATGGGAGACTTTGCAAGTATGGATTCTATGTCTAGCTATGACAAAAAGAAAAAATCATTTGAGGGTAGAAGATATAAGAAAGATATAGAGCATGCACATGATGCACTACAAAAGTTTAATGATGGTATAGGCAAGCATGATGCTGAGATGCATATGTTGCTAGGCAATCATGAAGATCGTATACTTCGTATGGTAGAAGATAACCCAGAGCTTGAAGGGCACATGACTATAGAAGATCTAAAGTATCCAGAGTATGGCTGGCATACATATGATTATAGATATCCTGCAGTCATAGATGGTGTATACTACTCACACAACTTTCCTAGTGGAGTTATGGGTACGGCTATATCAGGTGAGAACATGGCTAGAGCATTAGTGAATAAGAATAAAGTATCATCTACTGTTGGGCATTCTCATCTACTAGACTATGCCATTGCATCTAAACCATCTGGTAAAAAAATTATGGGATTATCTGCAGGTTGCTACTTGACACACAAAGAAGCATATGCATATAATACACAGAGACTATGGTGGAGTGGACTTATAGTGAAACGTAATGTAAAAGGTGGAGAGTATGATATTGAAACTGTTAACGTACAGGAGGTAAAGAAAAGATATGGCAGATGATGTAAATTTTCCACAGCATTATAGACAATCTAATACAGAAACTATTGAATTAATTAGAGAGTCAATGACTACCGAAGAGTTCCATGGATATCTAAAAGGTGCATGTATGAAATATATGGCTAGATATAAGTACAAAGGCCAACCTGTACAAGATTTAGAAAAAGCTCAATGGTATTTAAATAGATTAATAGTTGAAGTGCTAGAAGTAGAAACAGAAAGAGAGGCAGAATAGTGATGCAGCCTATACACAAACATTTACTTATATTTGCAAAAGTAAATAAATTTCCAAATGAGAAAGAAGAAAAAGTAGTAACTGACTTTATGGAAAAATTAGTTGAAAAGATAAACATGAAACTTATAGCTGGACCCATTGCAAAGTATGTATCAGATCAAGGCAATATAGGATGGACATCTGCACTACTATTAAGTACAAGCCATGCGGCTATGCACATATGGAATGAGTGGGGTACTATGCAACTTGATGTGTACTCTTGTAAAGAGTTTGATGAACGTTTAGTAATTGCCTTTTTAAAAGAAACATTTGATGCAACTATTATCAAACACAGAATTATTAACAGAGATGGAGGGTTAAATGATGAAGAGGGATTAAAAATAACAGAATTCAAATAAAGGCACCAAACTTGCACATACAAGAGAATGTGGGCCTTTATGCTACCCAAGTATCAACTAAGGTATAATCGTTTAAGTTTACTATATCTAAGAAAGAAAAATTTTAATTAAAGGAGAATAAAATGGCAGAACAAACTACAGAAGAGCAAATGCAAGAGGCTAATAGATTAGCAGACAAGCAGTACATAATATCGGCATCTCAAGTACAAAGTATACTAAGATATCTATTTACTAGACCATATGGAGAAGTAGTGCAAGGTATTGAAGTATTATCAAGAGGACTAAAAGAATTAGATCCAAACATTAAGGCTGATTTTGTAGCAAAGAATACAGATGGTAAAAAGTAAATCACATCTGTTTGGAATGAATATCCATTTGACTGGTTCAAATGAGATAGCAATCAACCTAGATTACCCAGAGCCAAGTGTTGTGCAGCAGGAACTAAATAATATAGAAGAAAGGTTTCATGCCAATATTTTATCTGCGGTAATCAGGCATTGTAAAAGCAATGCTGAAAAACTTAATTACGAAATAAAAGATTTAATAGAAAGGTTATAATGGATAACGTGGCTAGAATAGAAGTACCAAATAGAATGAGAAGCAATACAGTCCGTATGGATATTGACGATCGAAGAGTAATAGCAATAGTAGATTATACCATGAATGCAGATGGCATCACGCCTATGGCTATATGGGTTAAGATACGACCAAATGAAAGCACTCTGGATAGAGAGCTTAGAGCATCTGGAAAGGCAGTATCTTTACTGTTGCAATATGGGTGTAGTTTAAAAGAGATAGCAGAAACTTTTACTAAAGACTCTATCATAGGTGCTGCTGTAACTTATATACAAAAAAATATAGAAAGTATATTAGCAGGTGAGGAACTAGAAGGTAAGGTTCCTAGATTAAGTACCGATCCGTATAAAATTAAGTAGATAAATCTTCTCTAGCTCTCTGGCTATTTAAATATTGATCAAGTGATTGAAAGTCAGAGGCTGGACCCTCAAAAAATTTATCTCTAAGAATCTCCATTTCTTCATCAGAATATTTTGGTGCTTGTGCTACAATCATAGTAGCTGATTCTTTATCACCAAGCCTAGACATTAAACCTTGTAATGCTTCATTATTAATGACAGTAAATTTACCTTTTCCCGTAGGTATTATCATTTCAGGACCCTTTTCTCCAACAACTAATGGGCCATCTATCGTTGCATCGGTAAGTCCTTCTGCAGCATAGGTAATAGGCCTTGCTCCTAAACCTTGAGGAACATCTTTAGCTACTACATTACCTGTTTGTTTATTATCTGTAGTTTCTGCAGAAGATTTAATAGTTTGATTTCTTTCTGCTGTCATAGGTGCAGATTTTTCTAATGTTTGTGCTGCAATTAAAGTAGAATCTACAAGATAATCAGGTTGTTCCACATTAACAAGAGCAGGAGTTGCTTCTTGTTTTGGAGCAGTAGCCATTATATTTTTTCCTGGAGTCATAATTGCTTCGGTAACAGGCGATGGAGTTAGGCTTTTATCTAAATCTCTTTGCTTGTATATTTTTTTTGGTGCTAATGTGTCTACCATATCTTCTCCTAGTTAAGTAACGGATTATTCTGTTCCGCTTTTATTTCTTCTATTTTTGCATCAAGGTATTCTAAAGCAGCCCCATTAATTTTTATATCACCTTTAATGGCTTCTATTTCTTTAATGATATCTGATAGATCTACTTCTTGATTTATTACAAATTCTTTATCTTCTAGCTGTGCTATACGATTATTAAACTCACCCCAAGCCATAAAACCTCCACCAATGGCACCAATAACGCCCACGAGTGCGGCATAGCTAGCTAGTTTATTGAATATTCCTTGCATTTAATAACTCCTTTAATTTTTTATATGCTTGATTTGTTTTTTGTTTTGCATTGTTTACTTTAATTTGATGTTTCACCACAGGATCTGTACCTGCTATACTTACTTGTGTAACATAAATAGGTTTGCTATAGCTATCAAGACTAGCCTGTAGAAAAAAATCTTGATTGCCTGATGGTAATTGTTTAGCATTAAATAATGCCATATTAGTATTAAAATATGATGACATATCAGGCTCTTGAGATATCATTTCTCTACTAACTACTTCATTTATAACTGTTAATGTTGCGTCTATTTGTTGTGCAACATTTTTTATTTTACCTTGTATAGCCTGTTCAATCTTTGCAACCTTAATATCTAGATCAACTTCCACGTCTCCTTTAGGTTCTGCTTTAATTGGTTCCTCGATTGCTTCTTCTTGTTCGGCAACTTCTGTTGCTGGTTCTGGTTCGTTTGCAATAGGCTCTTCGCTACTGGGTTGCTCTTCAATTTCACTTGCTATCTCTTCTGTTGGTTCTTCTTCAATAACTTCTTCAGCCACTTCAACAAACTTCTCATCGGCATCCAGGGTTTCAGTTCCTTCTGTGAGTTCTATATCTGTTCCTGTTTCCACAGGATCTTCAATAATGTTGGCATCTACAATCTCCTCAAAATATTCTTCAACTTCTTCTATAAACTCTTCTTGCATTTCATCTGTAAACTCTTCAACAAACATTGTTTCGGGTACAACTTTATACACTTCTTCAATAATAGGCATATCTTCAAACACTTCTACTGATGGCAGTTCATCAAACATTTCTATCTCTTCTACCAACATAATATCTTCTGGAAAAAAGACTTCCAATTCAGGCTCTTCGTAATAGTCAGTCTGAAAGTAATCTTCTTCAAAAAAAAATTCATCAAGTGCTAATATTTCAAATGTATCTTCTTCTATTATAATCTCATCTTCAAAGATATCATTAAACTCATAGTCTATCTCCACATACTCAGGTAAAAATGTATCTTCTGGCACTTCAAAGTCAACTATAATAGTATCTATCTCTTCAATAATATCCTGAACATCTTCTATCTCTTCCTGACCTGGGCATGTTGGTGGTGTCTGTTGCCAACAATATGTTATCTCACTTATAGTAGTGCTAGATAAAGCGGTATAGTCTATCCTGGCTGATGGGTCTCGCACATCCACGCCAGCATGGCCTCCGTTATACCCTGCTTGATTGTCGTTTACGATATCAAAATCAAACCTATAGGTTGCGGTGCCGTGTGTCATATTGGCATCAGGATTAACTACTAAAATATTACCATATGGATTTACCTGATAGCTAGAGTTTGTGGTGTCTTCAAAAGTTGTGCTTTGTGTTGTGGTGTCGATACCGTTACTAATAGATTGCGTCATTGTAACAGTAGATTCAACCTGATTCCACCACCTAATATTAGCTGTAAAGTTTGAAGTAAAACCTAGTTTTAGTTCTTCTAGTGAAACATAATCTTCTGAGTCTATTGAAGTTTCTGCATACTTGCCATCTTTGCCAGTCAACCAAGTTGAGTGATTAAGATCAGAATTATCTGGAAACATAGTACCATTCCAAGTGCCATCAGCAAAATCTTGGCTTATCAAGTTATTACTAGTAACAGGATTACCTGTTGTCACAGTTGTGACAGTAGTAAAATCTCCCACATTGGGCGTGTCAGGTATGACTACAACAGTATCAGCACTAATCGTTACCGAGTTTAATACGATTGCCGTTACCGTCAGTAATAATTTGTTCATCTGGGTTAGCCTCTTGTTCTAATTCTACTGCAATTTTATTATCAACTCTTTGCATATAATTAAGAGCCTTAGTATATTCTTCGTAGTCTGGTCTTTGCTGATCATATTTATTCCATTCAGCTAGAGCTTCATCGCCTATCTTTCCTTGGAACGGACAAGGTGTGCCTGCCATGACCATGCTTTGAAATACTCTTGCATCTTGGCATAATATAGCAACAGCACTAACCTTCATATTAAAATCAAAAAGAAGTTTAGCCAGTTTCATACGTTCACAATTCATATCACGTTTAGTAATACCAATACTGCCGCCTATAAGTGGCTTTTGTATTCCTATACCAACGCCAACAGTACACAGATCTTGAGACATAGCAGAGATGCCAGGAGCAGATGCTGAAGGCACAGTTCTAGTGTCTCCTGTATAGGAGTTGTTATTGTTGTTGGTTGTATTAGTTGTGGTTGTACTTTGAGAAGATCCTGATTGATAGTTTGTTGTTGCTTCACTGTGATATCCTCCTGTTATAGCCGTATTACTTGATGATGATCCAGAAGTTACCTGATCATTTGTGGTACTGCCAGCACCAGTTACGTCTGCCATAGCAGAATCCATTAATGCGCTAAAGGCCCACAACATACAGACTGTAATAACTACAGCTACGCCTATACTTCTAATCATACTTCTTCTCCTACATTATTTTATCACAATGTTTAACACCAGTTTGATCTGTTGTCATCATGCATTTTTCTAGCGTACATGTATATTGCACTTGATTGCCTGAGTTTCTCTCCGCTATACGTTTAGCGGCAAGGCATGTGCTAAGACTATCCTGGTGGTACCAACCTTCTATAGTTTTATTGCCGCCATCATAGACATATAAACTAAGTATAATAACTGTCTCAATGATTCCCATTCTTTCGCTCTTCTAAGTCTATTAATCTCTCTTCATGAAATTGTATTATCATATCATTTTTAAGTATCATGGGTATCTCTGCTTCCATCTGCTCTTTAAGTTTTTCTGTGGATTCAGCCAAGTATTCTACTAACATGTAAAGTTCTTGTATCTGTGGACTGACCATGTCACCCTTTGGTACACCTTCAATAAAAGTATTAGCAGCTTCTATATCTTTTTCCATGAGCTGTAGTGTAGTCTCTATAGAATTTAATCTTTCAACAATAGTAAAATATGACATTGTACCTACTGCAACAGCTGCAAGTATAGCTAAAAGATTTCTAGCAGGTAAAGATATTTGGGTCGAGTCTGATATCTTCACACTTCCTCTGCGTATCTGCTTTCGCAATAAAATTCAAAACTTTTTAATTGGTTAGGATAGTCCAGAACATGTTGCTTTAACAGATCAATTTTATTCTCATGAATATATTCATGACAACTCCAGTCATCATTAAACTGTTTAAGTTTATACTCTCTCTCCACTAGCACATCTGTACCATGAAACATCAACATTACCGTAATTACCCAATACATTATTTTTTAACTAACGATCCTCCAAAATATAAGCCTATAATTGCAGACACTAAGTTAGTATCTAGTGGTGTAATTACTATACCTTTATGTGCCATAGGAACCCACTGCATTACATCTTTACCTTCAAAAAATAAGAAGCCTGGTTTAAACTCTGTATAACCTACGATAACGTGTGCATCGGGTGTAACTAATGGTAGGATCTTCGGCAAGACCACAATAGCGAATACAGCCGTTAAAGCGATAATACGCCTAGTCCATTGAAAACCTACATTTTCGTATTCTCTAGCTTCTTTAAAAGCCGCTGTTTGTACTTCAGCTCTTTGTATAAGCATTTTTTGTTCAGCTTGTTTTGCTTTAATGGACTGACTCCAGATGGACATCACCCCTCCTAAGACTGTAGATCCTAGCATAGTTATCATTTCAAATGGCATTTCTATCTCCTCTATTCTGAACCTGGCGGGTATGCCAGTTTAATATTATTATTATGTATAACTGATCTTATAAAATCATCTCTTGTCATATTGTATCTTTCACCATAGGCTTTTAATCTGCTTAATACGGTGTTACTTTGAACTTCCATTCTGTTTACAACCTTTTCTATAAACTGTTCTTGGGTATATCCTAAATCTATAGCAGCATCTGTAAAGAACATAATGCTTTCATAGAAACCATCGTATCCATTATCTGCTGCTTGTGTTACTAATGCATCAATTTTATCTCTATGGTTCATACTAATCTTTGTACTTTGCCATATACTTTTTAATATAATTGATTCTTCAAAAGAACG
>Ga0208919_1000752_pt1 | contig 20387 bp, 39 predicted proteins | sample 4_EtaG_FD_184076 | JGI IMG/M metagenome (GOLD analysis project Ga0208919, IMG submission 184076) | Marine viral communities from the Subarctic Pacific Ocean - 4_ETSP_OMZ_AT15127 metaG (SPAdes) (version 3) | ecosystem: Environmental > Aquatic > Marine > Oceanic | place: Pacific Ocean | collected...
TTACGACTATGTGGGCGTCAAGTTCAACGGCACTTCTGGCGACTGGGACAACCTCGCCGCCTACGCTTTAGATACGACGCTGGCCGGTGACAACGAGTTGAACAACGCACAGGGCAAGGTGCGGCCAGCAGCGTGCGATCCGATGAACGCCGCCGCCTTTGGTGTCATCGAGGTGGTGATCCCGAACTACCAGTCCACGAACCAGTACCACGGGTTCAACTCAATCGGCGGCAAGGCCGGATCGACTTCTGGCTTCACCCAGTTCAACGGTTCGACATGGCACGCATCCACCGCAGCGGTCACCTCGGTCACGTTGGAACCGGGTGGTGGCACGAACTTCGTATCCGGCTGCATCTTCACAATGTACGGACTGAGGGGTTCCTGATGGCTGCTTTGGAACTGATTGAACAGATCGTCGTTGACGGGTCGTCGCCTTCCAGCGTGACGTTCTCGTCGCTGGGCGCCTACCAGCATTTGATGATCGTGTCTTCGGCTCGGTCGTTGCGGAGTGGCAACGAATACGACGGCTCCAACACGAGGTTCAACGGCGAGACATCAGGCAACAACCAGTCCCACTACGCCCTCATTCAGGCCGCTGTCGATTCTCCGACCGGCGGCAACATCCTTGGGGCGTCAGGAGCGAGCGAGAACCGTGTCGCATACCTGTTCGACTCGGCAGCAGCAGGCGCTCCCGCCAACTACTTCGGTTACAACATCGTCTACTTCCCGAACTACCGGTGGGGCGAATACAAGAAGGTCATCGGACGGTCGTCGGTCCCGAACGACGAGTTGGACGCATGGTCGTACCAGCAGACAGTCGCTACCGGTTCGTGGCGGTCAACGTCTGCGGTGACCTCCATCCAGATCGCCGCCGGTGTGACCGGCTGGGCAGAGCACAGCACCTTCACCCTGTACGGGATCAACTCGGCATAAGGAGCAAACATGCCACTCACGAAGATAGTAGACAACGTGGTCATTGAGTTGACCGCTGAAGAAGTAGCAGAGTTGGAGGCTCGTCAAGAAGCCTACGATCTGGACCTTGGTCAAGTGCGAGCGCAGCGTAATGCGATGTTGTCTGGCTGCGACTGGACACAGATCGGTGACTCGCCGCTGACCGACGAGAAGAAGGCAGAGTGGGTGACGTACCGTCAGTCGTTGCGGGATCTGCCTGCGGCGTACAGTCGTGTGTCTGAGGTTGTTTGGCCTACACCGCCTGGCTAACCGATGGCTTACCGGTCAGCACTTCTCTATCGGAACCCTGGCCACTACCAGCCCGGTGTATTCGATCTTCCATACCGGAATATCAGGGCGTACCGGAACGAGGCCAGGTACCGGTTAGGGATAGATGATCCGATTGGGGACACTGGTTCTGGGGCAGATACCCAGAGCCTGTCCGTTGTCCTCACATCGACCGATACGGGTTCTGGGGCGGAAGGAACCCCATCCTCCATCTCAGTTACCCTGGAGGGTGGCGGCCCGGTCCTGGAGTGGGTTACCGGGATCACGGATTCCCATTCTGTGGGTGTCAGTAGTACCGATACCGGGTCTGGGACTTCTACCCAGATCAGTGGTATTGCTGCCAGTAGCGCAGACACTGGGTCTGGTGCTGACGCCCATGGCGTTTCGTTGTCGCAAACCGAATCGGGGGACTTTGTTGACACATTGTTGTCAATTGCTATGGCAGCCACCCAGGCCGATACCGGGACGGGGTCGGATGCCAGCGCCCCCGGTATCGACTTGTCTTCTTCCGATGTCGCAGTCGTCAGTATGGGTGGTATGCCGTACCGGTCGAACGAGGATTACCGCACTTACGGCAACTACCGCCAACTAGGGGAGCAGACAAACGTAGATATCGGGGTGGAGGAACTCATAACGGCCCTGGAGGCCCTGGGGGATCGGGTCTTTAGCGATGAAGAGACCGCTGCTATCATGGAACTTACTAATGGCCCGATTGGAACTGTTGCGGGACCATTGAGTCTGCGTGTCGATATGCACTACAGAACCAACAGGGCAGGGAGATTCCCGGGAAGAATGAGGTCTAGAAGGTAGTGGCTACCACAGTCTCAACGTCCCTGGGCGCTCTTATTGACGAGGCACTGTCAAGGCTGTACCGGCATTCTGAACGGCCTTTGCAGGTCACGATGACCGGTGCTTTCAGCAGTACGTCCGATACGACTATGAACCTGGCCACTGGCGACGCTTCCAAGGTGGCGGTAACGGACGTTATCGAATTGGAGCAGGAGGCGCTGCTGGTCACGGATGTGAACACCACGACTGACGTTGTAACTGTGGCCCGGGGCTATGCGGGAACAACCGCTGCCGATCACACTGGTTTGACAGTGCTGATTCAACCTGGCCATTTGCGTGCCGACATCGCTCGGTTTGTGCAGCGTTGCGTGTCTGGCCCTATGAATGTCTACCTGCCCTATGTGACATCGTCTACGGCCCTCAAGTACCGTGAAGCGGGAAAGCAGTATGTCCTGATGGACGCTGATACCCAGCGGGTGCTTAGTGTCAGGCATTACATCGGGACCACCGGCAGGATCATAGATGTCGGGGGGTGGCAGTTTGAAGAGGACATGCCGACCGGGCTGGTTTCCACGGGTAAGGCGCTAAGAGTTCCTTCCACCGTGGAGAACGATGACGGTTTGATCGTCACCTGGGTGGCCCCCTGGTCGTGGACGGGGTCCGGTGAAGCGGCCACTATCAGTTTGCCGTTGGCTTCGGAGGATTTGCCGTCGTTGTGGGCTGCCGCCTATGCGACTACGGGGCATGAGATTACTCGCCTGGACTTGGATCAGATCGAAGAGTGGAATCAGGACGCTGCGGTGAGGCAGGGGTTCAACGTGCGCCTTATGCGTGAGTTGTGGGGCGAGTTCTACCGTAGGGTCGATGAGGCCCGGCGGGTTCAGAACCTGCCCAGGAACAGAACATTCCGTAAGATGCCGAAAGTGATCGTGTGAGGTGAAAGACTATGGCTAGGAAATACATCAACTTCTGTGAGGGGACGTTGAACGCTGGCATAACCGACAGCGCCACTACGGCCTACGTCAACTTCGCTACGAATTCTGCGATCCCTGATGACACTTCTTGGGGTGGTTCTGACTACATGGTCATGGCTATCGACCCGGAGGCGGCTGAACATCAGCCGGAACTGGTGAAGGTGACCGCTATCAGCGGGAGTTCCAATCCTTACACCCTGACGATTGCTCGTGGCGGGACGGAAGCGGAGACTGGTTCCAACCTGGGCGGTGGGGCTGCGGCGGCTTGGGACAGTGGCCGCAAGGTTGTGTTTCCGGCCACGGCCCTGAGTTATGCGTAATGATGCACAAGGTTGGTGGCGGGAAGTTAGGCGCAGACGGGATCGCAGGCGGGCCCTTGCACGACACCCCTACGGTGGTCGTGACAAGCATCGGCACGGTCACATCGAACCCCCATACCGTTGCTTGGACCTTTGCTCAGGCCCAGGGGGATTCCCAAGAGTCCTACCAGGTTCGATACATCAACGACGCTGGTTCTACTGAGTATCTAAACACCGGCTGGGTCACGGGGGCTGCCTCCTCGCACCAAACCGACCTGTCTACTATCTCCGGCCTGGATCTACATGGCAACACGGACCTGACGGCTGAGGTCACTGTTCGTGGCCCCGCCGACATCGGTGTGGGTGACGCCGATAATTACACCAGTGCCCCGGATACGGAAGATTTCACAGCCTTGAATTTGGGGGAACCTACGTTGGTTCCGGGCGATGTGGTGTTTGGGTCGACAAACAAGGGAACTGCTTCTACCTATGTGATGAACTCTCTGTCTACTGTGACCCTGAATTGGACTTACGCTCACGGTGGTACCGGGGAAGCCCAGCAGGCGTACCGGGTGAAACTCTTGGAGTTTGAGACAGATGTGGAGTTGTTCGATACCGGGTGGGTCACCGGGACAGCGTCGTCTTATGTCTTGAACTATGCGTTCCTGGATGACTTCAAATATACGATTTCGATGCAGGCCAGGAATGCGAACCTGGCACCCACGACGTAATGGCTGCCGACACCATTGTCCTGGAAACGGACTTCACGGAACCTGCTGACATTGCAGCGTTGGACACTGTGGGAACGGTGTATGACGTAGCCATTGACGGCACCGGGTACATCCTGGCGGAGACCCAGGAGCAGGGTGCCGGGTATGAGAAGACCACTATCCCTTTGATCCCCGACCGGTTGGCGACGGGGGACACCCCGTTCGACCAGGCGGTGGAGCGGTATTCGTTTGGGTCGGGGGACTCTTGGGTGGGCGGCCAGGGTCAGACGTTCCTGAATCGCCAGGACAGCGACTCTACGATGTTTCTGTCCAGCGAAGGCCTGGACCCTTTCTCTGAGCCGGGCTCCATCAAGTTGCTCCCGTCGACCCCGGAGATGTTCAATACCACCTTCGCTACACCCAGGCTGGTGGTGGTGGGGACCACCCTGTATGTGCAGACCGCCGCCGATCAACTCACTCACTTCACCGATGTGGGGACACCTGGTAGCGGGTCAGCAATCGACCATGAACACGGTGGCGCTGCGGTAACAATTACAGATTTGACAACTGACGGTCAATTTTGGTATGCGGCCTGTGGGACCAAGGGGATTCTGAGAGGGACGACTTCCGCTATCACCACCCAGTGGAACGCTGCGGTGGCCCATAGCATCGCTTTCGCAGCGGGCCGGATCTGTGCCGGGGTGATCGCCAACAGTTCGGCTACTCCGAATAGGTTTACCACCTACTCCATCGGAGGTGGCAGCGATGCGGGGACAGAGGAGCGTTCTGGTGGGCACCTGACGCTAGGCCAGGGGTGGACTGTGGGGAGTTTCACGGAAGCCAACGGGCACATCTACTTCTGCGCCTACAAGGGCAACAGGGGGATGGTTTACGCCTGGCCCCTGGGCCTGGACAGCAGCGGTAACACCCAGTATCCGTTTGTGGCCTGGGACCTGCCACCTGGGCTGTGCCCCAGGGAAGTTTTTTCCGCTGGCGGTTCAATCTTTGTGAGGGCTTACCGGCAAAGTACCGGTAGCACCGGTACCGCATACATCTACAGGGGCCTCCCGGACCCGCAGACCGGGGCCCTGACCCCGTTCTTTATCACCGAACTGGCGGCCAAGGCCACCACCGACGACCATGCCGTAGGCGAGTTCACTGCCAGAGACAACCAGGTGTTCTGGGGGTGGAAGAAGATGACCTCGGGGAACAAGACGGGCCTGGGGTGTTATGACCTGGAGACCGGCGGGTACGCCAAGTTCTTTGAGTCGGACGATTCGACTGCCGGAGATGTCTACGGGGCGGATGTGTGGCAGGGCCGTGTGGTCTATTCGGTGGCTGGGACAGGCATCAAGAAGGAGTCGACTACTGCATTTCTGACTGCCGGGAATCTGATTGGGTCCCGTATCGACGGCGGCAGTGCCCTGGCTAAGGGCTGGGACGAGATAGTAGTCCTGACTACCCCGATTGCGACGGGCTGTTCGGTGACTCCCCATGTGTCGATTGACGGGGGGTCAACCTATACGGCGTTGTCGACCCTGGACACGGTGGGTGGTGTCTCTCAAAGCACGAGGCTGTCGTCGTCGTCCCGGTCGATCCAATACAAGGTCGTGTTTGTCGGCAGTGGTTCGGCCACTACGACACTGAACTTCGTGCAGGTCAAGTACCACGCCATCGGCTTGCGTGACACAGTGGTGTCAATCATTGTAGATTGCGGGGACAATGTGCGGGGGGTGAACGGTCGCCCTTTGCCTGAGAACGCACCAGGGGCCGGGACATTACGGGCCAGGACTTTGGCGGCGTTGACACAGAGAAGAGTGAACTATCAAGACATTGACTGGCCTATCACTAAGGCCGCAGAGGTTTACGAGGTTCTTCAGGTCCAAACTAGCGCCCTGGGGGTCTACGACAGGTCGCAGGCGCTCAAGCGCCATCGACTCCTGGCTACCGTGGTCCTAAGGAAGGCGGACTGATGGCCGACGGCGTAGTAGACGACCTCAAACAGGTACGGATTTCCAAGGTCACCCTCGGGTTGATCCTCGGTGTGGTCACGTTCAGCGCCGTAATCACCTGGAATGCCGCTTCGGTCAGCAACCGAATCATGTCCCTGGAGCGGTCTGTCGCCATTATTGAACAGAACACGGGTACCGACAGTGCGGTGCTGGCCCGACTGGACGCCATCGAAGAGGGGATCTCCACGAACGCCACTTCACTGGAGAACTTGAGGCTGGCACGGGTGGAGGACTCCCGGAACTTTGCTTCCTCGGTGATGGTTGAACTCATTGCGGGGGACCTGGAGTCTTTGACCCGTAAGGTTGACGCTCTGGCAGAGGGTTCTTCCGATACGTTGAAGACACTTGAGTCCATAGAACAACGCCAAGAAGAAATAGGCTGGGAACTGGGCGACCTTTGGTGGCGCTCCGACCTGGCCATAGAGGCTTGTCGTACCAGGAACTGGTGCGACGAGTGGTACAAGGAAAACTCATACCGATAAAGGGGTATACCAATGTTTACGAAGGATCTTTTCGAGAGACTCGCTGCCACGTTCGTGCAGGCCGCCCTGGGAGCCCAGGTTTCCAACTCAATGTTTGACCTCGGGGTCAACGAGTGGAAGGTAATGGCAGGGGCGGGATTTGCTGCTGCGTTTGCTGTCCTGAAGGGCGTGCTGGCTCAGAAGATCGGCACCAAGGGAACTTCTTCTCTGATTGACTGAACGATGTCAAAAAAGGTTTGCGAGAACTGTGGGTTTGAGCCAGATCCGAAGGAACGTCCTACTATCTGGTGCCCGGAATGCGGGAAGTCAATCGACCCAGCGGAAACGTCTGCGGCGTTGAGGTCGATTTCTGTAAATGGCTTCATAGGCGGTGCGAGCCTCAGTCCAAAGATGGAGAAGTTCAATGAGACTGGCGATCCAGCCGTCTTTGCGAAGCCTGGTGCCCTTGACTACGACCCGTCGCTTGCTGGTTGACACCGGAGCGTCAGTCGCCATGTTCCCCGAACTCTTCGAACTCGTCTTCGTAGAAGACGGCGTCTAGGGCCTGGTGCCGGTAGTGGGGGAGGAACATTTCCCCGTCCGGGGTCTCATGCCATACGTCTATCCGCTGGGGGCCGCAGGGGCACTCCCCTGTCGGGTGTACCTCATGGATAAACACCGGTTCCGAAGGGGCATAGTGAAACGAGGTAGGTAGTCCTTCCCCCGTTTGGGAGGTCCAGACAGCCCAGGTTTCACTGCCTGCTATTAGGCCCATGTCAGCCTCCTGCTGGGTGGTTGGAAAGGAAGTCTTCGTAGGCCTCCGGCGAGTTGAGGACAATCGTGATACCGGCTGGGGCATCCGGTCCCTTGCCGATGGTCATGGAAATTGTGCCGACTAGCGTGCCAACAGCCACTAAAAGTGCTGTGATGGCTGCGATCAGTTTGGTGGCCCGGCCCATTCGGTCAATCTACATCCAAGGTGTAGTCCATCACCAGGTCCTGGACCTGGCGATATAGGTTTTCAGTTGACCCGTTGTTGTCAATGACTCCGTCCCAATCCTGGAACTCGTCCAACTGTTCTTCCCCGGCGTGTCGGAGAGACTGGACTGCCCTGTCAACACGGTAGACCCGTCCCCCGGCGAGCCTGATGCCCATGACTTCGTTGAGGTACCGGACATCAGTGATGACGACGTTTATGCCGTCCTCGTCCAGGTCTTCTGCCCGCTTGATGATCGGGCGGCACCATACGTCGGGGTCCAGGATCTCCCGGAGGCCATGGCCCAACTTCTGTAGAAGGCCCCGAACTTCCGTATTGTTCTTGGCCATTTCCCAGCCCATGGTGTCGACCATGGCTTTGAGGGTGAAGTAATACTCGGTCGATACGGGGTCGACCACGGGGTCCATCTGGTATAGAACGTCCCTGACCAGGTCTGCGAACGCTAGACGCTCCCAGCCGTGTTCTACTAGCCACGCTCCTGCGGTGTCTTTACCTACTTGCGCCCGATGGCCGAACCCTACGATCACGAATCTTTATCGTCCTTCTCTTTGGCCCACTTCTCCCGCAGTCTCCGTTCGTCGGCCTCCCGTATCTGTAGTAGTTGCTTCCGGGTAAGCGTCGTGTCTTCACCCAACGATCTGATCGCCATGTCTCTCCTAGTTCCATTCTCGGTTCTTTGCGAAATACTTCAGCCAGGCCGTTCGTTCGTCCAGTGCGGCTTCCATGCGTCGCACTTTGACCTGGCGGTAAATGAGGCTACAGAAGAGCGAGCCGTTGCAGATCGCCAGGAAGGCGTTGAAACTCATATCTCCGGTACTTCCAACATGGTTTGACAGTTTGATGTCAACCAGAGTTGGTTCACCAAAGCGTTGACGGCGAAAGCCGGTATGTCGGCTTCATCGGCCAGGCGAGTGAAGTTCTCTATGTCGATGATCCACTTGCCCTTGCCGTTCCTGTCCCTGCGGACCCGTTCCACCGCTATCAGTTCCCATATGGGGGCTATGAACAGTCGTGGATCGTCAGCCCCGACGTTGTCCCTGAGGAGGAAGAAGACATGCGGGTACTTGGTGCAGGCCCGTCGAACCGTTAGTTCGTCTATTACGAACAGGTTGCGTTCGGGGAGCCCGTCGATCAGGTGCCAGCGTTGGGTGTAGTTCTGGTTCTTCTCTTTGATTTCGACGTAGTAGCCGGGCACCCAGATGTCCAGGTCATCGGTAGCGTCGAAACGGGTGATGACCGGCAACCCCATGGATGTGGCCACATATTCCTCGTAATGCCTGGCATTGGAGAAGTCGTGGATCTTTTGTTCTTTGGTCCGCCTATAAGGTTCGTTCATTTTCCAGTTCCTCTGGCAGGCCCAGCAAACTCCAGGCCTCCAGTAACTCGTAGAGGAACTCCGCATCCACAATGGCAACTGTTCCGGGCGATTTTGACAGTCTCCTGTCACCGTCCGCTGCCACGATGGCCCATTGGTAACTGCTAGACACTTCTCGGATCTTCCGAACCCATTCCCGTATGTCCCACTGCTTCCGGTGCTTGGCCTCCACAGGAAACGGCACCCCGGAAAAGTCGTCGGACTTGTTGTTGGCCTTGGCCCGATCCGCTTCAGGCCAAATCTCCTGCAAGGCGACAAGCACTTCGTTCTCAAAGGCGGTGCCTTTGGCCTTGGAAGGATTCGACATCGCATCTCAGTTTACTACGGGAGGCACCCAGCCTCCGGCCAATGCCTCCGCCAGGCGTCCGCCAGGCAGAAGAATGCCCTGGACATCGAAGCCGTCCAAAGTCTCCTTGATCTTGGTGGCGGCCTTCCGGCCTGCCGTGTCATCGTCCAGCACAAGGAACGTCGACTCGTAGGGCCACCCATTGAACCAGCGGGCCTGCACAGCCCCGGCCCCTGCCGGGAGACCATAAACAACATGTCTCTCGTCGTGCCGTAGGGCCTTCGTCAGGCACCATGTGTCTGATTCCCCTTCACAGATCCAGGCGTGGGTAGCGTCGGGCCTGTATAGGACGCTGTATAAGGCCACGGTAAATCGGCTCCCTTTGATGCTGAGTTTGGTGTCTGCACCAATGGTACTCCTGGTCTTTATCCCCACAATCTTGCCCTCGTGCCAGAACGGCACCCACAGGGCGTACTTGGTTACCTTGACTCCGAACGATTCGATGTCTTCCAGGGTCAGGTAGGGCCATTTCTTTTCTACCCTGGCCATGGCATCTGTACGAGATGATGCACAGCCATCTGGTTCATCGTTGAATCTGCCAGTCAGGTCCGTGAGGGGCTTGGGAACTATCGGGTCCCGCTTACCGTCCATGCCTTCCGCTTGACACAGAAATGTCAAAGCACGCCAGAAGTTGCAGCCCAAAACCATCTTCACGAACTCAATCTGGTCTCCGCCCTGGCCTGTAGAGAAGTCGTAGAAGTCGTACTCGTAGATGTGAAGGCTGGGAACATTCTCTTCGGGGTTGTGGACCGACCTGATCTTATGGGTGCTGTCGGGCGGGTCCAGGGCCAGCAGATCCAGGACGGTCTCCATGCGGACCTCAGCAGCAATCTCCTTCATTTCTACTAGGTCATCCACCGAACTCTCTCTTCCGCTCCCCGGTCATGGAATGGTTCTCTTCGACCGCCGCCTGGGTCTCCTTGTCCTCGTACAGGCGCAGCATGTGGATACAGATGTCGTACTCCTCCTCGTTGATGCGGTCCTCTTCCTCGGAGGTAGGAATCCCGTCGTGCTGCACGCACACGGGGGGCCCTACAAAGCCTGCTTCCATCCCCTGCCGTAGCCATCCCCGAAAGTCTTCAGGCCCCATCACGATGCTCCTTCTGTTCCCGGAGGTTCTCCACCTTCAACTTGGCCTCTAGTTCAGAGAACGCATAGTCGACCATTACCTCGTCGTCGTAGATCCGCCAAGCGGACCGGACAATCCCGGCCCCCAGGTAGATGGTCTGTGGTTTCACCGTTACTCCCATTTAGAACTCCAGTTGCCCACTGGGCAGGTCGGATGGCATCGGGACAAGAGAGCCCGTTTGTGTGTCGAAGTAGTGCCTGACGCCATCAGGGTAGATCCCGCCGGATGAGCGTGTCTTGAGGAACTGGAGTCGAAAGTCGTCCTCCATGGCTACCCGCATGTCCTGGCCCAAGCCGGGGTTCAGGCAAGGTCGGAAGGCCCCAGCGACGTAGTCGGCGGACATCTCCCCGCCGAACCTGGCGTCAGTCATTGAGAGGGGCATGTGGCCCTGGTTCCCGTCCCCTCGTTTGACCTGGTGCAGGACCACTAGGGCAATGTCCTCCTTCCGGGCGAAGTCTTTGAGAGCCCACCCCAGTTTGTCCACGCTTTCTACCTGGCTCATACCTGGGGACTTGACGAGTTCCATGTAATCGACAACAGCCAACCGGGCCCGCTGGCCAAAGTTGTCTGCGTACTCTTCCAGGGCCAGGCTCATCGCCCTCACGGACAGGCCCGGTTCGTCCTCTATGGCCAGCATGGGGTAACGCTCCTCCGCCTCTTTGACCCCTGGGGCTTCCCCGGTCGCTGAAAGTGACCGTTCAATGTCAATCGTCGGCGTGTTGCTGACGATCCCGGCCAGCCGCTGGAGTATGTACCGGGCGTGCATCTCCAGAGAGAAGAACACCATGGGGGTGGTCTTGTCTTGGTTGGCTATGACGTTCAGGGCCCACCAGGTCTTGCCGACGCTGGTGCGGGCCAAGAACAAGAAGACCTCTCCGGGGGCGATGCCCCCGTTTGTTCGGGAGTCGTAGAGGGGGTAGCCGGTGGGGATACGGGTCAAACCCGAAGTCGCCCACCGGCCCAACTCCTCGCCAACCTCCTCTAGTCGGCGGATAGACACTGCCGTCAGGCGACCTTGAACCCGGCGGGGATGTCTAGGTTTAGTTGCTGGAACACCCAGTCAGGGGCCCGGGTCTGGAACCTGTCGGACTTGACCCACAGGCCCACCTTGTATTCGCCGCCCTTGTCCAGCAGGTTCTTGTGGCGGAAGTCGGGCGCCGATGGGTTGCGCTTGTCGTTGAGGTTGTTGAACCAGTCGTTGGGGTTGGTGACGAGAGCGTCCTTCCACTTGTCCTCGTCGCTGGAACCGGCATGGATCGGACCCGCAAGAGGCCCTGGCGCTGGTGCCGGTGCCGGTGCCGGTGCTGGTGCCGGTGCCGGTGCTGGTGCCGGTGCTGGTGCCGGTGCCGGTGCCACCGGAGCCGCTGCCGGGATCGCCTGGGTCACGACGCCAACTGCGATCCGGTCCTTCAGGTCGTTGTGGACAGTCTCCACCATTGCCAGGTACTTCTCGCCATCACCTGTTCCGCAACAGATCGAACCCGCCACCTTGGCGGCCACCTGTGCGAGGATGGCATCTTTCTCTTCTGGGCTGTAAGCCAATGTATTTTCTCCTTAGGAGTTGGTTCGTTCCAGGGCCTCACCGAATGGGCACTGCAACCAGTAGTCACAGAACCTTTCGGAGCAAAGAAACGAGGTTGTATTCGGCATAAAGGTATTACCCTCAATGAGCCCCGTCGTTATCAGGGCTTTTGACTTCACAGCGTCAATCTGCTCCACGGTGCGTGGTGCGTCGATCCGCTGAAAGTCCCCCTTCCATGATGCAATGTCATAAGTGAATGTGACTTTGTCATCTTGAAGGATCTCTCGCAGGGCTCCGATGTAGAACCCCGGCTGCGGCGTGTTGCGGTGGCTTTCCTTGTTCTTCTGCCACTTCTTCTTAGCGGTCTTGTGATCGACAATCCGGTGCCAGCCGTCCGGTCCCTGGAGGACCAGATCGACGGTCCCCTTCCTGACCCACATATTCTCCTCGTGGGGGGTGTCGTCGGTCAGGGGCAGCATGACGGACTTCTCCACCATCTTGACTTCGTACTCGTCCGGCCAGACACGGCCCTGGTCGAAGTAGGCCACGATCAGGGCAGACAGCATGTTCTCTGCGTCCTTGAGGTCCAGGTCGACCCGCTGTTCCCGGGCGGTCTCCTGCTGGTAGTTCCAGGAGAAGATTTCTGGGTCCGACCGGGCGATCTCGTTGTTGAGTTCGGCCAGGGCTTCTGCGATCACATCGCCCTTCTCTACGAGGTTCCCCTCCATCCGCTGGACGTAGTAGAGCGCAAGGCCAGCGTGGTAGCCGGTGCCCATGGCCCGGTTGATGTCGGAGGTATAGACCCTGTCGGGGGCCTTGGAGTAGGACAGCCTCAGGTGGCAGATTTCTGCGGTGTTGATGTCCGACTGGTGGATTTCCCGTGGACGGAACTGGTTGAGTTCCTGGGGGTCCAGCAGTCCTGTGGTCTTGGGGCTCAAGTTCTGATCCTTTGTCCGTCCATGCGTGCTTTAGCAACCGCCCAGTAGACCTGGTGGGGTTCCAGGTTCAGGTCGGAGGCGATGGACTTCGCATCGTCCCCCATGTCGTAGCGCCTGATGATCTCTCGCTTCTGGGACCGGTTGGTTGAGGTCCTATTCTTGCGGTTGGGTGTGACATTGTGGATGTCGAAGATGTAGTAGACCCAGCCACGGGTCTTCTCCAGGCTCTCGCTGATTTCTTTAGGGGTCAGTCCCTGGATGTGTAGGAGGATTGCCCGGGCCTCCGCACCGTTCCAGCGGGAGTCTTTGAACGCCTGCCTCACGGTCTCAGGCGTCACTGACAACACGCCAGCGATGTCTTGAACAGACACACCGAAGGCCCACAGGTGCCTGACACCATCTGATATTTCTTCCCCGAAATAGCCCGCCAGCCGGGCGTTCTCACAGGCCTGGCGGATCTTGGGGGCGTTGATACCGAAACGGTTCAACTGGATACTCACAGGGCTAACCTCATGTTCTCCCTGGTCAGCACAGTAATCTCGCATCAACACGGAGACCCAATCAGGGTCGGGAGCGTCGATAGCCTCAGCGATTGTTTGCAAAGTGTTCCTCCTGTTCCAGGCGGGCCCGCTTGAGGCGGGCCCTCCAGTACCTGGTGACTGGTCAGTGGCAGTTAGCCTATCAGGTGTTTTGGAGGAAGTGGTGGACCCTAAAACAGGGAGTCCTGGGAGTCGTCCTTGTCGGCTCCTGGGGCCATGAGATTGTCCCAGGTCACAAGCCCAATCACCCCATCCTTTGTCAGCCCCGACGCCCGCTGAAACCGGATCGTTTCTCGGCGTGTGCGCCACCCGAACCTGCCGTCCGGTGGGCCAGCGTCGTAGCCCTTCGCCCCCAACTGGCGTTGAGCAATCTCCACGGCCTTGCCTTTAGACCGTCGAAATCGGAGGGGCTTTCGTGAGACCTCTATGCGGAGACCCTGGACAAAGAGCGCAATAGCCGCAAAGTCGATCTTGGGGGTGGGAGGGGAGTCGAAGGCCACGGTGGGGAACCAGCCGTCGGCATCCCTGGGTTGATGATGCCACCACTCACCCCTCACGGTTGGCCTCAGGCCAAACGTCTGCGCCAGTTCGTTCGCCCGGCCAGTTGACAGTCGCTTGTCAGTAATGCGGAAGTCGACAGCGTAGCCGTATCCGTCGGGCTGGGCCTGATGGAACGACCCGAAAAAATAGCCGTCGGGTCTCTGCCAGTCCGGGTTGGCTGCCAGGTTGAAACCCTTCTTCCCGGCCCGGTAGCCGTCGTATAGCCGCTTCTGTTCGGCGTAGGAACGGACGCCACTACAAACAACCATGCGCCCTTTGATTTCGGGGTGCCTGAACAGGGCCACGAGCCGGTGCTTGAGCGTGGGGTGCAATAGGTCGACCTGGACCCACTTGCTGCTTACGGGGATTTCTTCTTTATCCATGAATCTCTAGTCGTCCCAGTCGGCGGTGACATGCTCAACGTCGGCCTGTGTCTCAATCCAGACACGGGCACCGCAATGATCCGGTGTTTGTGAATGAATAATCTCGCAAGGGCCGTTGATTCTTATTCTGGTCAAATGAGTAGATCCCTTGTAGGTGCGGTCGATGATCGCAGGTTCACCCTTCCTAACCTTTTGTTGGTGAACATGGATGACATGCTTCACGTTCTATCTCTCCCTTTCCCGGTTCGGCATCGCAGCAGACTTCGGTAGTGACTGCATAGGCCAGGAAAGGATCAGATTTGACAAAGTTGTGTCAAGTGGGGGTACACGAGAAAAGGCCCCGTCCCGGCCTACCAGAGAGGAGGAACTCCTGGTAAGCGGGGACGGGGCCAGGGCGGGGCCGTAGGGAGCCTCCACCCTGGGGACCGCTGGGGCCGGACCGACGAGGGGGAAAGTCGGTGCGGCGCCATGGTCCCAGTCCTTAGGTCGTGAACTTCTCCACGACACGATTGCGATATGCGGTTCCATCACCAGAGCAAACTACCACGGTGCTGGGCAAAGACTGACGCTCCAGGGCGAGGTGTAGGTCGTGGGCAGCGTCGGAAACGATTTGCTTCACGGCGCCGTTCACCACCTGGTGTGAATCTGTTAGTTGACACGAAACTGTCAAAACCATGTCATTGGCCTGGTTCATGTCGACTGCTTTGAAGATTGTAGTGATGGGGATTCCTCCTTGGTTGTCTATTCGATTAGTGGAGTAGCGGGGAATCGAACCCCGGTACCCGTGCGTCCGACATGCGGTTTTCACACGGGTCGATACCTTTCTACCCCGGTTTATTCAGAGTCGCTGTGACGACTGGTCTTCTGACGCCCACGATGCGACGTAGGCCCTTCCGAAGGTGCTGGCTGCGTCATGTTCAATCATGGTGAACACTTCACGCACATACGCTGCCGCCCTTCCTGGCAGACCGACGAAAGCGTCGTCCACCAGTTGCTTGGCCGCATGGAACAGGACAGGTTCAAAGGACACCGTTACCGGTACCTGCGTCGCCTGCTCTGGGGGCAGTGTTGCTGCCTGGGCCGCTCTCAAATGTGAGTCGAGATCGTCCATTACCGGTTGCGTCACTTTGACACACTCCTGTCAGGTGGGGGAGGTGGTGGCCAGGCGAACGGGTCGTCCTCCTGGATCACCTCACTCTGGTCACTGGCCAGCCTAGTCGACTCCAGGGCCTTTCGAATCATGGCGGTGTTGGCCGCCTCATTCAGGTCCTCGTGTCTGATCCTCCAGGCGTACCCGATAGTAAAGTTCGAGATACACAAGGCGGCTAGGCACGATACATACAACCAGGCGCTCATCAGATGAGCCCCATGGCCAGGAGCGGGCTGCGCTCGCCGTCGGGGGACGTTCCGTCGTATTCGACGGGGTGCCCTTTCGGTGAGATCAGGACAGCGTCGTTTTCGACGGTCCACCCGGTTCCCTCCAGGACCTCTTGGAGCATTTCTTCCATTGGGTATTCCTCCTCGTTGGTTGGTATTGCGATTGACACGGTCGTGTCAGTCGTCCCCGCCAGGGCCTTGCACCCTGGTGGCTGCTAGTCGGGGGTTCTCCTTAGAACGCTTCCTGGCGTTCCTTCGCCCACTCCAGGCGCTCTTCGGCCTGCTGGTTCGGGGAGCCGTACTCCCAGTGGGAGTGTCCGGCCTCGCAGGACCAGCCCTTGGACCCGTTGTCGGCCACCTGGTAGGTGACCTGGGCCCCGCACTCAATGACCTTGACCAGGTCCGCTGGGCAGTCCGGCTCAGGGTTCCCGCTGGGTACCTCTACCAGCCAGGTGCAGCGGTTGGGGTCGGGTTCGGCGTTGGCCAGGGCGTCCTGGCGGTGGCTCTCTTCCATCTCCAACCGATGCTTCTTGCAGCACAGTGGCCAGCGGTCAATGTCACAGTAGGTGCTCACAGCGCCCCCAGGACTTCGTCGCCGGGGGTGTCCGTGATCTCCTGGACCTCACACTTGACAGTTATATCGTTCCTGTCGTTACCCAGGATGTAATCCTTCTTGTAGTTCCACTGGTCAAGGAGATCAGCCACGAAGGCCTCCTGGTCGAAAGGCAACCTGGTCTCCTTGGGAGACAGGACAATGTCGACCGTGATTCGGCCCGTTACCTCTACCCACTTATTTATCTTGTCATTCATAGTTCCTCCTCGTTGGTTATTGCTGTTGACACGAAAGTGTCAATCGTCCCCAGCCAGGTCTCGCTCCTGGTGCCAGCCCTGGGCTGGTCTGGGGGTTCCTGGATCAGGTTTCGTTGCAGGGCGTGACGCCTGCTACAAAATCGTGCCCGCAGCCGCAATCGGGCCGCCCGCACCAGCCGTGGTCGATGTGGTCGGCTGACTGATCCACGGGCGCTAGTGGGCGCTTCATGGGGTCAAAGTAGGCGCTCATATCGCTTCGACTACTTCGCTCAACCACTTCTTGACGCTGGGCCTGTCCTTGTTCAGCCTGAGTAGGCGGGCCAGGACCTCGGCTTCTACCTTGTTCAGAATGAGGACCGTTAGGTCCGTTCCGCTGGTTACTTCAGCCATGTCTATTCCTCCTCGTTGTTTCTCTGATTGACACATTTGTGTCAGTCGTCCCTGCCTGGGGCTTGCACCCAGGAGCCTGCTAGTCAGGGGTATCGGGTCAGGCCTTGACTACATGCAGTTCGCTGTCTGCGCCGAAGGGGCCCAGGTCGTCCTGGTAGTCGTGGTCCATGCACTCAGTGACCAGCCACCAGGTGGCGTTCTGAGTCGGGGTCTCCAGGTGGGTCTGTGTAACGCTGGTCACCTTGAGACTGGTCGGGAACCAGTCGGTGCCTGTCTCGTCGTTCTTGTTCCAGGCAGTGCCACAGACGATGTCGCCCACCTGGACCGTCGGGACCTTGACCGTAACTATTTCCTTGTAAGCCATTTGATTTCCTCCTCGTTGTATTGCTGTTGACAGGGTTCTGTCAATCGTCCCTGTCCAGGGCTCGCACCTGGATGCCTGCTAGTCAGGGGTGGGCCGGGTCAGCCCTTGCGCTGGATCTTCGAGACCCTCACCCGGATGTCTCCAGCCCATGGCATGGATGACACCCGGAGCGGTGGCCCGTCGTCCAGGACGCAGAACACCCTCATGGGGGCTCCTTTCAGGGTGCTGCTACCTGGGTGTGGCCCAGTGCAGTCCACTGAGGTGCGGCCCTGGGGGTCGACCTGAGCGGTCCTAAACACCCACCAGCCCCGCTTGCCCGTGATCCTGAACCTGGTCCCAGGTACCAAGGGGTACCGGTTCCCAGGAATCTTGACCTCGTCAAGGAACTGGTAGCCCTTGGCCTCCTGGGCCGCCCGTTGGGCCGCCCTGGTGCGTCGGATTTCGTTGGCTGCTCGTGTCTTGGCACTCATCACCAGGTCCTCCCCAGCCAGCGTTGGCAGAGTCGGAAAATGACGAGGGTGGCTGCTAGAGCCATCCAAATAATGAATACAGTCATTGTCTTGTGGTTCCTCCTCGTTGGTTGACACGGATGTGTCAATCGTGCCTGCCCTGGCCTCGCACCAGGGTGGGTTCTACTCAGGCGTGACCGGTGCTACCGGCGCTCTTCATTCAGGAAGTGGTCCCGGACCTTGGGCTGTGACGACTGCTCGCAGTATCGGTTGCGGAGCCGCTGGCCCGTGGTGCGAACCGCAACCTGGTATGCATTCTGGCCGCCCCCGTAGGGCACCACGGCAAGTTCCAGGTGCTGCACCATGTTCTCCACGACCCGGCGGGTCACAGCCTCTAGTTGTGAGCGTGTGAGCGGGTCCGAACCATGCTGGCCCTGGTACATGCAGTCGACTGCCGAAAGGATGGCATCCAGGTTGGTCAGTTCAGCAGTGTCCCCCAGGGGGCGCTTGCCACCGCCCCAGGACACCGTGGTGTCTGGCGTCCAGGTCAGGTAGGTCCTGACCAGGGTGCGGATCTGCATTTCTGTTGTGTTGTTCACTGTGTTCCTCCTCGTTGTGTTGACACGGATGTGTCAATCGTCCCTGCCCAGGGCTTGAACCTGGGTGCCTGCCAGTCAGGGGTAGGGGCTTAGAGCCCCTGGTTGGTCTTGGCCCAGGTCGGGGGGTAGTGGTCGACGTAGTCAACCATGTCGCCCTCGTCCGTGAACCAGAACCCGTTGTTTACATCAGGGTCTTGACCGCCCTTGACACCGACGCCCAGGGCGAAGGTCCACCCGGTGTCCGGGCAGGCCTCCATGTCCCTGGGGAGGCGCTTGTAGCCACCTTCGCAGGTCCCACACACCAGGGGAGCAACTACGCCCCACTGGGTGTGCCCGAACGTGATCTCCCGGCACCCGCACCCGGTCAGGATGCGCTTCGGCCCGGGGGTGATCCTGGCCGCCTGGCGCTGGCCTGTGCAGACCTGGAGCGTGCCCAGGGCCTTCAGGTCATCGTCGTAGGCGGCGATGGTCTCCTGGGTGAGCCGGACCGACGAGTAGCCGATCCGCTCATCAGGCGGGTATGGGAACCCACTGAAGAGCCCCATCTGGGTGTCGACCAGGGTCGGCCACTCCAGCCCCATTTCCTCTGCCAGGTTCTTGAACCGCTTGTTGTGGTAGCGGTTCTGCCTGGAGCAGTCCTTGACCTCCCTGACATGAGCCAGCCCGTGGGCCGCCTCGTGGAGGAGGGTCTGCAGGACCTGCTCTGGACCGCCCTTGAAACACTCTCCTGAGATCATCACCTCTGGTGCCTGGGTCTCTTCGATGGCCCACTCAGAGTACGAGTAGTGCCCCAATGTGGTGCTGCCTCGCCTGCTTGAACGGCCCGTCGACTTGACGACCAGGAACACATCGGGGACATCGGGGTGGTTCGCCTGGATGGTCCTCCAGGTGCTGTTCAGGACGAGTGCGACCTCGTCCGACACCTGGACATTGACTGTTGATTGCTTGTTCATGGTTCCTCCTCGTTGTTGACACCATTGTGTCAATCGTGCCTGCCCAGGGGTCGAACCTGGGTCCTTGCCAATCAGGCGGTGTGGGTTAGTTCTTCCATTCGTACTGGCCTGGCGTGTTGTCCCAGGTGCGGACCAGGCCACGCTCCAGGAGCCTGACAAGGACAGCGTGGGTGTGCTGTTCGACATCATCGAACGACCATGCCTCCGACCCACCTGGGCCGTTGGGATGCTGCTCTGCGACCCAGTGGGCAAGTGATGCTTCGGAACACGGCGCCGACGCCTGCAACTCAATGCGAATCAACGTCTGGATGAATGGTTCTGCGAACTCTCTCATTGGTTCCTCCTCGTTGTTGACACCGATGTGTCAATCGTCCCCAGCCAGGTCGTGAACCTGGTGCCAGCCCTGGGCTGGTCTGGGGGGTATTTCAGTTCATCATGCCGGTGGCTTCGGCAAGCGAAACCGCCAGCGTCCTGGCCTGGGCAGGCGTCAGGAACACATTCACCCCGATGCCGCCGCCAATGTCGACGGTGTAGAAGGGGTCGGAATGGTCAGTGAACGACCGGACGACGATCTCAGCCGGTCCCTGGGAGCCCCTGTTGGCATGGACGCTCACCTGGGTGAAGGGATGCTCCCTGTCACCCCTGAAATCAGCGACCTGGCAGGACCAGGTTTCGTGCTTGATGTCAGACACCTTCACGCCGTCCTTGTTGCGACGACCGTAGTCAATGGTGCTGTCTTTCCTCATGGTTGTTCCTCCTCGTTTCTTGAGCCCCAGGAGGGGCTCTCATCAGCCTGTCGATTCAGGGACGAGGAGGAGGAATCCTCCGCTCCGACCAACAACCAGCGTCGATCCCTGCTCCGTCGTCCCAGGTCATCTCCTCCTCCTGGGACCGGTAGCAGAGCCCCGTGAGGGGGCGCTGGCCTCGTAGTCCATGCGGCAATCCGTTTAGCCCCTGGCTGGGTCGCAGGGCCTCCTCAGGACCGTGGTCCTGGGTAGGAGTGGCACCCTCTGCTGGGTGGGTCTCCCCCTGCGTTGAGCCCCGGTAGTGATCGGGACCCCGGTCGGGTCTCTCGCCCTGACCTGGGTGGGCTGCTCTGGGCCCTTCGAACCGGGAGGCATATGTGCCCGGAACCGAAGGTGACGATAGTGCCCGCCACTGACAGTTCCTCGTCACTCACCCTCCAACCCAC
>Ga0208919_1000753_pt1 | contig 20381 bp, 31 predicted proteins | sample 4_EtaG_FD_184076 | JGI IMG/M metagenome (GOLD analysis project Ga0208919, IMG submission 184076) | Marine viral communities from the Subarctic Pacific Ocean - 4_ETSP_OMZ_AT15127 metaG (SPAdes) (version 3) | ecosystem: Environmental > Aquatic > Marine > Oceanic | place: Pacific Ocean | collected...
CTGTAGAACTGTTCCCACCTGTATTTCGTAATATACTACTAGCCGCTCAGGGAAGCCGTAGAGTAACTATGGGTGGTCGGGAATTACCAATTGAGGCTTTCGGAGGGGTTGATTTATTTGATATAGCCATACAGGCCGCAGGCTTTACACCGACATCAATCGTTGAGGCCCGTAATGTAACATGGCAACAAATTAAGGCAGAGCAAAATTATAATGCCCGGTCACGTTCATACAGGAATGCACTGAAGAATACTTTTGTTGAGTTGTACATCGCTAATGCAAATGGTGATTCTGAGGAAGTCGAAATAATGCAGGGAGAAATCCGGGCAATTATGGAGGAAGTCAATCAACACAATATTGAGAACCCCTCAGAACCGATTAGAATTGATATGGGTTCTGTCACGAGATCCGCTATGCAAGACTTTAGAAGAGCAGAGGGTATTGATGTACCAGTTGACGATCTACCTCTTGCAATCAGAAGACAATTCCAAGAAAGATATCTTGATCGGAATCCTAGATATCAGCGGTCACAGGCTCTATCATAAAACTCATTATGAATTAAAATTTGTTTGGCGGTGTCTTCCGTCAGGGAATCATCATGTGATATGAGGATCGGTTCCAAGATGGAACAGATATCAATCCCGGCTCCACTTGTCGAGCAGGCGCTTAGTAGCATCAGTAGCAGACATGCGCTTAACAACAGTACGGACTTCATTTTTTTCCTGTGATTTCTTTAAGGTCTCCTCGGCATAGTCAGCCCTAGCTGCTTTCTTACCAGCCAAGTATGGCATAAGAAATCCAGCTAGTTTACCAACTATACCGAGGACTGACCCTAAAAGTGATAACATTAGTTATTATTATTTTGGTTTATCGTCAGCATCGCCCTGTTCTTTGGCCTTACCAAAGTTTAGAGCAGCCCATTCAACAACCTTATAAATGCGACCTAACATGCTATTTGGATCTGGTGTCTTTGTCCCGGCAATCAACATTGATGCTGCGACCACAACCATACCGATAATCTGAATAACAAGATCACGGGTATCCCAAATTCTTTCAATTAGTCCTAATTCTTCCATGGGCTATATGCCTCCTATTCTGTAACATTGTCTGCGTACTCAAGCAGAGCATTCTGGATACGACCAAGCATAAAGTATACATCGCCTACGGACAACCCCGGAGAAATCCAATGACGACACTCATTATTAGAAAAAGTGATCATTAGTACACCATCAATATGCTCTTCAGATTCTTCAACATACTCTTCTAATTTAGAGATATCCTCTCGAATACTATTAAGTTTATCTTCTTGTGAAGGAGGGCTTTCTGTAATAGACCCACCGGGGAAATTAATAACACTCATTTTTATACTCCAATTTCAAGAAATGATTTATACGTATCTATGTTTCTCTTTCCTTTTTCAATCTGCCATAGAGCATGGCCCATACCACCCTTACCATATACATGGTACTGGGCATCATCGTCCCTCTGGAAGAACTGTTCCATGTCTTGACCCATTGCTAATAGCTCACCAGTGGTGATGAAGCTATCTTCACCGACTGTAACTTTTAAATACTTCTGACGGTCATTATTATCCTTCTCTGTCAAGTCATAGGTGCCTTCAGGATCCATGCTGGCGTCATAACCAAACAGATGGAAGGTTCTAAATCCAAGAGTATGCATTAAAGCAATAGCCCGCATAGCAGCGCAGGTACCCCCCGTAATCATCATCCTTTCGTTTACATGCTCAAAGGTTGCTACAGCATTAGAATAAGCATCCCAGCCTATGATCTTAGCTCCCTTCTTCTTTAGATGATATGTAACAGAAGGATCTGTCATGCTTGCTACAAAATAATAAGTTGACATATCAGGATTCTCAAGAAGGTCTCGTCTCTTAACCCCATGTGTTGAAATACCGTCAAGATCTCGTGGATCAAGAATGATACAACCCCACGGTATAATGCCATTCTCAATTAGGAAATTATGAGAGTGCTTGACACAGACAACCTTGTGGCCCTGTTCGTACTTGGCACGGATGTTTTCAAGATCCTTTTTAATCGTGGGGCCTGCTGAAACACAGATCACTTCTTCCGTGTTCCAATGGTATCTTCTGGTAATCCACTTATCCATGTTGAGGTGGTTAGCCTTGATGTTGTTGTGGATATACTCATCAGGTACACAATCCCGTGGCTGCACCTTGATGGGTACCGTCACGTTTTCAAAGTCTGGTGCCTCGGGCATTGATGGGTGACATACATAGGCAAGGCATGTAATACCCCCACCCTGAACCCCATCCCTTGAGGGGATGACGCCCTTCTGATGCCCCTCAGGTAACTCGTGATTGACGATTTGATTGCACCCGTACTTGGTAATATCAAACATATTATCTTCGCCATCAGGGCGATAATAATCATCAAACACAATAACGGGCACATCCTTCAGGTTCTCGTAATCTGATCGGATGGTTTCAATTGAATGACCGCCGTCAATGTATGCAAAGTCGGGGGAATACCGTGACATAATATCGGGTAGGGTTTCCCGTGAGTTACCTTTGATAAGCTCGAAGGATACCTTCTTCTCTTCAAGGAGAGCATCCTTTGAGAACGTATTGAGAAGAGACTTGACGTTATGCAGATATGTCCTCTGCTTTACGTTCCCTTCTTCTTGGTCCAGTTCTTCATTACCATCTTCAAATACGTCCAGTCCAACATAATGGACAGAATCAGAATTTTGAAGCGCAGCCGTAATGAGACGGAGGGCTCTCTTTCCATTCCATGTTCCGACTTCGAGAAGCTTTGTGCTTCCGTAGTGTTCGATGAATTTTTCAATGTCCTTATAACGAGCAGGACCGGGTTCATACGGAGCATTGAGAATGCTTTTTCTCCCACCCTTGAAGTGGATAAAATACTCTGTGAGGGGAGAGTAATCAAAAGCTTCGAGAGAAGCTGCGTGAGGTGATAGATTATGTGCCGTAATTCCATGGTTCTTATGCAGGTTGAGGAGACGTTCAAAGGCAAAAGCATCTGTCCACTCTCGTAGACCAAGGATTTCATTCGTGGTGTAGAGAGTGCGCCAGTCTCGTAGAAAGGTATGGGCCTTATCATACGTAAGATTGAAGCCTAGAAAACCCGTCTCTGAATAATCAATGATTCCCTGTCTACCTAAGTGTACAATATCTGAAGTGTCAGGGAAAATAAGATTTAGAAAATTACTATCAATTTTTTTAGTTGTCAAGACATCAGCATCAACCCAGACTAGCCATCCCATATCTCCCTTAGTCGTCATATGTTTTACATGATCGCAAATAGCAAAAACTTTATGGGAAAACTTAATAGCATCCATACGGTAATTGTAGGGAGAACCACCATTAAACTGGGCGTTTCTTTCCTTAAAAGAATTTAGGTCAGCATTTTTGTCCAAAGATACATAAGAAATATTCCTAGCTCTGACGACATCTTTGGGAAGCTTCCCACCATTGTAGTACGCCGTTAGCTTAATGTTCTTAGGCCAGAATTTTACCCATGATTCAAAAAACCTTTTAGCGTATGTTGCATAGTCATCAACTTTAAAAGATGTCAAGACTGTGATGTTAGCCGTCAAATCAATTTTATAAGATGCAGTCATTTAATTCTACCATTCCAAAACTTTATAGTGGTCTTCTTCAAAGGCAACATTTAATTGCTGATACCATTCCTTTGAAAAGGGACAATTTTCGTAATCCCTAAACCATGGTCCGCCCTCTGTATAATGAACAGCAGAAGGTTTTACATTTTCACTCTCATCCCCGATAACATTCCACTCCGGTGGTATATCTCCAATAAGATCGGGGGAAGATAACCATCCGAACCCGTGTAGAAAAGAGCCGGAAGCCGTGTTTGCTGTGGCTAAATCCAGCTTATTATTCTCTGGGTGTCCCATGTTAAAGATCATAAAAGATGACCAAAGCTTCATGGAATATGTAACTTGGATTTTGTTATCCATCTTTACGGTGTTGGTCGGCTTGTAGTTGTGCTTAACTACCTGCACCGCCTTCGATGGATCAAAGTGATCTCTGATTAACTGCTGGATATCGTTCATAAACAGGAAATCACAATCAACAAAAATAACTGGTCCTTCTGTTATACCTTGTTTACGAGCCAGTTCTGGTACAAGAAACCGGGTAAAGGAAAACTCTGTTGAGAAGGGACGACCATCAACATCATCCCAGTACTGACCGCTGTGGTCAACACGCCACTCCCTCCAGAAGATCTTTCTGGTGCGGAGGTCTTGATGTTTAAGGGGGACGATGTCTTCTGATCTAAGTGATGTAGAATAACTTAGGAGAGATGATCTACATACCTGATATGCTATGTCTTCACGGTTATCGTAACCGACATAGATAGTCGTAGGGGTAAACCCTTTAGCGTTCATTGTTCTACCAGTTTAAAGTTAGTGGGCGTGTGTGGAATGACATTCTCAAGGATGGTTTTAGTTCTGCCTTTTTGTCTTTGAAAAGAACATCAATATACTTAGACCATAATTCTTGGCAGTTCTCGTGAGCAACCATATAACTCTCGTATGCTTTATCGCTTTCAGATTTAGTCAAAACCTTTAGTTCTTCCTTCTTTTGATTAATCTCTTTTTCAAGCTTTTTAATCTGTTCTTCTTTCTCATCCATTATAGATTTGTCCTTATAGTTAAGCAGTATTGATACTAATCAGATCAGCATTGCTTACTGGTATATGGAAAAAGGTTTCGCCTTTGTCAATGTATCTGTTACTGGCTTCTTTTACAGGAGATTCTCTGAGAGTATCAGAACTGATTTTCCAGAATCTTTGTTCATCTCCTGAGATAACATAGAACGTAAGTCTTTCATTAGAATACTTTTCGAGTAGCCTCTTCTTTCGAGAAGGAATCCTGATCTCCCCCCAATGTGTTGGCCAGTCACCACGCCATGAGTATTTCATCTCAGCCTCGTGATAGTACTCCTTACCTTCCTTAAATGTTTGTAGATCAGCATAATAGTTTTCTACATCATTTACTAAGGAATGACCTTGGGATTTGATCAGGTATTCGCTAATAATATTCTTCGCTGTCTTATCGCTTTTATTATATAAAGAACGTGAGAAAGCCTTTCTTACCTCTGTCATTAGATTTCGCAGACACCAGCAGTACATGCAAGCTCTTGAGAAGCTTTGGTGTTATCTTCTTTTTCAAATAAAGAAAGATCTCCCCAGTTAATTTGTTTTGGCATGGTCATAGATAATTCCTCATATTGCTTTTTATCAATATCAATGTAAGGGGCTTGCTCATAGATATGGTCCGCCGTGGGTAGGAATGAAATACCCGAACATAAATTAAAATTATCATGGACCCACGCACCAGCATGGAGCCACTCGCTATCACGCATGGAGATTGTTACGGAGGGTTTATGTTCACACCATGCTGTCGCATAGATCTTCCAGAATTCTAACTGCTCAATCGAACTCATATCATTGCGGCAGACTGTCGTTGGTGGTGCCGCCATTGGAAAGGAGAAGACCATGTTTTGTGACGGATTATTAGGATCATGGCTTATCTCTAGCTCATGTGGAAATCCTTGTTCAACCATGAAATCAGTAAGAGGATCTTTGATATCAGAACGTACATTACGTACATAATGGGGGTTGTGACGAGCATGAATGCCGCTAGAGCTATCCACAAGCTGAGAAACAGTACCGCTAGGTTTAACGCAAGTAATAGCCGTACTTGGATTAATGCCCAGTCTATTAGCGAACTCACGATTAACTTTAATCGCATGGTTGCGTAGGTCATTGAGGAGTTTCTCCAGATTATTATTTTCCAAAGTAAGGAGGGGGCAATCTAGGATTCCTGTTAGAGATACTCCTAGAAGTCTTTCCTCCTCTGTATTTTTAGACCATATCTTCCGAAGATACTTAAAGTTTGTCAGGGTTGATTGGAAGGTACCTAGAATGGTTGCGGCCTTAACCTTATCCATAAGATCTTCTTCGGTATCTGTGGGGCGGCATACGACTTCTGTTAGATTACAGAATTGATTTGGTCTAAGAATAATTTCAGAGCAGGGGTTTGTTCCGAAATCATGGTTTGAGTCACGGCGTCCGTTCTTTTCTACATGCATCTTTGCTGCTTCACGATTAAAGATACCACGCTCACCACTTCTCGATTGATAAAGAGAATTCCACTCTTCCATAAATTCACCAATATCTGTGAATATATCGGATGAGCCGGGGGTGTTCTTGTAACAGACAGAGTTGTTCGACAGTCCTCGATGTGGGTGGGTCTTCCACCAGTAGGGGGTGCCTTTGGCTTGACGCATACTCACATCATCCAAGTCTGACAGAGAAATCAACGCTGAACGCCGGACACCGCCGACGACAACACTCTCACCAATCTTGCACATCAAGTCATGGCATTCGATAGGGCTCAACCTTCTACCAGTAGACTGTTTAAAAATTTCTACAGTGAACCGAAAAAGATTATCAAGAGGGGCCGGACCTGAAGCCCGTCCACCAAAAACTTTTAGAAGGGCTCCAGCAGGACGCACATTGCTAAGATCCCATTTAGGGACAGAACCTTGATAGAGTGCGCCAATTAACTCACGAAGACCTCGTGCCCAGCCTTCCTTAGAGTCAGCAACATGGATAACAGAATCTGAATTTTCCATGTGGTCTGAAACAATAGGAAGCTTGTTTACAAACTCTTTTTCAACTGAGAACCCAACACCCGTTCCATTCATAAGGACATACAGAGTTTCATCAAAAGCTCTGGGATGATCAATAGGAACATACGAGCAGTTGTAACCGGCAATGTTCTCCCGCTTCAATGCAGGGCCTGCTGTCATCAAGCATCGCATTGATGGCATCACCCCGAGTGATAAAACTTTTTCTTCTAAATAGGCTCTTAGTTCTTTTGAAAAAACCTTGGTACCAATGTGATCGGTAAAGAAATCAAAATAGCGTGACACCGTTTCATCAAATGTCTCACGGCGCTCTTCTTCTTTAACCCATCGGGAATAGCGTGATAGGTGAATGTATTGCTGATAGAGAGTGGGTAGATAATTATCTGTTTTCATCTTCGGATCCTTTCATAAAAAGATCAGATCTTATCTGGTAGTAAGGTCCAGCACCTCCCATCATAAATTTCTCAACAGCAACATTCACAGTCACTCCTCTCCGTGCCCAATATTTTCGGATACGGTTAGCAAGATGTACGCTATCTTTCCAAGAAGTAAGATAATCAGGGATTTTTTGATCTGACATTTGTCGTGAACCTTGATTGTATAATAGGTTTTAGGGGAGAAGCAAAGAGAAACTAATTTGTTCCTCTAGCTTCTCTGTCTTGGCCTTTAGATGGTCAATGACTGCCTGCTGTTCCAGCATTTTATCTCTCATTTTTTTACCTCCAAGAACATTATTTTCCAAACGTCCGTTGAGTTTATCTAAATTTAGTTGAGCCACCGTGGACATCGGGATTTCTAAATCATTGCAGAGTGCTGCGACATACCATAGCACGTCTCCAATTTCAAGCAGAAGATCCTCTTTGATATCAGCTAGTGTAGTATCGCCACGCATAACCTTCTTTAGCTTGTTAGTGACCTCTCCAGCTTCACCGGCTAATCCCATCGCTGGGTAGTGGTACTTTGCTGTATCAGGATACACGGCTGTTTTTGCTGCATGATACTGGTAGTTGTCGATATTCATCTTACCTCTCCGTTTCTTTATGTCAACGTGTTTTGTTCAACGATACTCTTCTTTAAAATAAGAACGCCGTTATGGTGGTGTACCACACCGGGTTCATCCTCATAGAAAGAGGATAGTAGCACAATGTAATCTTTTGTTTCTTTAAATACCTGACCTATCGTGGTGACTGAAGCAGGTACATAATCATCTGGGTTATACAATGTCCAGTTAGTGCAACCACCACGGGCATCATGCCAGATTACTTTTCGTATTTCAGGATTTTTCATTATAAGCTATCAATCTATCTAAGTACCAACGGGCTTTCTTCAGATCAGTAATACCGTCTTTATATTCATGTCTAAAAATATATTTTAAAATGTTACCAAGGTAATATCCTTTTAGCTGATCTGAAGAAAGTTTGGTTTCGATAATATCGATAACCTCAAGACCCCCTGATTGATAATGGTGGGGGTGGTTTACTTTATCTTCCATTTTAAATTCCTAGTTTTAAATAACTTCTAAGTTAGGATTAATATCTTTTTCTGGGTTATGTTCATCTCCTACTTGGAGACACACTGCCATTTTATATTCATCCCCTTCAAGTCGATTAGAGTTGAAAAAGTCACTGATTGATTCACACTCTTCTTGATCTGAACCCACGTACATAGGCGGTAACTGCATCGCAGGTGCTGATGAAAAAGCATAAATAATAAACACAACCCATAAACCTACGTCCATTTTTATAACTCCCTTGTTGCATAATCTAAGAGGGCGTTTATTCTAAATCTCTCAAAAGGACGCCCTTCATGTATTATATTAGACGAAAGGGTTCTTATACTAGTGGGAGAAATACCAGCAAGCTCACAAACATCTTCCATATCTTTGGAAGTAACACATGCTGATACTGTTGTAAGCCAGCGTGTAGCTGATCTTCTATATTCTATCAGGGCAGCAGAGTCTGTTTCCCGTGGTTCTTTGGTCGCATCTAAAAGGGCTTGAGCTATAACAGCCAGCCAAAGAATTTGCTCAGGGCTCCAAGCGTGGTCTGAAACCCTGAGCATATTCAAAGAGACATAATCTAGATCTTTATCTTCTGTCTCATTAGTTTCAAAGTCTATCAAGAAACTCTACGAGCCTTTCGATACTGCTTCGTTGTCCAATAACGAATGTACTTTTTATTAGTAGCAGGATTAATACGTTCTTCTGAGATAATCGTAAATCCCTTTTGACGTAGGCGGTAGATAGCATCTCGTAATGATACGATGCCGTAATCTAGCATAGCTTCCCGTGCTGAGATATGACCTACGTTGGTAAGGTGATCTTGAATGGTATTAATCTGTGGTGCAGTAGACATTTATAATTTCCTCTAGTAGTTGATTGATATTGGGGACTACTTCTTTAGTCACAAACTTTATCCCCATGATGTTAGCGTTGTAATACTCTCTTTCTTCAAGGCCGTCAATCCGAGATGTCATCACATCCATTTTATGTTGGGCATTAGCCTCATAGTATGTAAGGCCACCCCGTGTTTCAAATTGACGGATCATAACAAATTTAAAATTACTAAGGCCCATCTTGTTAATATCTTGGTTTAGGTATTTAGAAGAACCTGTGTACGACTTCCAATCAGTGTGCCCAATTGGTTTACCCTTCGAGTATCTCTTATATTGCTTCTTCCCTATATATTTTCTACCATTCTTTTTATTATAAATCAGGTACAAAAATCCAAAATACCAGTCTGGATCTGGATCACCCTGTTCCTTAGAATGAATGACCCACGGCGTCTGTGTACCAGCGAGGTTTGCCATACGGGCCTGTTTCTTTGATGAGCCCTTGACCGCCGTTTGTTTCTTCCCAGCACGTTTCTTTGAAGTCGCAGTAGACGCACCCCGTTTTGAGGTACTGCTTCCCATCCTTTTTTGCGGTGGCGGGGGCATAACATCTTTCCGGGGGTTCTTCCGAGGTGATGATTTCTTTAACTTCTGCGATTCTATTTCTGGCATTGGGTAGCTCTAAATCGTGGACGTTCATGTAGCATACTTCGCCCGTAGTTTTATTGATGACAAGGAATCCCCCTTCTGATTGTGTACCATCAGCCTGAACGTAGGCTGCAAGCTGGTGCATATATCCGAAAGGATCGTCCAATAGATCACCCTTCTTAAATTTCTGGAATCCATAGTCAGAAGCACTCTTACAATCAACTATGATTCCATTAATTTTACAGTCGATATGTCCTTTAACTCCGTCCATCTCATATTCCTGCTGGATATTACTCACGTTGTATCCGGCAGTCTTAACAAGAAGAAGGAGGAGGGATTCAAGGATATGTCCATATGTAAATTTTAATTGTGTATCATATGGAAGGGAATGGTCTGAGGCATTTTCTAAATGTGCTCGGTACCATAACTGTCTGTTTTTCTTCCCAAGTGCAGAGAATCGGAGGATACTGTTCTCGCCTTTATCACTTGAATCCCTCCTATCAAAGAGAGAGATAACTGCATCTTTTACTTCATCGAGGAAGATATCAAGGTCTTTTGCAGAAGGAGAAGACTCACCAGATTCGATGGTCCGCCTTAAATCTTCTACGATATTAGATACAGTCATCTACTCTCTCCGATCAGAATGGAAGGTCATCATCGGGGTTAGTATTAGATGGTGAATTATCAACAGGTGCTGAATCAAAGCCCTCCTCTTCACTCAACCCGTCATCATTTGTATATTCAACAAGATTAATAACCTGTACCTTGTCGATGACATAACCCCACTTCTTCCACTTAGACATCCAAAATTTGGATACCAAAACTTTAACATCTGAGCCCCAGCCTAGACGGCTGAGTACATCTGATGGGATAAGATTCTTCTTTGAATCTAGTACTACCGGAGCCGAGTTGTCTTCCCCGTTTGCCTTCTTCACATTCTTATGAAGATTAACATAGGGGTTTTCCATAATACTTGTGGCATCCTTTAGCACCATTCCGTTTGAGGTGGCTACATTCTGCATATCAGAATCTACAGAAAGCGCCATGCCCCATCGAGGGGTGTATACTGTATCAGGATACTCGGGATGTAGATGGCCATAGTACATCTTACCGGCCAAGACAAATCGCTCAGACTTTTTTTCTGTTTGTGGCATTGTTTATTTCCTTATGTGCATGTGTGTGTATATTTGTCAGGATCTGGATATAGGTGTGTCGAGTTGGATATCAATGAGTCTCAGCCCAATTTTTTCCAGTCTTCACATCACAACCTAGATCACAACGGAATTCTAAGATACTTTTCACGTTACTGATTGCTGTATGCGCTATCTCCGTTAGTTTGTCAACATCTTTTTTATTAACTTCCCACTGCATTTCGTCATGAATGTTAGCAACAGGGAAGGCCCTAATAGATTGATCATGTACAAGGTCGTGCATCTGTATCAGCCAGTGCTTGCAGATAATAGCCCCGGCCCCTTGGAGAAGATAGTTAAGCCCAGTATGAGGATACTCAACTGGAACTTTACGACCGTCGATGCCGGGTATAAACCTTGTCTGAACAACCCTATCAACACGTTGCTTTAACCGTTGAAGCTTGGGCATTGAGGTCATAAAATTATCTATAAGCTGCTTCCCTTCATTCACACCACCACCAACGATGGTACCTATCTTGGCAGGGCCTGCCCCGTAGATTAAGGCATAGATAAAAGTCTTTGCCTGATCTCGTGTCTTCAACTTAGCTTTCTGCTGATTGAAGGTATGGATATCACCATAGATAACTTCATTTGTAAAATCAGCATCATCCATATAATGGGCTAGGCATCTTAGTTCGAGGGACTTTGCATCACAACCGAATAGCACATTCTCTGATGTATTACGTGGCACCCATACCTCTCTACATTCTTTACCATAGGGTGCACGTACAGAGGGTACCTGTGCCATGTTTGGATTTGAATGGGTCATCCTACCTGTAACAGTCCCAAGCGTGTGTACACGTCCATGTACAGTGTTGTCACTATCAACGGCCTTTATCCACGAAAGAACCTGAGCATGTCTTTTCTGTAGGGTGAGATATTCAACCAGCTTTAAAGACTCAAAAGAATTTATCTCCTGAAGAATTTTCTCATCAACCATTGGCTTACCTGTGGGGGTAAACTTCTGAGGTTCCCAGCCAAATTGCGAGATGAGTCTGTCAGCAATCTGGTGACGTGAACCCGGATTGAAGGGGATAACTTTAGTCTTTGTCTTCAGATGAATCGTAGTCGGTTCAAATATATCCTGAAGTTCTTTCTCTATCTTGCCTACATTATCGTTAAGATAAGATGAAAACTCCATGACCTTTGGCATGTCAAGGCAGAACCCATTCCTTTCCTGCCCATGTATGATGTGTCTTACTTTCTTCTCTGTCTCGATAACATTTTCCGGGATCTCTTTATTCTGAAGGGCCATCCAGACTTTACCCGTCAGGTCTACATCTTGCTTACAATAGGTCAGCATCTTTTCAGAAAGACCTGATTCAAAATCATTGAACATGATCTTTTGTGAGTTAAGAATGTTGCCCCAGTTTTTAAGGGAGTGTCCCCCTTCACGTCTGGGTTCAGCTAACTGTGACAGGAGAAGAGTGTCCTCAATCTGTGATAGTTTAAGATCCATCTTTAAGAGTTTATTAATCACAGGCAAATCAAACGCTACCAAGTTATGGCCTACAAAAATAGTCTCAGAATCATAACGGTATTTTTTTCTGAAGTCGTTTAAGGATGGGTGCTGAAAAGATCCTTCAAAGGTATATACCTCATGATCATCAAAGGTAATCTGATTATTATCAGGGGATTCGATTATCTTCTTTGTTATGATGCAATATATTTTAGAAGGGTTGAGACTGTCAGTTTCAATGTCTAATACGTGACGAGATCTGGCTACTTCTGAGTTCGGCAATGTCATGGTCTACCATCCTTCCTATCATTTCTCCAAAAGAAACCTTCGGTTCCCAACTGAGTAACTCTTTTGCCTTTCGAGGTGATCCGCATAATCTAGTCACATCCTTTGGTCTCATGTTTGCTGGAGTATCATGCTTTACATATGAAGTCCAATCAGTGACACCGACATAATTAAAAGCCACGTTTAATAAATCTTTAATGGAGTGTGTTTCTCCAGTTGCTAAAACATAATCACCGGGGGATGGGGCTTGAAGCATCTGCCACATTCCGTAAACATAATCAGGGGCATATCCCCAATCTCTCACTGAGTTGATATTACCAAGCAAGAGCCTAGTGTCAAGCTGATCTGCTTCAATCTTGAGAATATTTGAAGCAATCCAAGATGTAATTTTTCTGGTTACAAAGTCATGACCCCTTCGCTCACTCTCATGATTGAAGAGGATCCCAGAACAAGCCCAGATATCGTAGGAATCTCTATAAACTGACACAAGATTATGTGCTGCTGTCTTGGCCACACCATAAGGTGAGAAAGGTTTTAGCGGGGTTAGCTCATTCGCTATTCCTTCCTTTACTGTGCCGTACATTTCAGATGTTGACGCCTGATAAAATTTAGTTTCGGGTGATGTTAACCTAATAGATTCAAGTATATTCAAGACTGCTGTAGCATTTGTCTCGAAGGTTGTATCAGGACATTTGAATGAATGACCGACATGGGATTGGGCAGCAAGATTATAGAACTCATCTGGTTTTGTACATTGTAATAGGCTCATCACAAAAGATGAATCACAGATATCTCCTTCAACTTCTTTGTAATGAGGGAAATATTTCATCTCATGACTAAGGGGTTCTGTTTTGTGGCTTCGTCTTCTGGTGACCCCTGTAACTATGTATCCCTTTTTAAGCAGTAATTCTGTTAGATAGTAGCCATCTTGGCCACGCACTCCGGTTACAACTGCTTTCTTATTTACCTGTACCATTTTTAGAATGACTCCTCTAATTGGTCGAGTTCTTCAAAGGTTTCATTGAGGCGACCTGTCTCTCTATTCCAGAGTAGTCGTGACGCAGGTCCGGTCTCACCAGAGAATCTATTTTTTAGAACCCTTACGATGGTTGTGTTTCGGATGGTGGGGTCATCATCCTGTGAGTTACGTTCGAGTCCCAGAACAATATCTGATAGCTGGGCTATACCCGCCGATCCCCTTAGCTGTGCAAGAGTAGTAACACCTCCAAGTTCATGACCTCCTCCATTTTGTGGACGCTTCAGATGGGATACCACAAAGAGCCCGATATTTGTTTCCTGCACAAGCATTCTAAGCTTGGTCATGATCTCGTCAAGGGCTTTTCTCTCGTCTCCATTTTCCTGTGAGGAGACCACGATGGAGATATGATCTAAGAATATATACTCACACTCCAGACCCTTGGCCATATACCGGATGCGGTTGACTATGTTATCAATCTCAGATGATCCGAAGTGGTCATAGAGAAAGACACGGCCGCAGCCTACTGTGTTATCAAAAGATGATTTTAATTCTTCTTGTGTGTATACGGTATTAGGTAGGTGGAATTGCTTATTGGCATCAATCGACATAATGCCTTGGGCTGTTCGTCTGACACTCTCCTCCATGAACAGCGCCCCAATCCGGGATTCTGTGTTTCGGATTATGTGGTAGATCACTTCTCTGAGGATGGCACTCTTACCAATCCCTGATCCTGCTGTAATTGTAACAAGCTCACCACGCCTGATTCCGTAGGTTAGTTTATTCAGGTCTTCCCATGGATAGGAGATGGAGTTGTTCTCAGGCTCAGTTGATACAAGATCCCAGATATCTTCACCGGAAATAATACCATCAGGTGATACTGGTTTAGCCCTCCACCATTCACGGGTAAACGTGCCGGTGTCATTGTTCTGTAGGTATTCGCAGGGATCTTTGCGGGACATCGGCATGATAAGACATTTACCGATCTCAAAGATCTCTGATAATTTCTGAGCCGACTTCTTACCGGGCTCATCATTGTCCAGACAGAGGACAATCTTTTCATATGAATTGAAGAACTCTAGGTTCTTCCTGATATCTTTCTCTGCACCCTGTGCCCCGGTTCGTAGGGAGACCACAGGCCATTTGCTACCCAGCATTTGGTAGGTTGCAAGACAGTCTAGTTCACCCTCTGTGATCGTGATGAACTTACCTTTAGGTGGGAAGAGGTTCTGACCAAAGAGCGAAGCCTGATCAAAGGATGATCCAGCCTTCTTTGAATTATTAAGAATGGTAAAACTCTTTTGAGGCTTACCTTGGTTATCAATGCAAATGCGCTTCTTGTAGGCTACAATCTCCTGCCCGTCTTTGTTATAATAAGGATAGGCATGGGCTGTAATCTCATCATCTTTATTCTTGGATACAAGTACACCAAAAGTTTTTGCTGTGTCCTTGGTAATCTTGCGATCAGGTATATCGGAGAACTCCCTTCTTACGCCATCACGATTGCCATTACTGGCTGTCGGGTAGGAGGAAGAGGAAGTGTGGGTATAGGTATCTGTGTTGTCTAGATTCATGTTTGTCACCGTTTTTTCACAGGAGAAACAGTATGTCCTGTTCTCCTGAGATCCATTAGAATAGGTATCCTCGTATACTGCATTAGCATCACTGCTACCACATGCCTCACACGAGGTGTGTCTGAGAAACCTAGATGATGTAGATTCAGGCATCAGTGTGGCTCAGTGGGAGGGATCCAATCAATAGATACCGCAGCCTCAACGATTTTCTCATATGATTTATAAAGATCTTCAAAGTGTACTCCATATAGAACCATGATTGATTTGATAAGAGTTGCTGATGTTGTGTTAGCTATCTGCCCAGTGTAGTTTCCGTCCTCATCGGTGTTTTCAAGTACAGAGTTGAGATCATCAAGTATAGTCCATGTCTTCATGATGTTTTTTCCTAAGCTGTCTAATTCAGCTTGCATCTTCGATCTCCGCTTTAAACAGCTTGTAATCTACATCATTGGTGTACCACTGAAGGCTACGCCATAGGGCCACATATGTTTTTCTATTCATGGTGTATGATGAGCCCCTCTTTCTGAGCCAATTTTCATCTCTCAAGGTTCTTTTCATAGTTTCAGATACAACATAATCACATGTTTCGTAAGGGATAGTAATGTCTACCCCCTCTTCATCTTCATATTTCATTTTATACTCCTTTACAGAAATCTTCCGGTAATGGTTTATATTATCTATGTGGTGGACGTTAGTGGACTCGAACCACTGACCCACAGCTTAGAAGGCTGTTGCTCTATCCAGCTGAGCTAAACGTCCGTTGGTCTCGTCTTGGGGTTCTACCCCGACCCCACCCCGGTGTCAAGGAAATTCTGTGGTTGACACCGGGGTTCCGGTGTGCTAGGTTGGGGTCAGGAGGCCGGGAGGTACTAAGGTATATCCTAGGACTCTAGCTAAGACTTAGCTAATCCTTATTTATTATTGGTTTATTCCTAGTCACTCTTAGTACTCTTAGTACTCCTTGTTTAAACTAGGACAAACTTCAAAAAGAATTCTCTGACATTCAAGGGCGACAGCCCGGTGTTCTTTTTGTGTCTCAGGTTTGGTTCTCAGATTGGTGTAGTGGATCCAGCTTCTGATTGTCCCATGCATATACAGTCGGGTTGATATTAGTCCTTCAGGGAGGATGGCACGGGCCTGCTCTTTTGCTATTCCTTTTTCAAGAGCCCACCTATATCCTCTCTCTGATGCCTCTATCACATCAAACTGTTTCCATTCCCACTCTTGGGATAATGTTCGATGTTCATGGAGATCCTTGTCTAACTCATGGGAGTTCTGTCTATTCTCTTTGTCTTGTAACCGGGCCTCCCTCCTATTCCAGTTCAAGTCTACCTCTGAATATCTTTGTGAAAATTCTTGGAATGAGAATGATCTATGCCTGAGTATCTGTCGTGCTATGTCCCGTGTTGTCTCAATGTCTAAACACATGGAGACCATCTCGAATGGAGACCAATGTTCATTATCGATTAGATAGTTGAGTAACTTTGGATTATCCTTGGATTGATTCTTAGGGTTGGATACACGGGCATAGTACAGGATGGTTTCTTCTGGTGTCTTCCCATACATATGGGCGACATGGGAAAGACCTACTGTTGGGAGTTTATTAAGAGTCATCTATATATGGTTCCTTATCATTGGCTAGTTCAAGTATGATACACATGATTGATCTGAAAATGATTTAGCAGACCAAGGCAACTAATACAAGGTTTAGATTTAGCAAGCCGTCCATTCTTTGTAACCCTAATAATATACATCTCACATCCTGTTAATATTTCTGGGCCATGTTTATTTATGGTTTTAATGATGGCGTCCGTCTCAGCGTGCAGGAATATCGCTTCCGGTTTACCAGCAACTGATGCAAACTTTGCCTGCATGGGATGTGATTTAAGTTTATTCCATCCGGTCGATATGATGACGCCCCTTCGTGTCACGGCGGCGGCATGTCTTGATGATTTAATCCTAGCTGACCTATGTTCGGCCACATTGATTAGCTTTTCGGTAATAACATGGGTTTGACTGGTGTCTAAAAGATAGAAAGCCACGGTAACCCCTTAAATTTGATCATGGATAAGTTTTAGGGTCTCTGGGCTATGGGGGTAGCACTCATATGCTTAGAGGCTACCCCCTGCCTTTCCCTGTTTACTGTTCTGGATAACTTACGTTAGGAATTTCTTTATTCCAACAAGCACGACAGGATCCACACTTATGGTCTCGGGTATATGCCTCACACTCAAATCCGAATGAGGATTCTTTATGGACCGTAGAAGTATGGGTAAACTTTAATGGTTCCTGATTAAGATTGGGGCTTGATACTCGGATGATCAGGTTATCTGGGATCTCGCCCTTAAATTTACGGATGATCCGATATTCTTTTGTGGGTAACCAGAATTTAATATCAGGTAATTGTTCGGCCACAAATATCCAATCAATCAACATCTGTTCGCTTTGGATATCTCCGGCGTCAAAGATACGGAAGTACTTATCTACAATAGGGGCATCAAGGGGGATGCGTTTACGCAGTAACTCAACCATGCCATCCCGCCAGATAATATTATCTTTATTATATGCGGCAATCCTGTTCGCATGGGATTTAGTTACGCTTGGATATCTATAGTTTCCTTTCAGAGCATAACAACCGTGACATACTGACCCCTTTAGATTGATCAATGTGCCACCAGTTATACATAGATCGGCAGAGATACCCCATGAATAACCCGGCATCTTACTTGGCCTGCCTAGATCAGAGCCAATATTCTCTTTGAGTAGTTTTAGAGTTGTCATAGTTTAATCCTTTATTAACTTCCGGCTATATAAATGACAAAGAAACCAAGACTTAGAGCCACAGCCAGCATCCAAATATCCATAAAACTCATCTTAACTATCTCCAAGGTATAGGGCACACATGACAGCCCACGTTAGGTATAGACCCACAAAGAACCATGCGGCTATGATTGCATAGCAGGTTATCTTGAATAAATCTTTCTTGTATCTTGTCAACATCCTCATCTAGTCCTTACATGATCTTCGCCGAATAACTTGGCGACATGAGCAGGATGACCATAGAAAGACCAGCGATCTTCATCAGACGAACCCTTCCAATCCCAAATTCCTACAGGATTGTCATCAACAAAGAGCCGCCATGAATAGCCGTTTTTAACCTTGTCAGGGTCATCCTTGCTATTAGGATCGCCTAACATCTCTACCATATCGGTAACCGTAACATCTACAAGCTCACCTGTTTTGTAGGTTAAGCCTTGCCAGTCTTGCATAAGGATACTCAGAATGGTGTTTGTCTGAGATCCATCAGGTCTATCAGTAACGGTCATCTGTGTTTTCCAATACATGTTTTTCATAGGCTTCTCCTCTTCATAAAAAGTATCCAAACCTTTAATAAACTCATCTCCATCCTGTTTGTTGTAATCTGTTCCACTTACAGTTTCAACGTATTCTTTCACCCATGCCTTAGTCATAATGGATTCCCCAAAGGTTCGATTGATCTATACTCAGGATAATCCTGTACCACTTGATCGACGGTCTCATATAGATCAATGGCTGTATACATGCCACCTTCCCCATGTCCGCCGCATTCTCGACAATTGATAACCTCGTCAAATACCCACGGACCATTCCGATCTACACCACTGGTTGTAACTGATTGCTCTCCGGTTCCATCACATGTTTCACAATTAAAGATGATCCTGAATTTCATAACAGTTTCTCCATGAAAGACGGGGTTCCAGAATATAATCCGGAACCCCATTAGTTGATATCAGGCTGCGATTAGCTCGGACCATGCGTCTGAGTTTAGCCAAGAAATAACCTTATCACTCCGACGAGACAGTCGTTCTTGGTCATTGTCTTGATCCTTAGACATCTTGTTTAGGGCAAACATCTCACTGTCATGGGATGCATAAAATGTCATGGCGGAATACATCGACCAAACATTATTGCCCCGGACAAATGCTTCGTTATCGTATTGCCTGATTAAATTATCACCCATAAGCGAGTAAGGTTTAGTGGTGATAAACTCAGGATCATCATTATTCTTTTTCGTCGTCGGGAATAGATTGGCTACAAAGTTATGGACAGCGGAATCAGTAAGAGACTTAGACGCCCACTTTTGGTAAAGGTCCATCTTATCCGAATACTGATCCAAAGCCTTTACGAAGATTCCCTCAAATGAAGGCAGAGGGTGCTGTCCTTTATGGGTTTTCTTGAATACATCGTATTGCCCATGGATCATTCCGTTAGTGCAAAAGAAGTCTATCGCACCTAGCAGAACCTTAACTGATCCTGAACCATCAAATGAGTTCTCTTCGATGATGCGGAAACCCACATCTGTCTTATGCTGTTTAGTCTGAATTGGTCGTGATATCTCAGGGAATCGGATTTCCCTATAGGTCTTGGCGTAATTCCTAACCTGAGTATCCAGTACCTCCATCGTATCAATGGCCTTCTCGCTCATAGATGACTCTATGGCTTGATACATGTTATCAAAGAGTTCTACATTGGAGATTACCTTATATTTTTTTCCGACAATCCCTAATACATGACCGTCAGGATGTAAGAGTGCCTTGTGATCGGCACATAGCTCCCCAGTTGAAGTATGAAGCTCGCTTTCAATAGGGTTAAATCTTAGATCAATGAACGACATTTTCATTCTCCACTTTTTCATTTTGTTCAAACCATATTGTGGCGTGTGCCTTGCCCCATTTCTCTGTAAATTCTTTTAGGGTCAGCACACATGCATCATCTTCCATATCCATTAACCATGCCTTTACTCTCCCCATCACTTAACTCCCTTGGCGTAATTCTGGATCAGCAAAGATATAGACCTGAGTCTTTGGGCTCAAGCAAATGCCATCCCCAAAACAGTCATCATCGGAGATGCAATTATAAGAGGCAGGATACATGAAATCCTTTCTATTATAGTGTCCCCGGTAAAACGTCTTGTGAGCATCAGGTTTCCGCTTAAATTCCTGACCTTTACGAAGTTCACGCAGTTCTATTTTTATGAATTGTTCACAGCACATGTTTTCATAGATTTCTTTAACCATGATCTAATCTCCATATAAGGGGTTGAACCGGAACTGACGAGCAGGATGGACCCCAATTGTGGCGAAGTCAAGGCAGCAGAAACCCGCAGGATTCCGCCGTTTTTTGGCCCGGTGTGGCCGAAATGCCACAGTCAAGCGAAAACTTTTTTGGCCGATTTCTGGGGCTATACGGGTATTGGCTCTTA
>Ga0208919_1000754_pt1 | contig 20358 bp, 24 predicted proteins | sample 4_EtaG_FD_184076 | JGI IMG/M metagenome (GOLD analysis project Ga0208919, IMG submission 184076) | Marine viral communities from the Subarctic Pacific Ocean - 4_ETSP_OMZ_AT15127 metaG (SPAdes) (version 3) | ecosystem: Environmental > Aquatic > Marine > Oceanic | place: Pacific Ocean | collected...
TTTTTTACCCTTATGACCTTTTTTCATTTCGTCTTGTGCAACTTTATATCCAACATAATATGCTACACCACCAATAAGAATATTCTTAATCCATTGTTTGTTTCTATGTTGTCTTACCATTTGTGCACGTCTATATCGTTGTGGATTATTATCCATCTTAGCGTGTGCTCTACTGTGAGCGGCTTCGTATTTTCTAAAATCCCAATCTTGTAAAGTATTAACTACTCCACCAATTCTATTTTCTCGTTGTTCTTGTTTAGTTATTTCTTTATCAGTCTCAGTTTGTTGTGCTAAAAGTGGTAAAGTAAAACCAAGTAACAATAATAGTTTTTTCATTTTATTCTCCTTTATCAGTATTCCAAGTTTTTACATCAATTATGGAATATATTCTTGTGTGAATTTTAAATAATCCTGTATCATTAGTTAATAATAATGTATTTCTAAATTCATTCCAATCCACTATAAATCTCTTATCCAATACACCATTATTTTTAGAACGAATAACTTCATTCAGTGCATTGATTGTGTAGAGTGTATTTGATTGTTTCTTTCTATGTAATGAGATAGTATCTTGTATGTTCTCCACAAAATCCTCACTATACTCAACATTATAAGTACAGATTAATTGATGTTCATCATCATTATTTGCAAATACATAAATTTTATCATATAGAATATCATTACAAGAAACAATAATATCTACTGCTTCATTTAATTTGTTTCTTTTTGTAAATGTACAAAGTAATTGTGTTTTCATATTAACTCCAGCTCGCACTTAACATTTCTAATGTAGCCTGGGTTGTGCCATTAAATCTTATATTCATTTTCAATGTGCCAGTACCTAAATCATTATTTTTAACTTTGAATGAAAAAGTTATACCAGCGTTTGTATTGGTGTCGGTTATATCTATTTTATCACCTACTAATTCTATACCACCACCAGATTCGTATTTCTCAGGAGAAGTACCACTTCCATTAGACTTACCCTTTACTTTAAAAAAAGTAGGATTATAACCAGTCATACTCAAAGTAAATGCTGCCGCATCTATAAAAACACCCTCATCAGATTTGAGTTTATCTGCCATATAAGCAAACATTTTTAATGATGCATATTTTTGGTAAACAAAATTGGCCTTTTTTGAATCTTCTAATGTTGAAGTATTATCTGGTGAATAAGTATATTTTATACTTCCACCACTCAATTTACCTTTAATACTTTTTCTCCACTCCTTTATCTGTGGAATTAAAGCACTTAATATAACATCTGAATCCTCATTCTTTATTTGTTGTTCCTCAGAAGTCAAATTGTAATCAAAATCACTTGCAGAACCAGCAAACTTTTTCAAATATTGTTTCCCTTTACCTGCCTGTGCCTTTTGCATTTTTAATGATACCGATACTATACTACCATCACTACCACCCCATTCAGATACAAATAAATTATTTATCGGGCCAATTTTTTGGTTTATGGAAGTTGTTTTCATACCATTAGCTTCAGTTATTGCCGCTCCTGATTTATTTCCTTTCATCAAATAAACATCACCAGGATTCCATTTATCGGCTGTCATCTTACATATCTGACTACCAGCTGACCGTATTTTATTAAAAATACTATCTCTTTCCCAAGACCAACTTCTATATTTATTTTTCATAGTAATTGCTGCTGAAAAAGTCTCATTGAGAGCCTTTAAAACTGGTGCCTTAGGATTATCTACCGGTAATCCTTGTAAATATTTAATAATACTTGATTTAACGGTAGAACTCTCTCCTTTCATAGATGGAACGGTATCAAGTAATGAACTAACGGCATCGGATATATTGGATTTAGTTATAGGTTTTTTCCATTTACCTTGAAACCAAGCTCCTACCATACCCTCTTTTAAATCTGTTGTCATGGAAGCTTCACCCGACGCTCTTTTCCCACCTTTAAATTCGACTCTAACTAAAATATCATCTATGGTTGTTTCTACGTGTCCTGCAGATGAAAATTTATTTGATGAGCTATATTTAGTTTTTAAGTCTCCTTTAAATGTATCTACTTCATCAAAAACTAATTCTCTACTTCCATTACCTATGTTTTTACAATCAATGGTTACATCTACTCTTGGATTTCTACTCTTTGCCTTTATGTTAAATGCTTGAGTTTTTCTTAGAGAGGCACCTGGTTTAATTGAACTTCTATTTAATTTATTAACAAAATTTTTAATAAAAGTGTCAATTTTCGTAAAGACGGCATCACCATCATCTCTCATTTTGTTTAATGACCTCTTATCAAATCTAGCCTCTGTAAGATTCTGTAATAACCTAACTCGCTCATCAACGGGCCAGTTGGATTCTTTCAACACATCAAATAATTTGATTAAGTGTTGTTCGTTTTTTAAATCAGGAATACCATCACTAACTTTAGAACTTAAATCATTTAGTATTTTGTCAAAATCAGTTATCATTGTATTTCCTTTTTCCAACTAATCACTTTAATAGGTAAGTTATAACCCATTGCCACTCCTAACATTAATCTTGAATTTCCACCTAACAAATATAGCCTATCCGTACTATCTTTTACCACGATTGGTGCTGGAATCTTTTCATTTTTCTTCAAACCATCAATAATTCTTTTGTAATCTTTACCATATCCCTTTGCAAGTTCAACTGCCCTTTTCATTCTGTCATCATTTGGCAGTTGTAATATATCACCAACATCTGAATTTTCCAAGCGTTTTAATTCGTCTTCACTTGGAAACTCATAAGGTGCAGTTTTAATGTCTGCCCAACCATCATCATTATCTTTCCACATTCTTGGAAGTTTCTTTTTAGTGTATTCATTATTATGATACTCATCAACTTCCTTATCGAGTTCCGATTGTTTGTACGGTCTCATGTGTCGATAATTTTTTAATGACTCAAATAAAATATCTTTTAAAGAGTACAAATTAATCTCCGTAAATTATCGTGATTCCATCAGTCTCTAATCTACCAGTGTTGTGTAGTATTTCCATTTCATCTTTACTGATATGTACAACCGTAGGTTTTTTAAAATCATGTGGTGATGCTAACGGTGTGGGTGTTGCCTCTTCAACTTTATGTTTCTTCATCACGGAATCTATTGTGGGTAATGGTTCCCCAAATTTTCTACTCCATGCAGATTCACTAACTAGTTTTTTTAATTTAATCATTTAACCTCTCCGTAATATCTTGCATCTCATGATAATTATCTCCCATAGTAGACGTGGTTGGAAACTTACCACTACATTCTAATATGTCTTTTACTTTTTTTAAGTAATCTAATCCATCATTCTTATAATCAAAGTCAAATAAAAATGAATCATAATTATACAAAATTAATTTACTATTATAATTTTTTATTTTAGGTATTAAGTTGTTTAATATTTTTATATTGTTCTCTGTTTCCAATAATTGAACCATATAATTAAACAACTTATTAGGATTCATATCAGATAAGTTCTTCTTGATAATCTTCCTACTATAAATATAAGATTCAACAAATTCCGAACCTTTATACACACTCCAAAGTTCATTTATATAGGCATTTACCTTACTAAAGAACGGATTTTCCACAATTTCATCAGAAATACCACCATACAAGTACTTAAATGTTAATGCCTTACCCTCATTATAATTTAATCCATATGTTTTTGCCAAGTGTTCATGACCAGAAGTTTTTGGAAATTCATACCCAACTATATCACCAATCAATCTTGGGTGATATGCATCAAAGTCAAATTCTACTAATACACCATCTTTAAATCTACTAACAAATTTTTCACGACTTCCATCAGACTTGTTTAGTGCTGCAAAGTTCATACCACCGAAACGATTACTTGGTCTACCTGTTGAAGTGAACGGATTATATTCCGAATAAACCATTTTATCTATTGTTTGTAATCCACTTTTTTCTATCTCATGTAAAACTTCTAATATTAATTCATCATTATCAATTTTATAATCTTGTAATTCTTTTCTAATCGTTGAAAAGTACTCATAATGTTTCACCAAAGGAATCACATCATTGACATTAGATTTATCATAATGAATTCTATTATAGAAATGATGTGCATTAGTCAAGTAAGAACTAACATCAAATGGCGTATTGTTTTTCAAATAATAAGAATAATTTAAATCTTTTACGTTTTTACTTTTTATAAAAGGATTGTGTTGATATGATTTTTTATCTAAAACCCAAACATTTTTTTCAGTAGTAATTGAGGTTGTTTTTAAAATAGACTCACTATGATTTACTGGCAGCATAAACTCTTCGTTATCCACATAGATGTAAACTAACGATATGTTATTCTCTATAGAGTGTAGATTCGTATCTGAATTTAACTGAAAAACAATACAATCATTTTTTTCTATCAAAGTCCTTAAATGATTTAATTGAGATTCAGTATATATTATAACCATTAATTTAATTTATTCTTTACATAAGTAACTATCTGTTCGGCAACTCTTATTTCAGTATATTTTTCCATTCCATAAAAACCAGGTGAAGAATTAACCTCACATATTTTATATCCACCATTATCATACAATAAATCTACACCACCTATATCTAATCCTAATAGTTTTGTAGATTCTAATGCTAGATATTCCATTTGTTCATCAATCTCTATTGGTTCTGCACCACCACCTCGTGTAACATTGGCTCTGAAATCACCATCGGTTGATTCTCGTTTCATTGCTCCAATAACTTTACCACCCACTACGATAATTCTTAAATCTTTTCCAAACGAGTCCTTTACAAATTCTTGTAGTATGATATTAAACCTATCATTAAATTGTTCCATCATCTCTACTAATTGTTCGAAGTTTCTTTTGTTTTCTGCAAGATAAACTCCCTTTCCGTGAGTACCACTTAGAGATTTAACCACAATAGGAAACCCAATATACTTTTGTACATAGTTTGAATCAACAGGATTCTTAACCAACATTGTTTTTGGATGTGGAATATTATTCTGTGCAAGTATTTGCATTGTATATAACTTATCCTTTACATTATCAATTGCATCACTACCATTGATAAACAACACACCCATTCGTTCTAAATGTCTGAACACTGCTTTCTGATAATATGTGGTTGCACTTCCAACTCTCGGTATAACAAAATCAGGTATGTTTGTGTATTCGTTATCCACCAATACAGATTTTCTATCATCCTTATCAATAAATATATCCACACTATTAGGATGTACAAAATAACATTCTACGCCATCATCCTTAAAACAATCAATCAATCTTTTTGTTTCGTATGATGGTTCAGATTGTGTTGTGAATACCCAACCTTTCACTTGAACTTCCTTATTGTTTCATGTTCCCAGTTAAACCAATCCAACACCTCTACTTGTGATTTATATACCTTTAACAGTTCACCTTTTTTCTTTATCATACCATCATCTAATTTTTCACCTCTACCAAACACCCATAGTTTCTCAGGTCTAAGGTGTGACAATACATCGTGACAAGCTCTATGACGTGGGTGTCCGTATTCACCATTGGTATTGTGTGTTACTATCTTTTCGTAATCTCGTTCTCTTAATACCCTCAGTAGTTCATATATAAGTTTTTCTCTGTAGTAATCTTCTCTACCTTTATAACCAGTCCAATGTTCATATTCGTGAATACCTATGTATCTCATACTATCTAAGAACTCTCTTCTTCTTATATCATTTTGATATTCATCTAATACTACAACTTTATATTCATCTGGATGGGATAGTAATTCAGCTCCACCAAACAAAGCCTCATCATCAGGATGAGCAACAATCATTATTTTATCAATCATAAAGTATAAACTCCACGTTTTTGTGTTCTTGTAAATATGAAGCGGGTATATTAACATCTACAGGATCGAAAGCGGCTTCATACATAATTTCTTTTTTATTTCTTCCACCCAATAAAAATATTTTTCTAGCACCCATAATACTTGACATTCCCATTGTGTATGCCTGTTTAGGTACATCTTCAAGATTATCAAAAAATCTACTATTGTCTTTTATGGTGTTTTCTGTTAAATCAACTATTCTTGTAGCTGAATGTTCACTACTACCGGGCTCATTGAATGCAATATGTCCATTAGTTCCAATACCCAATATCTGAATATCTATACCACCACTACTTCTTGTTATTGCATCATAATTAAAATAATTTTTTGAAGTTGGAAAGTTGTTCTTCATAAACTTTATGTTTTTAAACAAATGTTGATTCATAAAATATCTATATGATTGTGGATGAGTTTCATCCAATCCTACATATTCATCAAGATTAAAAGTGATTGAATTAGAAAAGTCCACTTTGGATTTACTCAAATACTCATAAATACCTAATGGTGTAGAACCAGTTGCTAATCCAAGAACAGCCGATGGATTTTCTTTTACATAATTTTCAATGTGTTTACCTACATATTCCGATGCTGTTTTATGGTCATGAATAACAGTATATCTCATAGTGTTTCTAACCATAACTTAGTGGTTTCAGGAAATGTTTGTAACATAATTTCTTTTAATGCTTTCGCATATTCTTGTATCTCAACTTGTGATGTTGCTTCATCTCTCAACTCAATAAAGTTCATAATACTTTGAAATGATGCTGTCCACCAAACTTTTGTGTAAACTGTAAGAGGTAAAATACTACGTGCCTGTTCTTTAGCCATTCCCATATCTAATAATTTATTATAGGTTTCTATTGTATTGTTTTGTGTAGTTCTCCAATACATTGTTGCCTCAACTTGTTCATCAATCAATCCATCACTCGCTTGTTTGTTATCTTCTGATTGTTTACGAAACTCTGTAGGTTCATAGAACTCATCATACGGAACATAACGACCACTTATCTCATTCCAAGCGTGGTCTTTGGTGACGTGACTTGATGTGGTTTCAATACCCACTACGTGTTTATACCATTGTCGCATTACGAACTCAGGTGCTTTCAATATGAACATACAATGTTGATGTCTGAATGGTGAGTGGTGTTTGTGTTTGATTAGGAACTTAGATAACTTCCTATCCTTGTCTGTAAACTCTTCACTAAATCCATCGAATGATACACGTGCTGCATTTACAGGTGTCAAGTCGTCACCTAATGTATCTACGAGTTCTATGTAACCTTTATCTAATACATCAATTTTCATCTTAAATACCAAAGTGCTGGTTTTACAGATTTATCAATATCAATAATACCATCTCGTTTAAGTTTTTGTTGTCCCCATCTAAAATCATATCCATCTGTATCACACCGTTTAAACATCTCATCCGAAATTTTCCTTGTTGGTAATGGCCCAAACTCTTTTAATATTTCAACAATATATTTAAATGTTTCTGATTGTTTCATTAATCTCTCTCCCATTCTCCTTCGTGGAATCCATCCGCGAAGTGTTTAGTTTCTCTTATTTTGGTTGCAGATATTTCACCTATATCTTTTGGTGGTACGTGTTCAATTATATCATATCCAACACCACGTCCATAATTTACAGATTCTATATCGGGTATAATCATAACTTTAATAGTTCCTTCTTCTATAAATTCTTTTAACTGAATTTGTAAATTATCATAAACTTCTTCACAAGTAAATGGATTATTCTTATCTGGCATCATATCTCGAATACAAATTAAAACATTTTTACCCTCTTTTAGTCTTTGGTCAATTAACCATTGATGACCTTTGTGCCAAGGTTGCCACCTACCTACAAACATTGAGTATTTCATCTATACACTCCTCTATTGTGTTGTCTGTATTTATCTTTACAAAGTTTTCTGTTGGTGGTTCATAATTTTCAACATGATATTCTTTTCGTAAATTACGTTTAGAATGTAAATAAAAAACTTCTCCGATTCTCATATCACGATAAGGTGAAACCAAAGATACTAATACCAAGTATCCTTTGTTATCCATAACCTTTGCCATATTAATGACAAACTGAATGTTCTTTCTACGTCCTTTTTCTGAATAGTCTTGATTATCCAAAATATCTCGTAAGTCATCACCATCGAGATGTATAATTTTCTTTGAAGTGCAAAATACTCTGTTTTGAAGTTCTTTACACAATGTTGTTTTACCTGAACCTGGTTGACCTGTAAACCATAGAATCATTTAATAACCTTTATTTAATAATATATATATAACTTTAATTTCAAAAACTAAAATTATTTTAAGTAACGAAGAACTCTCTTCTCTTCTCCAAAACTGAATTCTTTTTTAAACCACTTTTCAAGGGTAGGGCGTTTTTTAGTTCCATATTTTTTATTAAATTGTTTTGTAATTTCTTGACGAATGTCAGCACTTAATATGATTCGTTTCTCATCTTTACCCAGAAAGCTCTTGAAGTTGTACTTTTTTGGTTCCCAATACATGGCATGTTCAAAAACCCTATAAACTTCTTTTTCTCTTGTTCCACCTCCTGCCATGGCATTATAAAGTTTATCCACGAGTTCTGGTATTTTATCTTTTTGTTCATCGTTCCAGTCTTTGTAAACTTTTCTGTTTTCAGCTGTATTTGCAGATTCACCCGCCTTTGTTTGAAAACCACCAGTTTCCGTTTCAATTTTATCTTGTTCCTCTACATCATCTGAAAGCTCATTAATCACCTCTACGAATTTAAGTCCATCTATGTATTGAATTTGGTCTTTAACTTTATCAAGAATTTCATAACCAGTTTTCTCTGCAAGATCATCAGTATTAACTCTCATCATCGCTTCAATTTGAGTATTCCATCCATCAGTGCCTACTGTATGAGCTACTGACGTGACTTGAAACACTGCAAACTCTCGATATAATTCAGGTATATAATCTATAGTAAAATAATCATATAGTTTTATTCCTGCTATTCCACTCAAACTAAAAGTACAGGTAAATGGAATAGGTATATCGTTTAATCTAAAGGACTTATCTGTTTTGTTTATAAAGTAATCCATTGTTTTTGTGTACTGAGGTAACATGGTGCCGTCAGGATTATAAATAACTCCTCTTTCATTCAAACTCTTAGTGGTGTCAAACCATTGATACTTTTCAGTCTCATCTTCATCATCAAGTGCCCCTATCACTGCTAATTGTTCATTTGTTTTTTGAGTCGCTCTCTGAGTGATTGGTGCAGTTTTTACTTTTAAATCTCCTGTTTTATCTCTGAAGGCCACTTGACCATTCATGTATGGTGTAGTTACATCACCTAATAATTCATCTCGTTGTAGTTTTAGTGCATCTATTTCTGCGTTTTGTACCTTTTTACTCACATAATTATAACTTTGAAGTGCTGCAAATACTTGCATTTGTTGTGAATCCATATCCTTTTGGATATCTCCATACACACCACTTCTTACCTCTGCACTATTTTGACCAGTAAGGGCTGCCTGAGTCATCATTTCAGCAGATATACTTGTAGAAAAAGTTAGTTCTTTTAATAATGAGTCTTTACTATAAACACTAAATTCAAACGACTTATCTGAATTACTTCGTGTGGATTTGTTCCTTGTATCAGGAAAAGTTAAAACTTCTTTGACTCGTTTTCTCGTTACTTTTCTATCAAAAACTCCAACTAATGTGGTGTCGTTTGTACCTTGTAATACATCAAAATCCCAAAACCCACCATACTGAGCACTTACGTATGCCCAAAAAGCTTTAATAGAAGAACCAATGTCCGAAGTACCTGTAAAATATTTTTGAAGAATGTCAGCACTGAAAACAATATTTCGAATGATACCCCTTTCATTCTGAAAAATATCTGGTTCAAACTTGTTGAACCTTCTGTTAATTGAGGAGTATACCTCTATTACTTCTTCATATTTATCAAGTCCTCTTTTACCTGTCTCTTTTGTTTTTTCATAAACATTTTTATCAAACTCAATTGTTTTACCAGGAAAAATTATATCAAAGGATTTAGTGAATAAGTTTATATCACTTTTACATAGGTTTGGTTCATATCCATCAAAATCAAGACTTTTAAAAGAACTATTAAATCTTGCAATCCATTTGTCATCTACACCAGTTTTTTCATTTTTTCCTGATTTTGGTAAGATTAAACCAAAGTGGGTATTCAAGATATTATCTTCAAACCAACCCCAAGTACACCAACCTTTACTCCCTCTAATATGAATTTGTCCATCGGTATTTAAATATGATTTACTTTTATCATTACTCTCTTCTTCAGATTCACTTTTATATGGTGGAAACCAATCAAAGTTTTTGATAATTTTTTCTATTGTTGTAGCACTCGGAACTCTCATAATATGACCATTGAAATCACTCATTATTTTTTCAAAAGAAGTTTTTTGTGCCTCTTTAATTGCTTCTTTTAATTTTTCTTTTTCTTTATCTACAAGGACTCTATTACTCTCTACGTTTTGTATAGCTTTATTCACACCAGCCTGTATTCTTTTTTGTTCTTTTGTTTGATAATCAAAAACTAAACTTGGTGTTTCAATATCATCATTTCTTCCGATTGGTGATTTAAATAATTGTTGTCCCATTGAGACTATTTCGGTTGAACACTCGTATCTACCAGCTTCAGAGAGATTGAAATTAAAATTCTTAATCGTACCACAAGTAACAAAGTAATCACCACCATATTCCACTATCTTTTTTTGATTTGCCTTGAAAAAGTCAAGCATCTCTTCTGAAGTTTCAGCAGTGGAAATCTCTTGTGGTTTTTCAGCAGACCAACCAAACTCGACCATTACCATTCTACCAATAGTTAAAAATGCATTTTGATATATTTCAAATTCATTTATATCACCTAAAGTCCAAGTGATTGTGGTTGATAATGTGGTTTGATTTAAATAACTGGATTCTATTGAGGTGATTCCATTGTGAGGACGAAAGAGTTTATCGGAATCGTTCTTTCTAATAGATAAAGCTGGTTCAAACTCATTACCTTTAACATAAGAACTTAATTCAAATAACTCGGTGGATTTTACATCAATTATATCTCCATTTGAATCACGTTCAAGATTAGGAACTGCGGAAATGGCCTTTGCCCAACAGGTATTACTAAGAATGTTTTCTTGTTGTGTAAGGTTTGAGTAATCCGATACGGAATCAGTTGCAGATCCTAAATATACACCACCTTGTCTATTGAGAGCATCAATTCTTTGGAATAAAGTTCTTTGTATATTTGGATGTATAAAGTCACCAAACATTTTACTCTCTACTTGAATTTAAATTATTTAATTCTCTGATTGAATCTGAGATATCGGTTGGAATTGTTATTCTTCGACCAATCTTAGGTCTTAAATCACCATTGAATTCCCCATTGGCTCTTGCAATAACCCACCAAAAAGTTGTATCGTTATAAAACCTATTAGCCAGAGAACCATAACTATCTCCATACTTAACAACATAAGATATATCACTATCTTTTGGTGATATTTTTGCATACTCAATTGAAGATAATTTTCTATTACCATTTTCTTTATCAAGTTTTATTCTTTGGTGTCTGTATCTGTTCATTATTCACTCTTCTCTATACTATTTTGATTTACTTTAGCATTCATTTGTGCATGAAATGGATATTTTTTCTTATATGCAGTTGAAGATGTTTTTTTAGTTTGGTCTAAATATGGACTTATTCCACTCTTAACATCATGTAGTTCTGGTAAAAAAGGAACATCATAATGTTTACCAAGAGTTTGTGGTGAGTATTTACCAATGTGGGTAAATTCAGTAGTTACTGCAAAATGCATTGGTATTTGGAATCCATCGTCAGTTTCCCAATTACTTGAATCATCCACCGTTATTGCAATACTACTAAAATAACCTGGTGTATCATTAAACATATCACCTACTGTTATACTTACATAAGGTGCTACAGGACGAGTAGACTCATCACCTTGAAACAACTTTTTAAATGATGGATAACCAAGTCCTACTAAATAATTCATTTTTTCTTGTATGATTGGTATTTCTTGTTTAGTGAATGCTGCCACTTTAAAATCCAATGATACAGTTCTATCCGTACCCGTATAAATGTGAACAGCATCAGGTCTACCAATGTATCGTTCAGTATTAAACTGAGGGCTAACAGTATCAGTTATATTCTCTAAATGTGCTGGAAATATTAACCACTTACCATTTACTAAATCTCTGATTCTAAATTTAATAAAATCCTTTGGAAGTTTTTTCGTTCCCGTTCGAGTACTATGACCACCATAAGGAACTTGTAATGCATTATGTACAGTAACATCGTACAGATTACCACCATTAAAGGTTCTTATTGGGCCACTACTAAACCCATAATCTTTTGCCTTTTCACCCCCACCATCCAGATTTTTAAATAAGTTTGTAATAGACTTCCCCAATCCACTTGCCTCAGGTGTTACATCAGTATTTTTAGTAACCTCTGACTCTGGATTATATTTAGGTGGATTTACTAAATCCGTTAAAGCAGTACGTAAACTCCTTGCGTGTCGTGGTGCGTGAAAATAAGGTGGAAGTGATGTAAAAAATCCCAATGGATTGTATATTCGAGTTTCTTTTCTTGCATTAAATCGTTGTAATATTGCTTGTTTAATGTTAAAAATAATCCCTTTTGGTGTAATAGTCCATTTTGCCCATCTCTCTAAATCTTCAGCAGTTTTAATAACCTGTAAGGCAACGTTTCCGAATCCATCATTAAATCTATGTGCCGATAGATAAATATCACTTGGTTGTTTTACATCATTACTTCCTCTATCTGCGTTTGCCAACTTTGAAAAGTTAGAGGAAACAACCGTTGTGGTTACTTCAGTAGTACGAGCTGGTGGAGTGGGCAAATTCTTAACGTTACTCGGTTCTCTACGAGATGTTTCAATTTTTGTATAATCGAAACTTGATAAGTCTTTTGATTTTAATCTATCTAATAATGACATAATTAATTATCCGTTAATTCTTTACTGTGAGTTCAACATTCGTCCCAACATAACCATTACTGGATTGTTGGTCGCTGCTCCAACTGCCGTTACTGCAGGTGCAACATCACCACCAACCTTCTTTAAATTATCCCCTAAGGCCCTTGTTAATTCCTTTGTTGCTTTTGTTAATTCTTCTGTTGCACTTATTGATTGTTGTTGTAGTTTAGTTTCTTTTTCTTCTGTGCTTATTTCTAAAGGTTTTCCTGCAACCAACCTACTTAATTCACCCACTTCAACTCCAATTGCAGATGCTAATTTTTTCCTTTGTATTGCATTTAATCGAGTGAATTCTTCTGCACTTCCCAATTGTTGAATTATATCGTTTGTGGCCCCCACGATATCATTATCTATGGCTAACATTCTAGCCCTATCAAAGTTTATATTCCTACCAATCATCATCGAGGCTTCCATAGCAGAAGTTATAGAGGTTTCAAAGTCTAATAATGAGTCTGTAATTTTTAAAGTTGTTGCCAACTCTACACCCATTTTTGCTGCTTGAACTGCTGCCATAGCAATATTTTTCATACTTGAGTCGGTGTAGGCTGCAAACTCTTCTGCACTTGTTGCCATATCTTGAAGTACTACACCACTATCTACAAGATTATCTCCAGCCAACTCAGTAACTGCATTAACTAATTCCAAACCACCCGTGAAATCAGTATTACCCATATCGGAAAATAACCTAGCCATATTTGCTATGTTTTCTTCTGTTGCACCTGATTTGATTGCTAATGTTGTTAAGGCCTTTACGTTTTCTTTATTTACATCACGAGTACCTCTCGTGGCAGTGAAAATTGCCTTTGCACTTTCTCTAATATCACCACCAAGAGCTGCAGCCTGTAGTTGAAATCCTGGCATAGTTTCAGTAACAGCTGCAAGTTTTATAGAAGTTCCAAGACCTGCATTTAATTCTTCAGAAAAATTTTGTGCTGCCTTAAATCCCTTAACGAAAAAACCAACTACAGCTATTAGTGCTCCTAATATGGCCATAAGTGGATTGGCTTTAATTGCAAGTGCAAACTTCTTAGCTTGTTTTCCCATATCTTTGAATGCAGTAACACTTGAACCCAACGTCCCCAATGCCATATCAAGAAGTTTATTACGTTTTTTAACTTTATCGGCAGCCTCTCCAACTATTTCACTTTCTTGTTGTAGTAAACCTAACCTTTTTTTAATAACTTTTAATTCTTTAGGAGCAAGTTTCCCAGCTTCTTTAAGAAGTTCTGAAATTTCTTCTTGAACCTTTTTAGAATCATAATCCACAATATTTTTAGCTGATGTACTGTTAAGAACGTGTTCCTCTGTTTCTGAGATTTTTGATAATAAGGATGAATAATCACTACTGAAATCTTTGGTTTTTCTAATGGAGTGAGATATGGCTCGATTTGCAGTTTGACTTTCTCTTAGATTTTTAATCTGTTGTACAAGACTATTTGTTGTATCACTTAGTAAACTATTGTGAGTTCTACGTGTTCTGGTCACGTCCTCTTGTATTTTACGTTTTTTTTCTTCGTGTTTTAAAATCTCTGCGTTATTGTTAAGGATTTTTCTCTGGTCTGTTATGAATTGTTGTTTTGCACCAGCACCCTTACCTAACTCGGCATTAATTCTGACTTCGAGGTCTAATTGATCTTGTTTTAGTTTATTAAATTGAGCTTGATCCATATGGGGCTAGCCATCCTTAAATAATATGTTATATTGAAAGAGATTAAGTTATTATTTTGGTATTCTACTGAGTGCGTCTTCTAAACTACCTAATGATTTAACAAATTTTTCTAACTCCCGTTTAGTTTTAGGATCAGATAAGACTTTTCGTGCGTTTTTTTGTTTCATCTTGTTGATTTTCTTTTCAACATTTTTATAAAACCTATCAAGAACGCCTTCGGCTAAGTCAAGTTTTGCCATTGTTAATCTCCATTTATATCGATTGATTTATCTCAGTAATAAATATAAGAATTGAGGTTTTTTATCATGATTGTTGATTTATATATTCTTCTACTACTTTTGCAGCAACTTTATCTGCATTTTCATTTGGATGAGCATCATAAATAATTCTATTTTTTGGATGTTGCCAAACCCAATACTTTTTAGATAAATTACTTCTACCTGTCAAACCACGTTTCATATTTTTTTCTGCATAATTTTTGTAATCTAAATCATCACAATCTTCTTCTTTTTTACAATAACCAGACTTACCCTCAAAAGACAAATGAATGTGTTTCATATTGTTATCTTGGAAAAATTTAACAAACTGATTATCTATATCTTCTCCAAAATCAAATGGATGTCTTAATGGATAACCACCAGTATTATATAGAAAGAAAATTACGTTAGAGTGTAAATTATTAATATCCAAAAGTAAATCTTTGTATTCAGTTAATAACTTTTCAATTGAATCTTGTTTGTTTTGTTGGAAAGAATGTACAAAATTTTGGTGTGTTTGTTTCGTATCACCACGTGAAAATGTCCTGATAGGTGTGGGTAATTGACACACTACAGCCTCTATCTCAACATTGTTTTGATAATTTTTTATTGTTTTTTCAATTAAAGATAATCCCTTACCATGTAAACTTCTTTTAATTGGACTTACAAGTTTTAAATAATCTGGCCATTTATCCGTCCAACTACAACCAATACATAAAACTTTCATTTGTATATAAATGGATCTTTGTATTTACTTTTTTTAAATTTAATCCAAAACTTAATTTTCTTATAAAACTTAGAAAGAATCTTTAACATTTATAATCTCCAATTATAGTTGTCTTTGAATGGTTTTTGGTGGTTCTTGTGTGGTTGATGATTTATTATATGCAACACTTTCTTTCTCTTTAATCTCAACCAACTTATTCATATAATATCTTCTCCAATGGACTGGCATATTATATAAATCATTAAAAGTGAATCCATTACTAAAATGACACAATGAAAATATTTCATCGTGTATTGATTTTTTATAACTCTGACTTAGGCCAAAAAAACGTAACCCCTATCGGTATATCTACCGTATGGGGCTCTCCTATTCCACTAACATACTCTGTAGTCATATCCACATCTGGTGTGATTGACTTTACATGCTTTCTAAACTCTTTTGTATCTAAAGAGAGAAACTGATTATCAACAAAATTATTTATTGTTTTTTTAGTCGTATCTCCATCTACAGAAATGATTTGTTGTTTTAAACGAGTGGTGAGTGTTGGATCTACGCCCGTAGATTTTGATATAGATTTTAGTGCCTTGACCGTTTGTTCTATTTCTGATTCATCTTTGTGAGTTAATAATTTAAATTCAATGACTCGTTTTGAATTGGGTAACTCAAATGAAAATTTATTTTCACCACTTTCAAAAATAGAATCTTTTGGTGATGTAAATTTCAAAGTACTTAAATCCACCACGATTTCCTTTTTAAGTCCAGAATCAGGATCTACAATCTCTACGGTGTAATCTTTACCATATCCCAAAATTCTAGCACCCAACATAATCGCATTTTTATCACCAATCAACATATCATCTAACTTGATTGATTTATCTGGAATTATAGACTCAAACAATTTATCTAAAACAATTCCCTTTTGAATCAGATTAGTAGAGGTTAAAATGTCCTCTTCTTTTGCAGTCATATATTTTATCTCTATAGTACCACTTGAAAGTGGACTATCTTTTGGATATAATAATCCTTTTGAAGGCAAATCTAATACCTCAGTAGGAAAATCATATTGATTTTCAGCCATATTTAGCTCCTTTGAATACTATTTGAAATTAAAACCACTTACTATTATAACCTTTGGTCGTTTATTTAGATGGTGATATCTTATCCTTAATTGGTTTAAGAACCATATCGAATATGATGTCATCATATTTAGTCGGGGTAAGTTTTACGATTTTCTCTACTGCGTAAAGAACTACCAAAACGTATTCCCAATTTGCCACTAACCATTCAGTCATTTTTATTCTCCTATTTTAGAACGACAATACTGCGTAATCGTAACGAAGTGTTAGAGTAATATCAGCGACGTCCGTTGTATTTGAAAAATCTAAGTCATTAAAGTTTGCTGATTGAATAAATGCACCATGTAATACCCACTCTTCTACCTTGTCACCTACTGGCCCTAATAGATTAAATCTAATCTCTTTTTTATACATATCTGAGTATCCCTCACGACCTGTTACTGCTTCGTGATGTTGGTTTACCCATTCCATTACAGCCTGTGCTCCACTTGGAACGATAGGATCATAAAGAGTTATTTCTAATTGTTCCCAAGTAGCTTTACCTTTAAGATATCTTTTGGTGTTGATATGATGCAATTCTATTTCATCAAAAGTAATGTTAGGTCTTGCCATTGCCTTTACAAAGTAAGAGGGTATATCTTCAATGTACATGATGAACCTATTTTTAGTTTTTGGTTCAAACGGTGTAAAAAAGATTTCGTCTTGATTCAGAATCTCGGCCATTTTCATTCTCCTGTTAATATGCCGTTTAAATGCTATTACATATATAAATATCACTTTCTTAAAAAAAAGTGTTAAGGAAAGATATTGTTTTTTGAAGTTTTATAGAAGTTATTTTTAAAAAAAGAAAAACCCCAACCGAAATTGGGGCTTTTCATTATATGTCAGTTTACTTATAAAATAAACTTATTCAGGAAATGTAGCTCCTGTTGGTTGAACAATGAAGTCCAATACAATAAACTCAGCTGTTCTTGTAGGTTGAATAAAGATTTGACCTCTTAATTCATTTCTATCAACAACATCTGGTGTATTATTTGAATCATCCATTACCACTCTGAATGCACTTAGACCACTATTAGCCTGTACTGAATTCAAATATGGATTAACAATACCTAAGAAACGATTTCTCGTTGCTGCTGTATTTTGTTCAAACACTAAGAATCTTGAAGAACTTGCAATAAACTTACGTAAAGCGATTAACAATCTTCTTACATTGATTCTATCAAGTGCTGATGGTTTTCCTTGTAATGTTTTTTGTCCAAACACCACTACACCTTGTTGTGGGAATGAAGCTATTGGATTAACACGACCTTCATAAAGTGTGTCTCTTTCTTTATGTGTTAGTCTTGTTTTTGCTTCCAATACACTTGTCAATCCACCACGATTTAAACCAGCTGGTGCGAACCATTCGTGTGCTACACTATCGGTGTTAGCGATAACACCAGGAATCACAACTGATGGTGGAACCCAAATTGGTTTATTTTTGACTGGATCAAGAATCTTAACCCACGGATAATAAGTAGCCGCGTAATTAGTATCTATGGACTTAATATCACCAACAGCGTTAGTGACTGAACGTCCCCATCTTGAACCATCCATTACGTAGAATGTGTCTGCTCTATCTTCTACTTTTGAGATAGCGTGATTAGTAACTTGAGTATGATACTCGTGTATAATACCAGGTGTTACCAACATATTCATATCAAACTCATCAGGATTACTTACAGCGTTAATTGCTCGTTTGTAAGCTACTGTACCACTTGCGTTTGCATTAGTACAATTAAATCCTTGTTGGTTTGTTGTTGAAATATCAGTACCAGTTGCTTTCAATGTAGTTGGATCATCTCCATCAAAACCGCCTTGGAAAGGAACAGCGAATTTTCTCTGTTCTTTAGCGGATAGTGTCATTGTGATTGCCTCTGTACCATCAGAATATGTGTCTGCTCCGATTTCACTAGCGTCAACTGTACCTACCATATTCTCTAAGGTGAACACAACATTATTACCAGTTCCTGCACTTGCAGGTAATGGAGCTAGATAGTTTTTATTATCTTGACTATTAAAATCCCAACCATAGTATTCATTTGTATCAAACCTACCAGAACCAGTAGTAATGTGATCTGTATACTGATTTGTTTGGAAACTAGCACTTGGAACTGAAGTGGTTTGTAATACAGGATTAGTCACTGCTGCAAATCCATGAGGTAATGCATCTCCACTAATACCTTCAAGTTCTGTTTCATAATCACTAATATAGATATGTGGTGATTTGTTTGGCCAGTCACCATTGTAGGTGAGTTTACCATTTGAATCAATTGTTACGTATCTATCACCAATTTGTCTTGGTATGTAGTTTACTGAATCAGGATCAAAGTTAAGATTTGTAAACTCTTCTACTAATTGTCCGTCATCATTTTCACCTGGATTATTTTTTAATAGTCTAAGTGTAAAATCACCAAAGTCACTACCAGCAATATCTTCTTTTGCTCTCAAATCAGCAATACCCAACTTGTACTTATCATTAATATCCGTACCATGTGAACGTGTATTAACTTTAAACAAATTCTTTCTACTTCCACCAATTTCTTGTGAAATGATGTAAGGTGTAGTTGCAACTGAGTAATCGTGTGTGAAATCTTCTCCACTACCACTTGCTAAAGATGCAGAACCTACTGTTGAAGAGAATCCCTTTTCACATTGATACGTTTCAAAGTTTTTATACACATACAAATCTTTATTGGTGTCTTGTGGATCACTACTAAATACTTTTGTGAGGTAACTATCAGAGCCAGTATCAAATGAGGCTGTGTATGCCACACTATTTACTGTAAACATGAATTCACTCCAAGTTCTTTGACTATCATTGATGACAGCTTGACCACCACTTTCAATATCTAAACTTGGACTTTTTCTTGAGGGTTTTAATACTGCCGCAACTGAATTCTGAGTAGAACTTGAAATACTTATATAAAGTGAATCAGATTGATATCCACCGATACCTAAAACTCTTACTATAGTTACAGCTGGTGCACCATTGTCAAAATACTCTTGTACTGTATATGGTACATAAAATCGTGTATCTAAACCACCGAAAGTATTTTCAAATTCAGAAAAACTCGTCAAAGTTGTCGGAACGAACGCCGGCCCTTTAACTGTTGGCCCTACTATTGCTGCTCCAATTTCACCAATTCCTTGTGGTAGAAATGAAACATCTCTTTCTCTGGTAAATACACCTGGACTAACGATTCGTTCAGCCATATTTTTCTCCTATTTATTTAATTTATTATGGATTACAATAAAACAATTTTTATCTTATATAAGTATAAGGCTAAAATCCCAAAATACATATACTTAGAAGTTTTTTTTAAGAATTTGGTGTAAATTCACCACTGCCTACATCAAGACTACCTCTTCCATACTTTTCTTCGAGATTTTTTAACAATTCTTGTTCTTGGTTTCTCATATTAGTGAATTGTACTTCCAATTCCATCAATTGATTTTCCACTTCATCTCGTTGTATGTCTAATTGTTGTCGTCTAAGATAAACGGCACCAATTGTGGTTTGTAGGTCTTTATAAGATTGTTGTACTTCTCTTATTGAATCAAGTTCTATAGTTTGTAATTTAACTGTTTCTTTTGGCATAATTATAACTCCTTTTAATATTAATAATATATATAATACTAATTTTTCAAATTAATCTTTTAATTCATCTATTTCATTTAAAAGTTTTAACGAATCGAC
>Ga0208919_1000756_pt1 | contig 20344 bp, 55 predicted proteins | sample 4_EtaG_FD_184076 | JGI IMG/M metagenome (GOLD analysis project Ga0208919, IMG submission 184076) | Marine viral communities from the Subarctic Pacific Ocean - 4_ETSP_OMZ_AT15127 metaG (SPAdes) (version 3) | ecosystem: Environmental > Aquatic > Marine > Oceanic | place: Pacific Ocean | collected...
TGTCAAACAAGATACCGGACAGAAAATGTCCTATTCTAAAATATATTCTGTAGCTGTCATTTCTTCGGATACTGCAATAACCATAGGGTAAGACGCACTCATCGTATCAACTACCACCACCTCATCATACACGGCTATAACGGTGCCTTGTGGAACCTTAGCGCATGAAGGAAGGAAGAGCACAAGCAAAAGGATTAAGGCTGACCAACAGGCGATATCGACGATAATAGCGAGAACTAAAGTAGATTGACGGCTCATAATAAAACTCCTAAAAGAATGATGATAATGTATGATAGAAAGAAGATGGCAAAGATAAGGATAAGGTCTAAGATTGTTTCCCTCATGGCTGGGTTTCCTTTACGCCTTGGTTGCTATCGCGAGTCCATAGGGACCAATCGACCCGCTTGGTTCTTAGGATGTCGTGGAACTTATCGGTTGTCTTCAAACTCGTATAAGGATAAAACTCGTGTTCGCTCATGACTACGATATGATAATCTCCCATTGATCTTTTGCCTACAACGTGATGATCTTGGCGGGTCTTCTGTGCAAGCTCGTGGGCTTGTTGAGTGGCTTGATAAAGTGAAAGATTGTTCATGGTTCTCCTTGGTTGTGTATATAATATAACTCGTTGGGGTCTTCTGTCGAATCCATAACCGGTCAATTTATGTCCGTTACTCAACAAAGACGTGAGTGTATGTAACCTCGGGGTGATTGCTATAAGCTTCCAAGTAGAAGAACAAACGAGCCGTGTCACTGGCTGGGATCTTTACGGTGTGGGTCATTCCTAACCATGTTCTTGTGATGATATGCATGAAAACTCCAAAATAAAAAGGTGAGGAAAATCAAGGGGTTAGTTTAGGTTCTCTTTAGGGGGAGAAAGAATATTTGTTTGCCCTTTTCATATATATAATATAACCCGATGATATCCTCTGTCAAACATGAAAGCGGTCACAATATGTCCGGCAAAACAAAACATTGCTTATAGAATACTGTTGGGTTTCCGAACGGTGTTTGAAAGGTTTACTTTATCGTCAAAGCTGCTCGTGGATAACACAGGTTGTAAGCTGAATATCGTCAAAGCTACACTGCGAAAGTGCACCAAATACACTACCATAACTACCACCAAACAGGCCATTAACATAAAAAACACCTTAAAAACATAGTAATATCTACACCTTTCTACTAAACTCCTCCCCATTGACATTACAAGCACAAGCAGACAAGCGCAAACAGGCACGAGCAGGCGCAGGGGAGTGTAGTAGCAGATCATTTTATTTATCTTCAGACTGTGTTATAAGCTCCTTTGTATCAGGATGATAACATAAATAAACATCATGCTCATCAGCTTCAAACCAAAAGACATCACCGTAACAATCAATCACCTGTATCATTCCCCACTCCACATACTCACAAGTAGTAGGTAGTAACTCCCACTCTAAACGTTTACCTAATACTGTTGCGTGGTTACCTCTAAAGCTTTCACTCTTTAATAAGTCTCCAACTTTTATACTTTTATATTTTATGAGGTCTTGGCTCATAGCTATGCCTCAGCGGGAGTGGGGTTTAGCAGCAGTGCATCATAGATGGTTTTCTCAAGCTCCTTTCGGATTTGCTCGGGTTGGTGCTGGGCTTCCTTGATGACTTGGTTGATCGTTAGCATTGCAGCGAAGTTAATAGCAAACTGTTGGGACTTGCTTAGTTGTGTGTTTAATGTTGGTTCACTCATTGCTTTGCTCCTTCTTGTTCTTTCTTACTCTTGGTCCCTTCTCTACAAAAATAATATTATCCCTCTTGTGACTGTTCTTTGGTGTAATGTGGATTTGAACGGTGGTGCCGTTCGTGGTTATATGTGCTGACATTGCTTCACCTCTTTCAATAGTTTTCTCTTCTGGGCTTCGGTCAGGCTGGATCTTACGGCCTTAACGCTCTTTCGTTTCCAACATTGCCAATGCCCGATATTCTGGCAGATGCTACGAGCTTGGGGGAGAGACAGGCGGAGGAAAGGCTTTATGATCGCTGAGTCGGTATGCTTATGGATAATAGACCATTGGCCCTTTCTCCCTCTGTAACACTTGCGAATATATAGGTTTCCTTTGCGTTCTATCTTTCCCTTCCTTTTCACCTCCCATGACTTATTGGTTCTCTTGTTGATAAGTTTTATTTTGTATAGGTCTGACTTCATCGTTATATCAAATCAGCAACTTTGGCCGCGTCAGGGTTCATGACAACATCGGCATAACTGCGGGCCCTTCCAACGTGGTTGGAGGTGGTCATTGATATCATGTGACCAGCGGGCGATGTATAATCAAGTAGGACTTTGTCACCGTTGCTAAGGGTGATACCAATAATCTGGCGATAGCTATACAGGTTCTGGCCATCTGTCTTGTATTGGTTGTTATGGCTTCTGGCTGGTTGGTTGCGTGACCAGTGACGGGGAATGGCTGAATTGGTAGTGCGAATTGGCATGTTAGTTCTCCTTGGTTGTGTTAATAATATATCTTGTTTCAGTCTCTTTGGGTAGGACAAAAAATGTCCGTTATCTGTACTTCGCTTCTCTGTCAACATACAGAGCCACATTTTGCAGTGCTCGCATTGCATTGGTATTCTCTTGAAGGCTTGCGGCTAACTGAGATAGGTTGGTTGTAAGCGATGGCATACGTGATGGGTCTGCTTCCATTATGCTGATAAGCTTCTTAATATTACCAAGGTCTTTGGCCATTAAGCTTTGGAAGTCATCAATAGTATCGGTGATGGTGGTTTTGTAAAGGTCAGCTTGATTTTCCATTTTGTCTCCTTGGTTGGTATATATAATATATCTTGTTTGGGTCTGATTGGGTAGGACAAAAGGTGTCCGTTTGGGTCTATGCGTCAAAAGGATTAGGAAAAATGATATAGAGAGACTTACAGAGGGCTTCAACCATCATTTCTATAAACTCATCATGCTCAGGGACAGGCTCAGGGAATTGACTTGCTGTTTCTTTTATCATATCGAGTTCTTCTAAGTGGACCTGCAACACGAAGCAGGTCTTTAGTTTTATCGAAAATTTGCGCTGTTTAATATTTGTTTTCTTTGCCATAGCTGAAACTCCTCCTGATCACTGCATAGTATATAAAACTTGCTAACCCTATCCCTAAGACTACGTTTTCCATCTTATTTCTTATTCTTCGCCTTGTACTCAGCCGCTTTCGCTTTTCGCTTTTCTTCATATTCGTTCTCCTGTTGAATCATTTTGCTAACCCATTTGTTTCCCCACTCTTCTTGGTAATCTGCTATATATTCGTTGCCCATCACGAGGATCATCTTTCCTTGTAAGTACTTTTGGCTAAGACGATAGCCAGCAATCAAAAATTGTGTATCAGGGGGAACACCGCCATCCTCGCTAAGAAGTACCTTGCAAACTGCATAAGGCATCGCTTTCCACTTCCTTCTGTACTGTCCAGTATTCTTATCCTTACGAGGTTTTGAGAGGTATTTTCGGAAGGCCACCTTCTCGACGATAGACGTTATGTTTCCTTCTGCAAAAAATACTGTTTGGTCTTTCTTTAAATAAGCCATGTTACTAACTCCTTTGGTCTTATATGTAATATATCATGCTCGGGGGTAGGTGGGTAGGTCATTTTTTGACCACTTTACGGATTTCCCAATCTTTATACGGTATGGGGTCAACCCAGCCATTCCATTGAACGAGATATGTTGCGTTGACCGTCCAAGCCGAATCAATCCTTAAAACTATGCCCACTCTTTGACCTATGGTATTCGGGTTTACAACTCTATCCTCCACCAAGTCTCCAACGGACATATAATAATCGCTCAAAACGGCCCTATTTTCGGATTTACTCACCATTACCCTCTATGACTATAACGCGCTCATTTGTGGTGAAATATTGGGCCATTTTGCCTTCTGTGTCAGTCATCCACATACGCTGGCATTTGGAAGGGATAGGCTTTGGAGCGCACATATCGGTTAGAATGATATGGCCATCAAACTGCTTGCTGTTTACATACTTGGTCGGAGCGTCAAAGCAGGTTCCACCACACATGACACGTTCCCACGTCTTACGCTTGCCCTTTTTCCATACATACACATGCTCTTCCATAACCTCAGTATCAAAGGGTATAACAGTGAACTCGGCATATTTGGCAAGTGAACCAAGTTCAGCAAAGAACGCTGCGAGCATCTTGTCAGATACAGAGCCAGACTGATCGATAGAGATGGCGATTTTCGCATGACGTGTCACCTTCTTACCAGCATGAATGTAGGGAAAACGCTTGTTAATTCGTCGAACGGTGCTGCGCTTGTTGGAGCGTTGCGATGTCTTAATGAAGTAACGTAGCACTTTTCTCCAATCAACTTTTGGGTTAACCATATCCATAATTTTCTTTCTCATCTCAGCAGATACGCTACCCCATGAACCTTTGCTACTGGCTTCTTTAGCTGCATCCTCTACAGCTTGGCGTAGTCGCTCTTTAGCCATAGCCTTCGTCTCTGCATCGGCATCGCCCCAACCAGAGTGATCGTCAAGGCTGTTGGGTTGACCTTCGCCACCCTCGCCCTCGCCCTCTTTTGGTTGAAACTGTTCGTCTTTCTTCAACTGGTTATAGTATTGCTCTGCTGATAAGCCTGTTTCATACTCTTCAAATCGGCCTTGGCCAGGGATGCAGGCTTGTTCTGGAAGCTTATCAGCTATATGGCTATTGATGGCAAGATCAGTGGCAATGTTCCACATAATGTTCATGCCCTCTGGGGGTAAACGACCAGTAACATGCTCAAAGATGATATGATAAAACTCGTGCATCAAGACCCCCTGAAGGTGCGTTGATGACAAGTCCCCCATGAACTCAGGGTTATATATCATTTCAAATTGGGCTGTATTTTTGTTGATACACACACCAGCGGTGGGAATAGACTTGGTAGCCATCTTTGTAATACGACGAGACAAGGCCGCAAAAAACGGCTCTTGTCTCAGTAGTGAAAACGTGTATTCATTTAAATCAAACTTGGTCATTTCTGTTACTCCTTGGATATGTCTATAATATATCGTAGCATGTAGTATATGGGTAGGTCAAAAACTGTCCGTTCTCACTCTTTGTCTACATTTCTTTTTGTTTTGTTCTTTCTTCTTATCCTTGTGGGGACCAGCCTTGCGATTCTGTTGAATGTGGTTTTGCTGGATAACATTGCGTGACTTGGGCTTTCTTCTCTTAGCTTTGTTGAATACCCCAAGTCCAGTAGTAAAATAGTTAGCTGGGGTTGGTGTTACATATACGGTATTCATACTATACCTCCTTCGATAGAAGCTTTACAAGGTGCATTTTAACAACTACACCAGCTTTTGTGATTTGCCCGTGGAAAGCTGCAATGTTAGATTGCACTTTTCCTTTGCCGATGTTGGTCCAAATGGTCATGGCGATCTCGCTTGGGAGAGTTACGAAATACTCAGCAAGGTTAGCAGTGCGAATGGCACTCAGATCCTCATCAAATATCTTTTCTGCCTTCATCTTCTCGATAAGAGCAAGGTGATCATTGTTTTTCCAATCCTTCATGAGTTCAAACTTACCTCTGTCGAGGATGTCTTCTACAGTGACCTGACGTTCATAGTTCTGGATGAAGTCGTTGAAAGCAACGGCAGCTTCCATGCCTACGAAGGCGTGGCTAAGGTGGTATAGTGTAGTACCATGCTCGATTTGCTTTAAGCCCTTAAGGGCCTTGTCAAGGCGAACCCAAGAGCGACGAGAAGGGTAAACCTTGTTAGGCTCGTACTCATCTTTGTGCTCTAAGTGGCTGTGGTTAGCATTGATGAAGTCCCAGACTTCTGAGGATACGCGGTCAGAAGCCCAATCGAGCCAATCTTCGGTGGTAGGTTCTACGTCAAAGACAGTGTAGCGGTCAAGCTCGGCTGGGTCCATTTCACCGACTTGGTACTGGGCACCGTGTTCTCCACCGTTGACAGCAGCGAAGATAAGAGTATCTGGATGAAGGGTATAGCCAGCGATTTTACGGCTATCGCAAAGCTCGAAGATACCTTGACGGACTTCCATTGTAGCCCGATCAACCTCGTCGAGGAAAAGGACCACAGGGTTTTTACAGGCATTGTGCAACCACTCAGGGGCAAGCCACTTAGTGATACCCTTCTCGACTTTTGGCAAGCCAAGCAGGTCACCCTCAGTCATTTGAGAAGCTCGACGTTCGACGATAGGTAGGCCAAGGTCTTTTGCTGTCTGATAGACAAGCTCAGATTTCCCGACACCGTGGCGACCACGAATGAGTATGGGGAACTTTGCATTGATGATGAGGTGAATAACCGAGTTGAAAGTACGAAAGTCAATAGCCATGATAGAACTCCTTTTGGAAAGTTAAAGTTTGTGTTTGTTTTGTATCTATAATATAAGTAGTTTAGGTCTGTTTGGGTAGGACAATTTCTGTCCTTTTTTTATAAAGCGAAAGATTCCTCTTCCTCTTCCCAGTCGGGGTCTTCACATTTTACATCGCTAATGCGAACGTGAGTGCCATCATCGTAATCCCAAAGATCGCTTGGTTCTGAATAATCAAGCTTGTTCTCTGCTATCTCTTCTGCTTCCTCATAAGAAGAAGCTTCTATCTCAAGTCGGTAGTGATGTTCTACCGAGCCTGATACGATGAATGTTGTTTGTTTTGACATGCTCTCTCCTTGGTTGGTATAAATAATATATGCTGTTTTAGTCTGGTTGGGTAGGACAATTTATGTCCGTTGTGAGATTTTCTTTGCGAAGGCTTTTGCAAAAGCATGAGCTTTCTTTCTGTTCGTGAAAAACTTGTTGCTGGGTACATACTTAATGTTACCCAAGGGCATAATTCTAAGAATATCATAGTATCGAGTCCCATCGCTATGTTTCTCCGATGCTACAAAAACGCAGCCTCCGTAAGGTGGGGTCTTTTGGGTTCGACGACCATGCACAGCATCCCAAGAAAAGTAGTGCCATCCTTGTGAGTGGCTGAAAGATTTTAGTTGTTTCATATTGCGAAAGGTCATAAGTTTTCTCCTTGGTTATGTATGTAATATAGCCTGCTTGCGGGTACATGGGTAGGTCAATTTTTGTCCGATTTTAAGTTTTCGATAAAAAACTTGCTTATCCACTCTTCTTCGCCCTCGTCTTTGTGCAACGGATCGTAGTTCCACACGACACATACGCTGGTTTCGCTCTCTTCTATAATAATGCCCACCGCTCCTGTTGGTCGATGGGTTACCAAATCACCTACTTTCATACTACCTCCAAAAATTGGTCTATCCACCAGTCATCGGCACAAACCTTTGTTTGACAACACAACCAATAGATTTTATATTGATATGCCTGCGTTCCGTCAGGCTTCGGTCTATGGTAGGGCTTCCTTTTTACGATGGTTCCGAATATTTTACCATGACTCATATGGTATTTATCTCTTGTTACCAGATCTCCTACTTGCATACTACCTCCAACTCGCTGTGGGTATGCCACCCTTCTTTACCGTCACTCCAGTGAATGAAAAACATACCAGTTGCATCTATATCAAGGACTATGCCGGTATCTCCATCTCCATCGTATTTTACTAAATCTCCTACTTGCATACCAACTCCAGATGTTTTGTATGTATGTGACAATTGTAACCGTTAAGCCACTCGACCCAGACATGAAAACGAAAACCTTTCCTATGCTTGGTGATGAGTCCCATGTTGCCATGGCTGTCTTTTACTAAATTACCTACTTTAAACTTCACTTGATCTCCCTTGCTTATGTATATAATATAGCATGGTGGGTATCACATGGGTAGGTCATTTTTTGTCCAGTTTGTATTTTTTCAATTCTCTTGGATGGAATCGCGCTGCGCCTTGGCCTTCACCACTACGGGTATCATACCACTGGGCTTTAATGGGATAGGTTGAATCATCATGGATTTCCAATATAAGACCCCAGCCACCATACCAACCGTGGTTATGGTTCCTTGCTTGCCCATAAGCTGAGAGTTGTACTAAATCTCCTATTTTCATTTGGCACCTCCAATAAATCTACTCTATGAAAAATAACCGTACTGCCATCTGAAAACGCGATCAGCCATGTGTTAGATGGCTTCAATGTTTGTTTCACTTTTCTGACAACTAAGCCCACCTTGCCAACGTGACCAACCATAGCGGAACTCTTATTTATCCTCACTAAGTCTCCTATCTGCATACCTCCTCCACTTCAAACCGCTCAAACCAATTATCATCACACATATCACATACCCAACTGACGTAGTATATGGCCCTCTTTGTGCATATATCAGGCACTGTCTTAGTTATTACACCCAATACCTCATGGGGGTCGCCTTTTAACTTTACTAAGTCTCCTACTTTCATACTACCTCCAGACTATCTCGCCTTAACCATCGGCACGCACCATCATCACAGAACATTACTTGTATCAAGTGGGGTCCTATCTCACAAATGATCCCAACCATTCCATGGTATATTTCTTTAACCAAATCACCTACTTTCATGCTATCACCTCTACGTCTATATATTGAAGTTGCCCAATTGCTCCACCTAAAATATTGGCGAAAATGCCCCATCCATCCCACATTCCATCACCAAGATAAATGTGATAATATCCACTTTTGCTTTTTACCAAATCGCCTATTTTCATGCTGCCTCCACATACCACTTCAATGCCCATGAAGATGCCCCGTCAGTCCAATGACAAAATACTTGGGCAGTTGCAGTGCATATCTCCAGAATGACTCCGTAGGTTCCATCTCTGTAAACAACCAAATCACCCACTTTCATTGTACCACCTCTAACCACCATGCTGGAAAGCCAGTTCTTAAAAACCCACTGTTGCAAAATAGTATATTGCACCAGTCTTCGCCAACCTCTGTAACGAGGGCAACATTGCCACGGTGGGTCTTTACTAAATCTCCTACTTTAAACTTCATTTTGTTCTCCTTGGTTCTGTATACAATGTATCATGGTGGGTAGGAGTTGGGTAGGACAATTTATGTCCTATTTCGCCCAGCTTTGGACCATCAGACGAGCATTTGCCCAAGCTTGGATATGCATGATGATTCCACGATCTTCAAGTTGTTCTAAGCTAAGCTTCTTAGCAAGGTAATCAAAGGCATCCTTGTAAGACGTGACCCATTCTTCTTTTAGTGGCTGCGCTGACTTGCCGATCACCTTGTCTAAGGAAAATTGCTGATAATAATAGCCTGTTTCTGCGTTTCTCTTGTTGATTATTTTTGAAAGAGATGTACCGTGAAGCTTGCTTTTTAGTGAAAGACGATGATCTTTTCCGTCAACCATGACCCTAACGTCAATATGTTGGGCATACCGCTGCCAATCATAGCCGCTGTCATAAGCAGTCATAACATTTAAACTATCCCAATTAACGGAGGTGATGAGTCCAATATGTTCAGTCTTGACATTCTTACTCCCAACCCACTGACTTCGGGAAACTTGCACCGCTGCTCCTATATCAATGCCATGCTCTTTAACGAGAATGTTGTATGCGGCCCTTCGCCAGTTCTCATTAGCTTTGTAGCACTGCTTAAGAAACTCTTCCATCTCTGGGCAGTTACGACGAGTGTGACTAACATCACCACAGAAACCACAGTGTCTGGTTGTCGATCTTTTAACCTTGACCTTTTGTGCGTTGTGCTGTTGAAGTTCCACAGTCTTTTTACACTCTTCATACCAAGCACCCCAATACTTTGGGTACAATTGCCAAGTACTTTGGACTTTCGTGGTCTTCACTGGTATTTGATAAGTGGAAAAGTGTGCCCAGTCTTCTGGTGCATGAGGACAGTTGGCCCTATTGTGTCCTGTGTTGCGACAATAGCCACAAGCGTTCTTACTGCTTTTATGTGTGGGGCTGCTCTTTTCTTCAAATATTTTCATCGTGTTCTCCTTGGTTCTGTATACAGTGTATCATGGGCAGGGGTAGATGGGTAGGTCAGAAAATGTCCGGCTTAAAAATACATCTCGGAATGTAGGTTCTGGTCGAAGTTAGCCAAAACCTCTTTTAGTGTTAATCCGTCTCCGCCGCCCACTTCAACCCAGTCAAGTATCTCGCCCGTTGGAGAAGCAGGAAAAACCAGCGTCTCTTTTAGGGCTGTGTTCTCTGATACTATATAAAAATTTCCCTTATGGTGTACCAGCACTCTTGTTATCTTGCCATTTTTGTTTCCAAGGCCAAGTTTAAATGGCAGCGGCACCTCTTCAAATATAATATCCATATCAGTCCCTATTTTTTGGTCTTTGGTGTGCGATTCTTCTTTAAATCGCATTCTAAGATATAATAAATCAACGTGCTGCCGACTGGCATAACAGAGTAAACCCTTGCGCCACCTTGTTTTGGTTTGTATTGAAGCGCAGTAGTGATGGGTTTTGCGTTTGCCTTGATGATCAAACAAGGGTGGCTGTTGAGGTTCTCGATCCCAGCTTGCTCCTCTTCGGTGCTTCTTCTTTGGCTCCATATCCGATTGATACCAGTAGAGCGTATTTTTATCAAGTCACCTGCCGAATACAGAGGTGGTTTACTGTGGCTGTCCCATACCTTATCAGCGTATTTGTTATTTATCATTTTGGAAAAAGAGTGGTACGGTGGCAAATCATTCTTGTCATTACTCTTTAATGCTATCAGTGTTTGTGTCGCTGCTCTAACGTAGTATTGTCCGGCCCCTTGGTAATATCGAGACACGACCTCCACCTTTTCCCTAAACTCCTTATCTGTGGTAAAGCGTTCAAAGTATTCATTAAAATCGACCAACGCTGCTTTGCAATTATCAAGCATAAGCTTGTTCAAGTAGTCCCATTGGCGATCTGATAGGCACCCTCGGCTGTCAAGTTGTGTTTTCATATCAGCCATAACCTTTACGGATCTAAGTCTTCCCATTTGTTCTGCTCTTTCAATCGCTGCTGCGATCTCTTCTGGTGTTCTTCTTCTCATAGTTTCTCCTTGGGTCTACATACAATATAGCATGGCGGGTATCACATGGGTAGGTCATTTTTTGTCCGGTTTTAAATGATTGGGGTGGAAAGTTTGAGAGCTTCCATCTGGAAAAGCAACCACTGATCTTCCACCCCATATCTTAATTATAACGCCAACCTCGTGATAGCCGAAGTCTCGCATCCTTTTGGTTGGCACTATTAAATCACCTACTTTCATGCTCGCCCTCCTTTGGGATGAGATTGATTTGGGATGGGTGATACGCTCCCCAGTCTCCATCGAAAAAGGTTACGAAGACGCTACATCCACTCTCCAAGCCCCAAGCATCCTCAATCTCGGTGATCACGCCTATGAACTTTTCTTGGCTCGGGTGAGCGTTACGGTATACCCAGACCAAATCACCCACTTTCATGCAAGCACACTAACGGTCGATGCCCAAGACCACCTTGTTTCTTTTAGGGTCTGGGTTGATACGCACTTCACTTTTAGACGTTTGGGGCTGCTACGGTTGGTGCGAACAGCTACAACCACAAACTGCTCTCCTATGTGGCGATGTTTGTACCTCACTAAGTCACCTACTTTTACTAAATCATTTATTTTCATTGATCACCTCCAAAAAGTAAGTTGAATGGTTACTTACAGCACCACCGACCCAAACGACTTCTACTTCACCATCATCACCAAGCTCCTCTGGATCGATGCAGGTGACAACACCTACACAAAGATCATCCATATCGTATCTTACTAAGTCACCTACTTTCATTGGTCACCCCACGTTCTCCACATTCTTTCTTCTTCTTCATGTTCATTCATTTTGTTCTCCTTGGTTATGTATATAGTATATCACAGGCAGGGGTAGGTGGGTAGGACATTATTTGTCCGTTACCCAAGGGGTCAGATGCGTATAGTCACACCAACTCTCGCTCTCATGATTCTTAACTGGCCTGACGACATACAAAGTACTACCACAGGAGATAGAAACAGGGTCTAAAACCTTTATCACAATGGCTGGATTTGGGCATTTTAACTTACCGTTCCAGCCAATGCCGACCAAGTCACCAACTTTATACTTAGCTGGTTCGTGCTTCATTGATCACCTCCATCTCATAACTAAAAACTTCGACCAATTCAGGGTCTGTGATAATCGACACGCGCCATGAGCACTCATCAGCAAAAATCTCGCCCTTCTCCATTACAATAGCGTATTCCTTCCAATCTGGAATATAGATCAAATCCCCGATCATCATGGTCTTGTACAGAGGCCAGCCTTAATAAGCCCGCTGGCAACTCTACCGTAATGCCCTTGGAGGGTCCAAGCATGACCTGTGTTAATAAGCTCTTGAAAGAACTTTATTACTTCATCTTCCTGCATCTCTCCATTTTCATATCGTATTATCTTGTCAACGTCAACCATTACATCCTCCTTGGGTGTGTTAGTAATATATCTTACCTTTGGTGAATCGGGTAGGTCATTTTTTGACCGCCTTTTGGTGTTATACCATTCGCTGTTTGCTCGTGAGCGCAGTATTGCTCTCCTAAGTGTCTTACTCATTTATTATCCCTGTTTAGCCAGTTCTTGACAAGGGTGTCAATTGCTGCATACGCTTTGTGTTCGCGAGAAAGACTGCTAAGCACATATTCAATCTCTGAGTTTTCTTTGCTTTCCAGCCACCCAGTAGGCGGCTGCCATGGAGCACTACAAATAATATCAGTTGTAACGTTGCCCCATCGTGATAAAGTTAGGCCGTTATCAACAAACGGCTGGATTTTATTGAATGGCCAATTAACCTGCTTGTAATCCGCACAGTCTACAACAATCATGTTGGGTACGGTTCTGTATTTGTCTTGATTGGGCCAAGCAGAAAATATGTTTAGGCTATCCATATTAAAAGCAGTAACTATTCCCCTTAATTTGTCGTCATCTGCTGCATACCACATGATTGAGGCTCTCGGAAACTCAATGAGTGACCCTATACCTATTCCAGTCTCATTAACAAGTTCAACAAACTCTTTTTTCCAGATTTGGTTTGCTCTATATATTTTTTTTCTAAAAGACTTGTGTTTGGTACAAGTAGTTCTCCTGTGGCCTGCCTCTCTACAAAAAGAACAGCGCGAGCTTTTCTTAACATTCTTACGGTTTTTTCTTTTTTGTTTTCGGTCGGCCCTATTCTTCATTTCGTATATAGCCCGTCTTTGGGTGAGCGTTAGACTTGTTGCGTCTTGGTTGTTCTTTGCGATGGTCTGGAATACTTCCTCGACGTGGTTACAGGAGGAGACGTTGTGCCCCCTTTTGCCACAAAAGCTGCAACGTACAGTTCCTGATCCCCACTCTATACCTATCATCTCGAAACCCTAACGATTGTCAGCTTTCCTCCAAGCAAAGTTCCAGTTATCCCGTCTACTGGTGTGTGTTCGCCATCGGCAATAGCTCTGACTAAGTGCGTGACTTCGTGGCCTGAGACATTGTTTAGTTTAATGGCACCAACAAAATCATTTAGCTCGCCTCTCCATATACCAGATTTATCGAGCCAATTCTGCCTGATAAAGGTTATTGCTTCTTTGATCGCTTCAAGTTTTTCATTCATACTATCTCCTTGGTTGTATACATAATATATCATGCTCGGGTGTAGGTGGGTAGGACATTATTTGTCCTTTTTGTTTATATTCTGAAAATAGTTGTATGCTTTGGTAGCTATCTGAATGCTTTCATACACCAGCAGGGGCTGCTCTGGCCTGACTTGGATTGCATACATCCCAAGATCACAATTTGAGAGTTCTTCGTACTTACCTAAGTGTTTTTTTGTTATTTTAAATGGCCTAATCATTAGCTTTCTCCTTTGCAAGCAAAATATACTCTATGTAGTTAGGCGGAACCGATTTAACAACCAATCGCCAACCCATATATTTAGGCGGAAAAGGTTTTTTTAACTTAAAGAGTGATGATGTGGCGTTGTGTTCACTCTCAATAATAGCAGTCAGGTGTGTGCTGGTGTCATCACTCTCGAAACGGACCCAAAATCGGTTATCGGTATGTTCTACCATGTCCCTCATAAGAGCCGCTTCTGCTTCCTCTTTAGGGGCCTTTTCCCCTCCAAAAAATAAACTACTCATTGTTACCTCCAACGGAAAGCAGTATTGTGGTTAAAACTAAACAAGAAATCAAGAAAGCCCATCTTGGATCGGCCACTACGATAAGAAGTGCAACTGATATTAAAATAAATAGGTTGTTCTTCATCGCATTCTCCTGTCTTGTCTATAATGTATCATAATAGGTAGTATACGGGTAGGACATTATTTGTCCTTTTTTTTATATTTGCGTTTTTTATTTCTTTTATTAACTGCTTTTCTGCCTTTCCGCTTCCACTCTTTCTTAACTTTACGAGATGGACGCTTATTGATCTTTTTTCTTTTTTTGTGCTTGGGGACTCTTCGTATCGCTTTCTTTTTCTTTTTACGCTTTATTTTACGCTTGGGTGTCGGGCTTTGTGCCCCAACTGTGGGTTGCGATGGTTGAGCCTCTTCGTGATGCTCCTCTATATTGTATACTGTGATCGCTGACTGGGTTGCGTAGTGATTATCCTTTACGAGAACTCGCATTGCACAAGCTTCGTAGAAAGGTGCCATCATAAAAGCTGAAATTGCTATAAAATTCTTAAAGTAACTCATGTCTCATCCTGTGTGAATACGTCAGATGGGAAAACCCATGTACACTTGCCATAACTTACAAAGTGTACTCGAAGATGATCGCCAACGCTTGTTTGTAGAAATTCCACCACTATTCCTATTTCTTCTTCTGGTGGAGTGTTAATGAAAAGTGTATTTATTGTGCTCCTTACCTTGACAAGTTTTCCTTGCCACCATCTACGCTTATGTTCTATATCCTCGAAAGACTTAGATAAGTGAGAATTATTAAAATTCATTTACTCTTGAAAACACCGGAGAGTGCCCCTATATCCATTAGGTTAGAGTAGTGTGTGTCTGACCACGCAACATAACAAACATGCACCCCCCGTGGGTATCCGAGTAGTACAGTGCTGTCTGTAGTGACAACGCCAATTCGATTAGTACTTATGTGCATTACCAAATCTCCAATATAATATTTTTTCACTTCCTTCTCCATATATAATATGTAACACGTTTCCTTTTGTTTGTCAACCTTTAATCCGGCCTTTGACCATCTCGCAGGGTACAATATACACGCAACCCTCTATGATCGAAAAAACTTGATAGAACTCATATAACCGATGGTACATGGGTATGGTGGAAGATAAAATTACTGCTATCTCCCTAAAGTTTTTGTCGTCATCAATAATCACAAGATCACCCTTAACATATATTTCTTTCTTTTCGATACCCACATAAGACCCTCTAATTAGTAGATATTATTTCTATAACATCAGCTTCAATGAGCTTTATCAACGTGTTCTCACCTATGATCTGTATATCCCCATCTATATAGCATATTTCATAGTTTAATCTCCACTTGATAGTAGAGACTTCCGTCTGTAGTGCTCCTGATTGTAGTATTTTACTTATAACACCGACCTTTCCTGTGTCTTTTAGTAAAGTACCTACGGAGAACCTTGATTTATCTTCCTTCGTCAGCACTCATGAATACCTCTCTAAGGAACTCTTTGTTTACAAAACTAAACCTCTCAACATAAACAAGAGTTTCAACTAACTCTGGGAATGGTGACAGGGGGGTATCTAAAACCTTTACAGCAGAGACTACCCCGACAGCCCTTCCCTTCTTGTCGAATACAACAGAACCAGAAGACCCCGGAAGAGCAAAAGACTGAATTAATATTGATTCTAAATCACTTTTAGACACAAAACCTGTGTAAGTAGTCTGCCCGAGATTATCTGGGAAACCTGTATAATTAACCAAGTTGCCTACAACGTCTGAATCATCATTGATCTTTAGCTTTACAGGCTCAAAGGACGGGTCACTCAAAGGCTCAATGATGGCAACATCCCTACCTCTATTGATGTATATTACCCTCGCCGGTATCTCTTCGTCGTTGTCCATTAGGAATATATTCCCCTCTGCAACAACATGGGCTGCTGTTATTACAAACTTGTACTTCCCAAGCTTAAAATAATTTCCAGAACCCCATCCCCCATAGCCGTCACCCAACGAAAACCCAATACGAACTGAGCTTTTCATGCCACTTATAATCTTTTGATTACAAGATGGTAAGCCTTGGTTTTCAAACGAAAGAGTCGTGGCCTGATCATCTACCTCCATAGATATCAAACACGATAATAACAATATCAACATAACATTCCCCCCTATAATAACTATGAACCGAAAGACCATTGTTACCTAAAAAGAGTTCTTACATAATTCGCGTTAAGTATGTTTTTCTATTTTCCTTATACTTGAGGGCCTACAAACGATTTTTGTGTTGTTTTCATCAGTAAAAATTAAAAAACCACGATGATGTTTTTTAAAAAAACATGTTATAAAATAACCACTATCAACGAACTCAACCCTATATTTCTGCTCTGGTTCAAGCTCTGCCATGGTCATTCTGTAGAATTGTTATGTCATCATATTGTGGCGTTGAGGCTTCGATCAGTCTAACATGTCCCTCGATAGGAGCACTAAATCTATAGACTGTCTTTGGCTGGATTCTTACACTTTCGCCCTCTTTCAAGACCACGGTGGACGCTGGTGTACCGTCTGATTTCGTCCCGACATCAACTATCAATACCCCGTTAAGTACGTGTATGGTCTTGTCCTTCACATCATGATACTGCTTGGGTAGGGACTTCATTCTATCAATGTGAATAATTTTGCCAATATACTTGTTGTTTATAGCCCACTCCACCTCATGTCCCCATGACTTATGATTCTTCTGTGGTGTTCTTTTAACTATTAGTTTCTTCATCGCTACCTCCAAAGATCTTTACAAGATCCGAAAACCCACCTACAAACTCCTCAGTCCATTCCGTTGAGCTTGTTTTTGTGTGTTTGGTTATCATTGGGACTGTCATCCAGTTGTACTTTTCTTTAATGTGTGTTAGTAATTCTTTAGAATCATCAATACAACAAAACATAAACTGCTTGTTGTTTCGGGTGAGTAACTCTTTAGCCTTTATGCAATATGGACATTCAGCCCAAGCATAAATTTTGTAATATTGATTCATATCATCCCCTAAGTAATTGTCTATTTGAGCTTAATATCTTGGCCTCTATTAAGGCCGGGTCCCCCACTACTGTTATAGTCTCTCTACCATCACTGGAAGCAAAAGATAAATCTGAAAATCGAGCCACAGAATTAAGACCAATCTGGATTTTTCCTTCCATCATCGCCACTTTAATTTGATCGTTTTCAGAAATAAAGAGTATCTTTGCTGGGTTGATCCTTACCTCGGAAAGATAAAATTCACCAGAATGTGTCTTATTTATTTTGTTTAGTTTTATGAACATTGTAGTCTCCCACTAATTGTAAACATTTGTTGTTTATGATCCAAGCTTGCTCGTTCACAAAGACTTTAGTCTCAGTTTCGTTTTCTTTTTTTATGACAACACCGTATTGCGGTGTCTTTAGCTTGGTTATATACCACGGCTCTAAGGTAGCAGGATACATAAAGGTGTCCTGCTTTACCTTAACAAGGTCGCCCTTAGTCAGCATCTGGCTCTTCTGTTACGCGCTCGGGCATGGGCTCAGGTGCGGGTACGGGGGTAGAAGGTTTTGGTTCAAGGATGCCTACGTAGCCATTAAGAATGGATGACATGTCTTCTACCATTTGGTCGATCTCCGACACTTGTCGCTTTATTTCTAAAAGCATCTCTAATACTAACTGGTATTTTAAAGCTGAATTAGAAACTATTTCTGAGGCTGACTCCGCATCCATAGATAATTCCGATACTTTACCAATTTCTTTTCTTATATCAGACATCATGTCTGTTAGTTTCTCAGGAACCTCATCGAGGTTCACTGCATGGTTGATTCTTACTTTCATATTACCTCCTAAATTAAGAATTCATTATCATTTTGTATATCGTGGTTGTTAATAATCCAAAAACTGTCATAATAACACCCCATTGTATTTTAGCTTGGGCTTCTTTCCACTGCTCTATTGCTCGCAACCTAGCATACAGACCCGAGTCCGGGTTGTAAATCGCAGTCTTTACATCACGCATATCTCTTACCATCTCATCTTGTTTCTCTGCTATCCTTTCGATATCATTTTTTATTTCAAGAATACCAGTTGTTATTTTTGATATTTGATCATCAGTCATGGCGAAGACCTCCGCTATAAATAGTATTATTAAGACACAATAGCATGACTAGTGGTAATCAAAGTGGAGGCAACTGAAACTGCATTTTGTAAAGCGCACCGAGTTACTTTGGCAGGGTCCACTATGCCTTCCTCAAGCATGTTTACGATGGTGCCAGTCATGAAATTATAGCCCATATTCGGTGCGCACTGCCTTACCCTAGCAACAAGAATATCAGGCGATTTTCCGGCGTTTTTAGCCATTTGTCGCAGAGGTTCTTCAATGGCCTCAAGGATAATCTTGGCACCAATAGACTGCTCTTCGGACTCCGTTTGCACAAGTAGATCTTGTGTTGCTCGAATCAAAGCTATACCGCCACCTGAGACAATTCCTTCTTCCTGTGCTGATCTTACAGCCTCCAAAGCATCATCAATCCTGTGTTTCTTTTCCATCATTTCAATCTCTGTTGCTGCTCCGACTCGAATCACAGCCACACCAGAAGCAAGACGAGTAATCCGTTCTTGGATTCTCTCACAGGCTTTGATGTCGTCTGTTTGTTTGATCTCTGCTTTCAGTGCTTCAATTCTGTTTTCTGTTTCTTCTTCTGGGCCTTTTGCACCGACAATAGTACTCCACCCTTTGTTGATAGATATCGATTTGCAATTACCAAAGTGAGGCAATTGTACCTGTCTCAGGGGTATTCCGTTTTCTCTTGTTATGAATGTGGCCCCAGTCTTCAAAGCCATATCCTTTAATATGTTCCTTCTTTCTTCTCCATATCTGGGGGGCTTAACCGCAGCTACTTTCATTGTACCGCGAACTGCATTGGCAATAACAGCAGCCAAGGCTTGACCTTCCACATCTGCGACAATCAATAACGGACTGTTGTCTCTTGATGCAAGCTCAAGGGTGGGTAGTATTTGCTCGATGGTCTCAATCTTCTCGTCTGTGATTAGAATAAGGGGGTTGTTATATTCAATGGTCCCTGATCGTTCGTTGTTGATGAAGGTGGAAGACAGATACCCTGAATCAAAACGGAAACCTTCGATCAAATCGAGAGACGTATTGATGGAGTTAGCCTCCTCCACAAGAACAGAACCATCTTTACCTGCTGAGTCGACCGCTGTCGCTATCAAGGTCCCTATTGATACATCGTTGTTAGCTGAGATCGTAGCAATGTGCCGAATATCTTCCTCCGATCGAATCGGGGTGGACATTTCACTCAAGCGATCAATAATAAGGCTTGTGGCATTGTCCATTCCGCGTTTGATTTCAACTGGCGAGACCCCGGCCATAAGGTATTTTTGGGCTCTCTGTAGGATTGCTCTAGTTAGAACAGTAGCGGTTGTAGTGCCATCACCAGCTTTTGTAGCAGACTGTTCTGCTGCTTGTTTTACAATCTGTGCTCCCACATTTTCCATCGGATCTTCAAAATCCACAAACTTAGCAACAGTTACTCCATCTTTTGTGATGACAGGGATACCCTGCTCCTTATGAAATAGTATTACGTTGCGACCCTTTGGTCCGAGAGTCGTAGCTACGTTGTCTGCCAGTTTATTAATCCCAGACAGAATCTTTGTGTTGAGTTCCTGTCCGTTGCTATAATGTTTTGTCATTTTTCCTCCAATAATCGTTTTGCTTGTTCGAGTTCGTTTATAGCATTAATAATATGTTTCTTTTCTGGATCAAGGGAAGTTAGCCAGTACTTAAGACGTTTAAGTTTCTTAATCATACTGTCAACTGCCAGCCATTGTTCTTTGGGATCATTCATATTAAAATCACTTACCCTTTAATATAACCTCTTTTACAAGTTTGTCAAGTAGTTCATAAGTAATTTTTTCATTTATTTCCTTTTCTGTCTTTCTTTGTTTGAATCCCTGATTCACCCCAGTTTTGATTTGTCCATAGCTGGTTATTATCTTATCAGCAATTTTGGTCGTGTCCTCATCCGAGACAGAGAAAAATATGTTTGAAAGCTTTCTGAAGTTTGTAATCTCTCTAAATAGGATATCGATGTTTTCGTTATAATTATCCATCAAGGTTTTGGATTTCTTTCGGATATTGATCTGGCTTGGTAGGAATAAGGTGCCACCAACATTCTTTCCATAATCTTTGAATGTTACTCTTGGCTCTTTACCAGTTTCATACTCGTTGAGGCTAACTTCGGCTGATCT
>Ga0208919_1000757_pt1 | contig 20336 bp, 46 predicted proteins | sample 4_EtaG_FD_184076 | JGI IMG/M metagenome (GOLD analysis project Ga0208919, IMG submission 184076) | Marine viral communities from the Subarctic Pacific Ocean - 4_ETSP_OMZ_AT15127 metaG (SPAdes) (version 3) | ecosystem: Environmental > Aquatic > Marine > Oceanic | place: Pacific Ocean | collected...
ACACCCTGACCTGCATTACCATCAAACTTGGCTTTATTATTCATGGCTTCCACTAATTCCTTAAAGGGATCATTAAATGGTTTTCTTCTAGTGTATTTTTTCTTATTTTTATTTACTCGCATTTTATATTTCGGTGTTCGTAATTCTTTGGCTATAAAATTGTTTTTCTTTTGAAAACTCATAAGAAGTTTGTTTTGTGTTAAAGTTGGTTACAATTGCAATTGCTCAGACCTCGTGGGGTGCTTGAATTATTTATTCTGGAAACTCATACCCAATGATTTATTTTTCGCAGAATTTAGCCAAAAAATATAAATTTGGGCAGAATTTGGTAAAAAATTGTAAAAAATTTATTAAATGTTCCTATTTTGTTCCAAAAAAATGAAATTACATGAGCTTTTTGTGTAAAAAAAGAACAATTTCATAAAACATTATTGATATTCTTACCTTTTTATCAATTGGATCTATTCCTTTACCTATTACTTACTATCTATTTTAAAACAATTTCATCAATATTCCGTCTATTATGGAATAAAACCTTAACGAAAGAGTTTACTTATGATGAATGAAGAACTTATAAATAAAATACTAGAATTACTTAACCCATTAGATATTGATAGTAGATACAAAGTCTTAGAAGATCTTAAAGTATCTTTAGATGAAATAGATGGTAATGATCTTGGTATTTAATCATATGTTTATTATCTAGTTTCTTCCTAGTTTAGTATGAAGTGTACTTCCTATCAACAGGAAATATATTTCTAATCACTTTGCCAACTTATTTCTATCTTCTTATCATCGCTATCAGTTATAGATAGAGTTTGTTTTTCTGTGCCATAATACTTAGGAGCAAGTTTCCCTGCCTTCCATTGCATATTCTTACTATATACTTCCAGTAGCTTTACCTCCGACATACTGATCTTTTGTTTGTCTAAGGCATTCTCTATTCGTTTATCTATATCTCCAATAACATATTCTATGCCGAGTTCTTTGCTGCGAACATAGGCATCCTTCAGCTTATCATCCTTTAAGATCCAATTCCTCCAGGACTGCCAAGTTATACCACATTCTTTTACTGCATCTCTTATGCTTATACCACGAGAGAGCTTGTCCAGTATCTCTTTAACAATTGACTTGGAATACTTGGTCGGTCTCCCTTTTTTAACTGGAATGATTTGTTGATTAGACATTAGTGTAGTGTTACCTTTTCATCCAATGGCTGCATATACTCTGTGTATTCTGGTAAGCTCTTGAAGTATTGGGCAAATTGTATTGCTTCTTCTTCAGTCTTAAAGTTTGCAAACCTAATAATTATTTCTGGCTGCTTTGTTTCAGGATTATCTACCATAACCATACTACAATACAGATCGTCTATCAAAAGTTTCATTTAATAAATACCTAATGTCCTCCAAAGTAAGATAATGTTTATGCCGATTCATTTGAGTATAAATATCTCTGACTTGGTTTGGCTGCATACCTGCGAGTGAACAAATAAAACTGAAATCTTTGCTTGTAAGCCAGTCTTTAGCTTCCTGCTCGTATTTGGTATTCAACCTCGTCATCCAAAGGAATTTTCCTAAAGCATCGGTTAAACCCTGCACAAGAACAGCAATCCAAAGTTTCTGTTCTGACATAATAAAAAAACCATCTTTAAAAGATGGCTATAAAACTATTCACAATTATAGTGAGTGTATATATTTATAAGGATTTACGATTGATTTGTTAATAGGAACAAATACAAAACTTACATATCGTAATATAAGATTAATCGATCAAGAGCTTCTCGAAGTTCATCCATTCTTTTTTGAGCAGGTTGATTTCTTACAATGACTAACCACAATACATCCCAGAACTTTCCTATCTCTTTAATAATAATATGAAATTCACTATGAGCATCTATGTTTCTATGGACAAAATCCTCTTTAGTGCCACCAATAAACTCTTCTAGTCTAGCTGTAATCTTTGGCTCTAATCCTGATCTATGGCATAATTTTTCAAATTTATCTCCTGCCCAAAATCTTTTACTATTTAATTCTCTATCCTTGATGTCCAATAATCCTCTAGCATAATAGTTTTCTAATACTGAATTATGTACTTTTTCTAAATGTCTATCTTGACCATAAAAAGCAAATCTAAATTTTTCTCCATCAACTTTCCTGGTTAATGTGCCATCTTCATTTCTCTCTAGTTCTTGGCTGCCAAGTTCAATGGGAACTCTATCTTTTTTCTTTTTTTTAGACACCACACATACCCTCATCACAAATATCATTAAATAAATCTTGTTGGTCTTTGTTAGGATCTAAGTCTGCCTCATCTAATGGAACACCAGACTTATGCAAAAACAATTCATCTTTTACACTTACAAATCCATTTCTAATTTTTTTATCTAAAGCAACAGCTTCATCCCATTCTTCTTTGTTTTCTTTTACAAATCTCCATTCTTCGTTACTGTGATATGGACAAAAAGTACAAGCTGATCTGGGAGGTTTTGGATAACCTTTTTGTTCCATCCATTGTAAACAATGATGTCTGCGAATTTCTTTTGTTACTAAAGGATATTCATAAGTTATGTATTTTAATGGAGATCGCCTCATTCGTGCCATTTCATCATAAGATATGCCAAATATTTGAGTAACTTTTTTATCTTTAGGTACTCTTTGCCTAAATCCTACTCCCAACAATTCTCTTACTTTTTTTATTAATGGCTGTATTTTATAATCTTGTGTGCATTGCCTCATCATAATACCTTTTTTGCCAGTTTTTTTATTACGAGTAAAAAATGGAGACATAGCTACTCTAACATTATTATTTACAGCTTTTATTGTATCTTCTCTAAGATTTCCTTTAGTTACACGATAAATAGGGTAAGAAAGTTGTTTTTCTAACCAATCTAAATGTTCATACACTTTTTTTGGCTCTGACATTGTATCTGCAAATATGGCACAATCCACCATAGGTAATTCTCCATGTTCAATCATAAGTGCTAATGTTGTTGATTGTACTCCTGCTCCAAGAGACAAAACTCGTAAATCTACCATGCTTTAAATTCTTCTTCGGTTATGAGATTTTCTCTTCTCATTTGCCTGACCATATCGTCTGAAATAAATGTTGTTCTAATTCCTCTTTTGACAAAATTAACATAATCTTTATGAGATTTTTTTGGTTGCACTCCAAATTCATTTGTTTCTTTTTTAGTTGGCAGCTCTTCTTCCCACCTGTTTTGATTTAACCAAGTGCTAAAGTGAGGAATAAATTTAGGATCATCAGCTTGGGAGCAAAGAGAGTTGTATTTTTCTATCAGGATTTCAGGTTTTATGTCTTTGGCACTTTTAAGCCAAGAAGCATAGGCAACCTGCTTTGATCCTCTCCTAATGGATAACTTACTCCATATATTATTATATATAGATTCAGAATCAGAATCAGATACTTTGCTAGAGTTTTGCTTGGCTTTTGCTAGACCTCCTTTTTTCCCTGTTTCTTGCCTAATTTTAACAATATCAACCTTGTTTTCCCTGTCTTTTTTCTGTCTTAACTGATGATAACGACCATCAATTAGCGTTAGTTTAGCGTTAATAACGAACATCAAATCTGCCTTTTGCTGTTCAACTACCTCTGGCTCATCGCTTGGATCTAAAACCATTCTACTGATAACATTAAAGTCATTTGGCAATCCTCTTCCATTTAAGCTGCCAAGATGTGTATATAAACGAATATATAATCCTTCTTGCTGTGCTGTCATTCCAGAGCAACCCATTCTCCAGTCAGCGAAATAAAAATCTTGATAAGGAAATTTTATATCTTCACTCATTTTTAAATTAACAATCCCTGTGTGGTAATATTGGTATCTGTTTTATAATTTTTGTTTTGAAACTTGGGATAATCAGAAATTGGATATTTAAGTTTTTTTAAAAGATTTTTTTTATCTTTTTTGTTTGCTAACACATAGATATACCTGTGTTTTCTTGGTCTATCTACTACATAAAATTTATCTGGATTATCTTTTCTTTCTTTTAAAGAGTATTGTTCTTGAACTGTTTTATTGTGTTTATTAGAATTTTTTTGTCTCCATTCAGTTCTTTTATCCGATAAACCAGTATAAATAAAATTTGTTGCTTGATAAATATAACCATTATGATTTTGGCTAGTGTCTGCATAAGAAACAATAATTGATGGTTTTTTTAAAAATTTAAAAGAATTTGCAACTAAATAAGATGCTTCATTTTTTATGTTATTTTTTAAAACTAATCTGTTTAACTCTAAAACTATATTTTTATATGCATCTCCAGCTATTCCTCTACATAATGCTTGTGATGGTGGAGAGCCATAAGTAACAATACCAACCAATTCACTTTCTTTAAACAAACCAAAAGAATGAGTTATGCTTGGTAATCTTTTTGCATAATGAATATGTAAAATAAATGGCTTTGTATCGCTATATGAAATAGGCAAAACTTTATAACCTTTCATTTGCTAATTCTTTAACAATAACCAGATTTCGCTTTGTATATGGCTTTTTGACTATATATTGCTTGTGTTGTAATGCCTCTAGGTGCATAAAAACAGAGCTTGGTGTCTTATAACCCAACCCAGTCATTATATCCCTTACAGCAGGGCATTTTGCGTGTTTATCCCTATATTCTCTTATAAATTTAAGAACTTTAAGCTGCTTATCAGTTAAATTTTCAGCGACATCCATTGTCTTATTACATAAATTACATTTTATTTTCATAATGTTTTTTGTTTGTTCTGATTTAGGGATATTTTTGCAATTTGTAAATAATAAAATATTTAAGCAATTATTAGTTATTTTATAAATTAATTGACGAATGTAATATTATAGTATTTAAAAGAATATTATTGATTATTAGGGAGTAATTGGTTATGAATACAGAAATGACTAAAATAAAAATAAATACTGATGAAGAAGATAATTATTATTATAATGAAGAACTTATTATTATTAAAAGTAAATCTGGTATTAAAAATAATGACATTATTTCAAGAGGAACTGGCATAGATAAATCAACAGTTTCCCTGCATTTTTCAGGAAAAAGATTAATTAATGTAGATCAAGCCAAACTATATGCTAATTTTTTTCAAGTTCCTATTCAAAGAGTTTTAGATAGCAACAAAGCTAAATATAGAATTATTGGTTATTTAGATGAAATAACTGGTGTTATTAAACCCTCTGATCCATTTAAAAATGTGGAAATTGTAATATGTGAAAATGATATGGTGCAATACAATGATTTAGCTTTTTATTCTAAATTAGCCGATATGTTATTTTGGTTTCAACCAGATATAAACTCCGATAATATGCAAGTAGAAGCATCTAAAAGTCATCCTAATGGAAGATATTGTTATATTGATGCCCTAAAAGATAATAAAGAAATTAAATTAGTAGGCGATATTAGAAAGAGAGATAAAAAAGATAATGTTGAAGTTTTTAATAGACATTCATTAAAATTGGAAAAATACCAATTAAATAAAGCATATCCTATATCTACTATAAATTTCCTAGAATTTAGCAAAATTGTTAAAACAAGTTTAGTTCTATAATTTAAAATAAATTCCCCAATTTGCAAATAATTGTTGCAAATCACAAATTAATCCCTTAAATACCAAAATAGTCAATATTGATTGCTCCTTTATTGACTAAATAATTGGCTAGGTAGGGAGTTGGATGAGCTGACTCCCTACTCAAAAAAACAAGAGAGGTTAATATGCAACCAGACTTTGTTTTAGTGGATGAAAATTTTAAAAAACCACCACAGAAAAAAGTTGTCTGTTCAAAAGATGATTGGAAAAGAATGGATAAAGAGGAAGCACTAAAAAAAGATTGTGCTGAAAGAAAGAAATTAAATAATCCTCTAGGTAAAAACTCTAAATATGTGTGGCTAGGTATAAAGAACACAACTGAAAGTTGCTAATGAGTCATATATGGGATTCATCAAAAAAGGAATTACCATTATGAAAAAGAAGGGAGTATGCACATTTTTCCTCCTAACAAAATATATTCCCTTCTTTAAACATTATTACTTCATCGCCAATTGGGAAGCTGAAGAACATATTATGAAAGTAAAAAGGAAAAATGCCAACAGGTAATTATTTATTAAAAGGAAAAAAAGTTCCAAGTGTTACTACTATAATAAGTAGATTTAAAAATGCGACTGGACTTATTATTTGGTCAAACAAATTAGGATTGCAAGGCATTAATTATTTTGATGAATTAAATAAAGCTGCTGAAGCAGGAACATCATTACACGATTTAGCTGAATTACATATTAAGGGAGAAGAGTATCAGCTCCCAGATGATCCAACAGTTAGGCATTGCTTTAATCAGTTTTTAGAATGGTGGGAGGAATTTAGTAAAGATGAATAATTTTGAAATAGTTTGGACTGAAAAAAAAATGGGCAGTAAAAAATTAAAAGTTGGTGGTTGCCCAGACTTATTAGTTAAAAAAAATGGAGAGTATATTCTGGTGGACTTTAAAACTTCTAAAGCAATTTATTCTGATATGATTATTCAATTGTCAGCTTATGCACAATTAATAAAAGACTCTGAAGATATTGAAATTGATAAAGCAATTATTGTTCGTTTTCCAAAAGATGAAGAAATAAATAAACCAGAAATTACAACATTTTATAAAGAAGAACTTGCTCTTGGTTTAAAGCAATTCAAACTTTTTAAAGAAGCATTTGATTTAGACAAAGACTTAAACAAAATATTGAAAGGAAAAAAGAAATGAACTTAAGTGAAGAAACATTAAAAAAAATAACATCAGGAAGGAAGGATCAGCTTAGAAAATTAAGAGATAAAGTTGAAATGATAGGAGAAACTTTAAAAGGAGCTTTAACTAAATTTCAAGAATTAAATGTTAGGGCATTAAAAGATTCAATTAATCCACACTTCAAAAGTAAATATTCTGATTTAACAAGTGTTATTAATGCAGTTAATCATGGTGCAGAATTTGGTTTATCTTTTTCGCAATCAGTAGAATACAAAAATATTTTACTTGAGAAATCACAAGAGAAAGATAGCACAACAACAAAGATACAAGAAATATACAGAGATATATTTGTTACAACAACAGTTAGACATCTTATAGATAAAGATACTTTGACTTGCATTGTTCCAGTTTTAATTAATGCAAACGATAAAGATAACCCACAAAAAATGGGATCAGCGATTACTTATGCTAAACGATATGGATTGCAGTCCTTATATGGATTAGCGAGTGATGATGATGGTAATTTAGCATCAGAGAAAAGCCAAGCAAAAAAAGGAGCAGGAGAGGACTTTAATATAAAATGAGTGAGGATAAAAAATTTATAGGTGGTTTCTGGGCAAACGAGCCAAAGGTAGATTTTATTAAATGCAGCATAAACATTAAGAAAAAAGATTTTGTCGATTGGTTACGAAAACAAGATCCTAATGATGAGTATGTTAAAATTGATGTTAAGGTAGGAAAAACTGGCAATTGGTATGCAGAAAAAAATAACTGGAAACCAAAACCAAAAGAAGAAAAGCCAGACATCAATACAGATTTTAGTAAATTTTAATGACTGAAGAATTTACAAAAGAAGAGGTTAAGATTTTGAAAAGGATATGTGAAAATCCTATCTTTAAAGAGTCCCAACCTCTTCCTGAAAATGTAGGCAAAGCACCACAACCATTACATCATTTAAAAAAAATAATTTGTAATTTTTATAATATTAAAGAAGAAGATTTATCAGGAACTAGAAGAGATAAACATTTTGTTCAAGCTAGAAGAGATTACTGCCACTTGGCTTTTAAGAACACTAAATTTAGCACAACAATAATTGGGAATAAAATTAAAAAAGATTCTTCATCAGTTTTACACCATCTCAACAAACAGCCATTCAACATAGACAAGATTTTAAATGATTAATAGAAAAATTGCCAACGAAAGACATAATTTAAAAAATCAATTAGTTAAACTAAAAGCTCAAGATGATTTACATAATCGTTTATTATATCAAATTGATAATTCAAATGAAACACCAGAACAACTTTTACAAAAAATAAAAACCTCTATTCAAAGTTGCTTAAGTAAAAGAGTAATAACAAGAAAATATATTAATGATCGTTTAGACAATATGGAAAGAATAAATCCGAAAGAAATTAGCACATGAATAAGTATCGTTCAGGATTAGAGAAAACCATAGCTGCCCAATTAAGAAAATTTAGAATTAAATTTGATTATGAAAAGTTAGTCATTCTTTACACAAAACCTGCACAGTCATCTACCTATACTCCAGACTTTAGGTTGGCTAACGGCATTATTATTGAAACTAAAGGTCGGTTTGTTTTAGCTGATAGAAAAAAACATTTATTTATTAGAGAACAGTATGGACATAAATACGATATTCGCTTTGTGTTCAGTAATGCAAAAGCAAAAATTTATAAAGGATCTAAAACAACTTATGCCGATTGGTGCATAAAACATAATTTTAAATATTTTAACAAAACAATTCCGATGAAATGGATAAAGGAGAAGCATGATACTCATTATTCTTAATGCACTTATTTTATTGGTCTTACTTTTTATTGCTTTGATGATTTATGCCATTGGAGATAAGTTGAAATGAAAAAACACATTAAAATTTTTGATGATTTCTGGTTGCCAGAATTAACTATTGCACAAACTTGGCAATGTTCAGTTTGTAATAGTTGGGAGGGTACTGATATACACCATATTTCTAGTCGTGGTCTTGGCTCAAGTAAGTACAAGGATTTTCTTGAAAATCTCATTTGTCTTTGTCGTTCCTGCCATCTTCGCTGCCACTCCGATAAAAATTTTAACAAAAAAGCAAGAATAATAAATTTACGATTAATAGCCGATAAACTGGAGAGTGAATTAGATGAGTTTAGATAATACTTTAAATAGATATGATCCTCATAAGATTGCTGAAGCTAAAATGGAAGCCATTATTGATTACAGAAAATGTAAAAGAGCTTTTAATCAACTAGCTAGAATAAAAGAGGAAAAAGAAAAAGGAAGATACTTGCATTATCGTTTTTTATCTAATGAAAAACATAGTGTGGAAGATGCGAAAGCCAAAGCAAAGACTGATAAAGAAGTTACTGAAGTTGTATCTAAACTAGAACAAGCAGAACAATTAATGGATGAATCTTTTGCTGAACTGGATCGCATTACAACCAAAATAGAATTAATGGCAGATGCCAATGCCACAGCTAGAGCTGAAATGAAACTTGGAGGTCTTACACCATGACATATTATAGAAGAAAAATACAAAGGTTATGGAATGGGTATGCTTCGTTGAAAGATTATGAAGTGCAAAAAGCTATTGCTAAAGGTGGTGCAGTTTTAAGTTTAAATAAAACAAATGAAAAAATGACCTTGAGTAAAAATGAATTGGAATATGGATTACAAAGAAGAACAAGTAAAGAATTTCCACCTAATCCAAAATTAAATGAAACAGAGCCATTTAGATTATGTAATTTTTTTTGGAAACAAAAAGATGAAAACCAATTGGAGTTAATAAATGAGTAAGAAAATAATTAAGATTGAACAAATAGATAAGGGAGGATTGAATGAAAGTGGAATTGAGGTAGATAAGCTATGGGAGCTGCACTTTGAAAACCAGATTAATCCTCGTATATTAGATTCAACACAAATACTTCATTACTTAACCAAAGGCACAAGTCCTTCCAGGAATATTCATCATTTTAGAAAATGGGAAAGCAAGTGCAAAGAAACAATCCATAATCATTGGTGTATAGTTTATAGCAATCCTATTGACCATTCCTTGCTGTTACCAAGTAAATTTTATGATTTAATTTATGAAGGACACAGAAAAGAACAAGAAGAATTAAATCCTAAAGTAGAAGCTCCACCAAATCCTGCTCTTTTTACTGAAAGAATTACTACTCCAGAAGAAAAGGAAGAAATTGAAACATTAAGAAAAGAATTAGATGCTGATGAGGCATTTAAACTAGGATTACATTTACACGATGATGAGATTGAAGAGGCAAAAAATGAATAGACTTTATGAGATAAAAGATGTAGCAGTTAGATTAAATAGACATCCTCGCACTTGCAGGAAAGATATTAAAGACTTACAAGCCAAATTTCCCAAAGATCCTGCTTTACATACATATATTGGTAAGCGATTACGATTTACCAATGAACATATTGAAAGGATAATTGTGTTATGCTCAAAGTCAAAAGAAGAAAAGATGTAAAGAATGATAATTATTATATATTTGGAACTTTTTATTATGAAGATCAAACTATATATGTAAGGAACATCAGCACTAAAACAAACAAATACCAAGATGCTTGTAAGTTCGCAAACATTTATGAGAAAAAACTAGAAAAAGGAATATCTCAACTTACAAGTAAAAAATATAATGCTGCTGCTGATTTAAAGATTGCTGACGATGATCCAGATACATCTCCATCGCAGAAAACTATTAAGTTAGTAAAAAAAACAAAAGAATATCTAGGTCAATATGACATCCGATTAATTGATAATGATTTGATTCGCAAAAAAGCATTTGAATGTTATCCAATGGAAGAATATTTAAAAAAGACTCCTTATAATGATTTGTCGGAAGAAGAGAAAAAACGAAAATCAGCAAGACTTAATACAATTAATAGAAGTTTTATTTGCCCTGTGTCGTTGGTGTTAAACTTTGCATCAGCAAAAAGATTGTGTGAAAAAATGGTTATTAATAGATTTAAACTTATTGAAAGAGATCCACTATATTTTACTCCTGAAGAAGTGGAAAAATGTTTGCAATCAACAAGTATGTTCCAAATTAAATTATTAATGGTTTTTTTAATTTATACTGGTGCAAGATTACAAGAAGCTCTGAACACCAAATGGGAAGATATACAAGACAACAAAATTCATTTATGGGAAAATAAAGGCGATAAAGCTAGAGTTGTAGAACTACATAAAAATTTAAAAGAATGGCTTGATAAAGTTAATGATAAAGGAAAATATATTTTTATGTGGAGAAAAGCATGGGATAATAAAAAAGATGGCGAGGGATTATATTTTAATTGGAGAGATATGCTTCGACAAGCTAATATAAGTTTTGAGAAAACTCCTCATAAGTGCCGACATACATTTGCAACTTGGTTAAGAAAATATGCTAATTGTGATTTGCAGGATTTAAAAGACATTGGTGGTTGGAAAGATAGTAAAAGTGTTGAGGTGTATTCTCACATTATGCCTGATACAATGCCAAAAAAAATTAATTTATTGCCCTAATTTTTATCCATTTTTTATCCCAGATGAAAAAAAAGGTAGGAAAACAGCCAAAAATTAGCTATTGCAAATCATTGGTAAAGATGCATAATAGGTAATGTAAAGTGATTAAAAGGGAAATTTGGTGACTTTATGTAATAGGGAGTTGCTAAAAATGATAAAAGTGACTCCCAAAAAACATACCAGATTTTCGACAGATCACTTTGCAGAAAGAGAGTAGCCAATGATGGTCGAAACTATGAACGAAGGAAAAAATAAGTTTGTTAAAGATCAGAATATTTCTGATAAAAAACTTAAAGAAGTAGATCAAGCTGTAAAAGAAACTGCACTAGATGGTGGAAAATCTTGGAATGCTTTATCTAAAGAAAAAAAAATTAAATTTTTAAATATTTTTAAAAAGGTGGCTCAATTAAGTTAAATACTTAATATCTACGACACAACTTCTAGGGAAAGTTTCGACTCTCCCTAGTAAGTCATCTTTATCTTCTGAATTATCGTGTCCATCTATATCTGCTGCAATAGTAATATGCTCGTCAGTTTGATTAATTAAATAACCTATACTTTTAATTTTGCATGGTTTAACTTTAATTGCATCTTCTTTGCTCATCCAACCACTATCGCTTGATTCATTGGTATCCCACCACATGACTTCAACTGGAGAAAAGCATTTGCACTCTTCTAAACCACACGAACAAGTCATTTTTTCTTTTTAGATTTCTTTTTCTTATCTTTTTTCTTTTTAGGAGGTCTGCCTTTTTTACTCCCATAAGTTCCCATACCTTGTGGCATATATTATCCTTTCATTTGTTTTGATATATACATATTTTTAACAAGACTTGTTTTCTTGCCAAACTTTTTATCTGCTTTTGCTTTAGCTGATTTATAACCTTTTTTACCTTTTATTTTTTTACCTTTACCTTTGTATTCTTTTTCCCAAACTTTTTTCTTTTCTACCATTTTACTTTATTACTCCAATAAGCTGCTGATGTTTTGCCTTTTGCTATATTTTTACTATGTCTAGCTTTGAATGATCTTGACCTTGCTGTGTTTTTTTTATCTCCACTTACTCCTTTTTGACCAAAACGAATTAACTTCTCTTTACCATTATCTTTAACTAGAACAGCATGAGATTTTGTTTTGTGGTTAGGAGTTCTTTTAGGTTTAGAATAACCTGAAAATTTTTCGCCTCTATAAACAATTGACATTATTTTTTCTTTTTCTTTTTCTTCTTTATTTTTTTGCCATATTTTTTAGACCACTCTTTAGCAATCGCAGGTTTGTTTTTATACATATACCTGCGTTGCTTTTCAGATTTAAAGGGCATTAAGCTCCTGGAATAATAATAACTTTAAGAATCACAAGAACAACAACAACTACGATACCTGCTTTAATCCAGTCCTTCATACCCCAGTCGTTCCATTCCTTTAAATGATTCCATAGGTCTTTAATAAGATTCATCTTACCTCCTTATTTTTTAAAAAATTTACTTGCTCCTTTAATCCCAAACGAAGCTGATACAATCACACCTAATGTGTATTTATACCAATCTGGAGTTTGAGATAATGCTTCAAATCCTCTTTCAACATATTCTACTGTAAAAGGAAGGAAGCAAAGTAGTAAGGGAATTGAAAAAAGTATGGTTAAATATTCATCTTTCCACGATCCTTCAGCTTGTTTAATAGCTTGGACATCCCACTCAACTTCGCCAGAAATTTGCTTATTCAACATTTCTGTTTCAGCTTTTATTTTGGTTAATTTTTGTTCTGCTTTAGCTTTTTTACTTGCAACTACTCCTTTAACAACATCTCCTGCAACACCAAGTAAAGGTTTAATTAATAAATTTAACATTGTTTCATAATCTCCGATAATCTTCTAGCTCTATTAGGCACTTGAGTTGCCCATTTAGAATCTAACATTTCTTTTGATGCTGTTTGATAATCTTGTGTTTCTAATGCAGCAAACATTTTTTTAAATCTTGATACTCTTGGACTTCCCATATTAAAACACATATCAATTAAAACACAAAAAGCATCTGGATGAATACTCTCTCTTGCAATAAGTTTTTCTGCATCCTTACAAGCAATATTAAAATCGTATTCAAAAGTTTTATTTAATTCTTTGCTATCATAGACTTTATCATCATCCCAATTTTCATCAGGCAAACATAAATGCCCATATCCGATTGTTCTGTTTCCAAGATGATCCAGATAAACTTTATTTCTAAAACCTTCTTCTTTTTTAATATGGTCTTTTAATGTTTCAATGTCCATTTTTCTTGTAACTCCCTTTTTGCTTTTTCTAAATATACTGCTTGGTCTAAACATTCTTCAATAGCATTATCAATTGCTGCGATAGCACTCATTGGTGTTGTAACCATTGTATTCTTGTATTTATTGATTCCTGCTTCAGAACGAGAAGCCATTTTATCCATTAAGTATTGAACTAAAGGATCGTCTGTTGTCATATTGCACCAGTCCATTCTCCTCTATCATTAAGAGGCATTGCGTAAATAACTGGCTGTGAATTTATTATTGCACCTATACTAATAATTGGTCGTTTAATAAAGTTTTTTTGATACTTAAATGCTTCGTGCTTGGGATTAATACTACAACCTACACACATAGCAAAATTAAGAGCTGTTGGAGAACTCCAATAAGTTATCTGGCTGATTGTATGTTGATGACCAACCACCATTGAAAGTCCTAACTCTTTAGAACTAGATAAAACATTTGATTTAAAATGATGAGTAAAAAAAACTTTAGATTTATTTGGTAAGTCCAGAACAATTTTATCCTGCCAAGTCCATTTCCATTTTTTATCTATTTCTAAAATATCATTAATATTTCGTAAAAAAGAATTAGGTATTGCTGACTTTTCAGCAAGTCGTTGAATCCTTATGTCGTGATTACCATTAATAATTGGCATTGGAACTGGAAATATTTTTCGTAATTTTTTAATGCACTTAATGGCATCTTTAATTTCGTATTTAATATTTGGCAGCTCTGCACTATGTAAGTGTTGTGAAACACTATGAAAATCCACTAGGTCTCCAATATGTAAAACCATAGTAGGATTTATTTTATCCTTGATTTTTTTTATCCATTCAAAATAACCTGGTATTTGATATGGAAAATGAGTATCACTCAATATAAGTATTGATCTAGTATTCATACAATCCCTGCTGTTGTAGCTTAGTGGTAAAGCACTTGCTTGGTAAGTAAGAGATCGAGGTTTCGATTACCTCCAACAGCACCATTAATCCACTAATTTAAAAAATGTATAGATTGCTCCTAGTATTGATCCAATAAATATGGCTGTTCGTATAGCACCTTTTCCAAGTGCCATTTCTTGTTTTAGTCTGATAACATCTTGGCGATTTTCTTTAACTTCAACTTTAATTTCATCTAAAGTTTTTTGTAAGTTATTGACTTGTGTTTCCCATTGCTCAGACATCTTGACCTTTCACTATTAAAAATATTTCTGGGTATTCTCGTAATAAATAATCTACTGTTTTTTTAATTTTTTTTGTATATTCTTTATCTATTGCAAAAGTATGCAAAGTATTAATAATTTCATCAAGATCAACTTCTCTTGTAACTGTTTCTTTATCTCGTACATTTCTGTATTCAACAAAATCTCTGCCTATATTAAGGAGAGTAATGTAATCTGCAACACTCTCACATTTTCTTCCATACTTTTTAAGAAGTATATCGCTATCAAGAGCTTTAATGTGTGGCTCTGTTTTATCAGTTTGAATCATGCCATAAAAATTATTACCTAATCTGGCAAATCGTGATTCTCCCCAATTAGATTCTAGTATGGCTTGGGCAACAGAAATAACAACTACTGCTCTGTATTGAGGTGGTATAGCTGAATTAAAATGAACAGTACACTCTGTTATACCTCTGACAAATTCATCTTTGTTTGAGTATTTAAAATCAAAGTTATAGCTAGATAAGCTGCACAACAATAAAGTTGCACATATAGATTTAATCATATTAACTTTGTATTGCTAAAATTATTGACCCACCAATAAAACTAACGAGATACATTGTAATAATTATTTCCATACATTTCCAAAGTTAAAAAAAAGCAATATCCAAACATTAATATTTGTCCTCTATAATTTTATAAATTTTTAAGTTACCTTCGCTGTCTGGTCTTAACTCAGCTTTGACTTGACCACATTCATAACGAATAACATTCTCTCTACCTTCTGCTAAATTTCTTTCAGCTTCTCTTTTAGCTTTTAAACAATGAGATAAACCATCTGTTATCATGTGTCCGTCTAACGAACCATTAACAAACATACAAAGACTAAAAACTGTTTCAATGACTCCCATTATTTCTTACCTTATCCTTTAATAATTCTATATTTTTTTGCATTTCTTCAACTTGGTCTTTTAAAAAAGTTATGTTGATATTGTTGCTTTCAATAAACTGTATTTCTTTTTCCATTGTTTCAAACTGACCAGATAAAAATTCAATCAACATATATAATTCTTGATTGACAGGAGTTTGATCTGCTTTTTTTAAGAGATCAGCTTCCATAAGCTGTCTTGCAGTTTCTAATTGTGTTATTCTTTGAGTTAAATCGCTATATGCAAATATTCCAATTCCTATCGCCATAATTAAAGCGATTAAATTTCGCATAGGCATACTGATAGCAGTATTGTCTGATATTTTCATTTACCACAATCACACTCTGATTTGCCACATTCACAAGGTTTATTTAGCATCTTCTATTGCCTGTAATCTTTCTTGTTCATTTTCAATTTGTTTATTAGTAATATTTGTAGGATTACCGTCAAGCCATTCTAAAGTTCCATCAGCTTTAAAATTTACAAGTGCATCTTCTTTAAGTGATAATACTGCGTCTATTTTTTGTATTTTTCCATCTAACATTATGCTAATATCTCCGTGCAAGTTAATTGATATTGACCACCATCTTGACAAGCATAAACAGCACTACCACTTGAACTTTCATAATATATTTTGTAGCTAATTTCTGAAGTTGATGATGGGCTATCAAGCCATTCTAAATTTAATGCTGAATAGTTTGTGCCACCTGAACTTGGCTCAACTCTATATAATCCCCAGTTATAAGAATTAGAGCTTAAATTTGTACTATCTCTATAAAGAGAAAATCTAACCCCTGTATCTGTTGGAGATGCTGCCATTCCAGTGTAAAATCTAATTAGAACTTTTGAAGAAGTTGCAGAACAAGTAATCGTTCTTGCAATTCCAGTATCTACTGGGGTTGTGCTTGTTGTTGTAATATGACTTGGTACATCAGCAACTTGAGTAACAACTAATTGACCCATTTTTCCTGCCGAAAGATTTGTTAATGCACTTCCATTAATAGCAGGTAAATTACCAGTTAATATTGTTGCATCTAAAGCTGATGCTGACCTTGCATTAAGTTTTGTTAGTGCCATTATTTATTCTCCAATGCTGTTACTTTAGTTTCTAAAGTTTCTATTTTTGTTATTGCTTCTTGTAATGCTCCAGTTAATAATGGAACTAATTTTGCTTGGTCAATACCTTGATATTTAGGAATAGTATTCCCATCATTATCTAATTTATTTGTACCATCTTCATTTTTTTCTATTCCATCTTTTTCGCCAATAATTGCTTCTGGAACTATTGAAGAAACCTCATGTGCTAAAAATCCATCTACTAAAGTATTTGTTTCATCTACTATAAAATTAAATCTTGCAGGTTTTAATTGTTTAAGTCTTGTTGTTGCATCAAAATCATAATTTACATTTTCTTTTAATCTGTAATCAGAAGAAGTTGCATATGTTGTTGTACTATTTGTGCCTGTAATTTGACCACAAGTAGAGCCATTTCTATTAAAATTAAGTATATCTCTATTATTATTATCGGCATTTGTTCTAGCAAGAATTAATGGTAAATCTGTATCTGTTGCAATTATAGAAGCACTACCATCTGTTAAAATAATTCCGTTATCTCCTGCTTGAGTTAAATTAGAATAAGCTGTTTCAGTTGTTCCTATTGAAACTTGACCACCTTCACTAATTCTCATTTTTTCATTACCATTTGGTAAGAATGATAAATGTCCACCATGAACACCTCTTACAAAAGCTATATCGCCAGATGTATTTTTAAATCTTAAATTAACATCACCATTAGCTGAATCTCTAGTTAATTCTAATGGCTCTGCATCTGAACTTGTAATGTTAACAACACCACTTGCAAAAGTAAAATTAGACTCACCCTCTAAAGTATTAGCTGTGCCACTACCTGTAATAACTCTATTGTCTGCGTTATTGTTTATGGTAGTTCCTGCAGCAGCCCAACTATTATCTCCTCTTAAAAAATTAGAACTACTAGGAGAGCCACTAGCAGATAATTGAGCTAACCCAACTGAATCATCACTCGGTACTCCTACATCTAAAGTATCTCCTAATATTAAAATAAAATCTATTACATCTGAACTTGTTAATGCACTTGCAAAGGTAATTTGAGATGAAGCTATTGTATATGAATTTCCACTAGATTGAACTACTCCATTTAAGGAAACTATACATTGATTTTGATTTGGATTAACTGCTACTCCACCAACTAAAAGATTATAAGTTGCTGTGGCAGAGCAGGTTATTGAATCTGCCTTGCGAAAATTTCCCTTCTCAGGACTATTGCCTATGTAAGCCATCTAACTACTCTCCTTTGGGTTGTCATCTTTAATTTTTTGTATTCTTGCTTTCCAATCATCAATATTTTTAAATATTTCATCAAGTTGATCGCCAATATCTCCATATAAATTTCTTCTAGTTGCACGAATAGTATTATTATTTTCTAACTTAGTAGCTTCGCTATTAGTATCATTTAGTTGTGAATCTGTTGGTTTAGATTTTTCAGAAGATATATTCCATTCAGAAATATAATCTTCGCTACCATCATTCTGTAATTTTACTTCTGATGTAAAATCTGGCTCTCTTCCTAAGTATATTTTTATTTTACTAGCTAATGAACTCATAATAATTTAAACCCTTCTATCCATGTTGATTTGTCATCTCCTTCTTGGAATTTGGGTGTTCCTGCACCATTTGTTTTAATATATCCATAACCCTCTATATAATCATTTACTGCTAAATCTATAACTGTAGAACAAAGTAAACCAATTCCTAATATAGGATATTTAGTTCCAGAAATAAAACCTGCACCTGTTTGTCCAACACTATGATATGTAGCTCCATTTTTGTAAATATGAACAAATGCTCCTACAATATCATTTTGTTGAGAAGAGCCACATTTGACTTTACATACAATAAAATACTTCCCCGCTTGACCTGATGGAACAGTAAATTTATAATTTGATGTATCAAAAGCACCAGCAGTATCAATTCTTTCTGCATCAAATTGTATTTTAGTTGTAGTAGAATCAGAAATAGATTGGTCTGAGTCATTAGATAAGTAAGCAGCAAAAACTGGAGTATTAGTTCCACCTGCTTCAGCCCAAGTTCCATCTCCTCGCCAAAAAGTTGAACTACTGGCAGAAGTACCAGAGTTTAAATTGGCAACAGGAAGATTACCTGTAATACCTTTTGTTACATCTATTTTATCTATTGCCATATTTTATTCCTTTGGATTATCTGTTTTTACTTTAGAAATAGTATCTTTCCAAATTGTTGTGTTGTTTACTTGATCCCAGTATTGCATATCAAGTTGTTCTTGTATTGATGGATAAGCTGTTTGTCTTTTTGGTATATAAGCCATAGCTTCCATTTTAGCTTTTATTTCTGCTCTTGATATTTCAGGAGAAGAATCCCATTCAAAAGTACAAGTATCTATATTATCTCCACGAACAGTAACTTGAGCATCAGGATTAATAGACATAATTGCATCTCCAATTAAAACTTTTATCATGCTAGTACCTCCATTAAAGTCATTGTACTCGTACCAGTACCTCCACTACCACTACTATTCATTAAGTTAAGTGTAGCAGAGCCATGTTCTGCATATTTAACAGAATAAGTTAGGCTGCTTGTACTCGAAGGTGAATCTAAATATGAAAAAACCATTGATTGTGTTGCTGTTTGAGATAGTGCGTTATAAACCAATATATCACTATATATTGCTAGTTCTGAACCTGCTCTATAAATTCTAAGTTCAGCATAACTATTAGCCGCACTAGACATAAGAGCTGGACAAACATAATGAAAATAAACTTTAGATGAAGTAGCAGAAGGTGTAATTGAAGCAGTTAAGGCTGAAGCTGTTAATGTGCCAGATGTAAAAGTTTCAGCACTACTTAAAGTTTCAGAAACAACTTGTCCTATTTTTCCCAAACCTTTTATATGACTATAATCTACTCTTTTTAAAACTCCTGCATCAGATACTAATAATTCATCAGTATCGGCAGGTGTTGCTCCAAGAGCAGTTTGTGCTGATATAACATCAGTATTAAGTTTTGCTCCTGTAACAGCATTTGCTTGAAGCATAGCTGTTGTAACTGAATCACTTGCAGGAGAAACTGTGCCTACTGTTTTTCCTAAATAAACACAATACATTTCGTCTGTTCCTGCTGTTGCAGAAGTTAAAGTCAATGCTGTGCCAGATACAGTATAAGCATCAACTGGACTTTGACGAACATTATTTATAAACAGAGCAATATCCTGAGTTGAGGATACAGCACTATCTAAAGTGTATGATGTCGTTGCTGATGTACTAAAATTTTGTTTTGCTAAAGTTAAAAATTTATCAGCAGGTGTGTTTCCAATATAGGGCATTAATTATCTCCTTATGTGCTTATTGCATCCACAACACTAACCCATGCGTCTAATGAACTAGCTGTGTCTGATTTAACATAGAGACGATCTCCTGATTGAACAACAATCTTTGCACCCCCATCTAATACCTGTAATGCCCCACCTGTGGGAATGGGTGCTGATTTAACTAAATAAATATCGTTTGATCCATCATTAATATAACAATCAACATTGATTGCTGATGTGCCAACATTTGCTAAAGAAATTCCAACGATTGCATCATAACTATCAAAATTAGAGCCATCAGGAATATCAACAGCAGATGTACCGACATTATTT